>Ga0326727_10007110_pt1 | contig 29985 bp, 21 predicted proteins | sample MB2enrmetagenome_FD_207643 | JGI IMG/M metagenome (GOLD analysis project Ga0326727, IMG submission 207643) | Lab enriched peat soil microbial communities from McLean, Ithaca, NY, United States - MB29MY | ecosystem: Environmental > Terrestrial > Soil > Wetlands > Peat | place: USA: New York... | reverse complement strand
CGGGAAAAGCTTATCGGCCGCGGTGGGAGCCCAGGTGCCCACAATCGAGTCCGATTGCGCAGATGCCGTCAGAGCGTCTGACCACAGGATTGTGAGAAGCAAAAGGTGTTTGTACTTCATACGTACTCCAATTGTCCGGTTTGCTCTTATTGCATTGAGATAGCGCCAAAACGTCATTCGGAGTGGAGTGTAGCGATCGGATCGAGGCGCATGGCGCGGAGGGCAGGGATGTAGCTGGCGGCGATAGCGACGGCGGTGAGCACCAGGGTGACGCCCGCGAGGGTGAACAGATCGTAGGTCGAGACACCGTAAAGCAGGCCGGCCATGAGGTGAGAAACGATGAGCGCGCCGACCAGGCCTACACCGGCGCCGGCGGCGGCCAGACCGAGGCCCTGGCGCAAAACCATGCTGAGGATATTGCGCCTTGGCGCGCCCAGCGCGAGGCGAATGGCGATCTCGCGGGATTGTTCATTGACCAGGAAGGAGATGGTGCCGTAGATCCCCAGGCCCGCGAGCAGCAGGGCAGTGGCGCCAAACAGCGCCACCATTTCCATGGAGAACCGCCGCACAGAAAGCGATGAGGAGAGAACGTCGTCCAAGGTCTCCGCATGGAAGACGGGTAGCTTTGCATCGACGGACTGGATTTGCGTGCGCACCTGCGCGGAGATGGCGGCGGGATCGACCTGACCACGCAGATAAAACGCAAGAAACTTGGCGGGGCGCTGGTAGATGTCGAAGTAGACCTGCGGAATGGCGGCGTCCGCGAGCGATTCCGTGCGCGCATCGGCAATGAGGCCGACGTCGTGCGCACCCACGCCGGGAAAGTTGGCATCAATGCGCACCAGTTTGCTGGGGTTGGGGTAGGACAAAAAATGCAGCAGGGTTGCGTCGATGACGCTGTAGATGGCGGTGGTGGCTCCGATGCCGAGCGCCATGGTGGCGATCACGATCAAAGAAAATCCGGGAGATCTCAGAAGCATGCGAAACGCATAGCGGATATCGAGCAGAAGATTCTCAGCGAGCGGAAGACCTTGCTCCGCGCTGTGGTGCCCGCGGATGGCCTGGGCCGCGCCCAGCTTGAGGGCGGCCTGGCGCTACGCCTCGGCGGGCGACATGCCGGCCCGCGAGTTATCCTCTGTCTGCAAGGCAAGATGCTCGGCCATCTCTTCACGGACACGCTGGTCGGCGCGCCTTCCGGTGGTGAAGTTCGAGAGGCGAATGAAAAAGCGGCGCAGCAATCTCATGGCAGGTCCTCGGCTTTCACTGCAAAGAAGCGCGCGATGATGGCCGCGGTCTGCTTCCAGTCGCGGGTCTCAGCCTGCAACTGCTTTCGGCCGGTCGCGGTCAGGCGATAGAAGCGGGCGCGGCGGTTGTTTTCCGATGCGCCCCATTGCGAAACGATGGAGCCCTCATGCTCGAGCTTGAGCAGCAGGGGATAGAGTGTGCCCTGATTGACAGCCAGAATATCTCCGCTGATCTGCTCAATGCGGCGGGCAATCCCGTAGCCGTGCTGCGGCCCCAGCACATCAAGGGTTTTCAGTACCATCAGCGCAAGCGTGCCTTGCAAAACGTCGGGCCTTTCTTTCATTGAGGGACCAACCTTTAGGTTTCAAACAGGAATAATGGCACGATCCATTTTGGAAAGCAACAGGAAAATTCGACCCTTCTTTCGACGGCAGATGCCGGTAAGACTCGATTTCGGGCATCACTCGTCGACCTCCGCGATCAGTTCAATTTCCACGCAAGAACCAAAAGGCACCTGAGCGACCCCGAAGGCGCTGCGCACGTGCATTCCCTTCTCACCGAATACCTCGGCGAAGAGTTCGGAAGCGCCATTGGCCACCAAGTGCTGCTCTGTGAATGTGGGAGCGCTGTTCACCAGCACCATAAGCTTCACAATGCGCTTGATCCGGTTCAGGTCGCCCACAGCAGCATCCAGCGTGCCTAACAAATCGATGGCCACGGCACGAGCGGCCTCTTTACCCTGTGCGGTCGTTACATCCGCCCCGAGTTGGCCGATCCATGGTTTCCCACCGATTTTGGCAATATGCCCGGCAAGGAAAACGAGATCGCCGATCCGCAGATAGGGCACAAACGCAGCCACCGGTTGCGTCAATTCTGGAAGCGTGATGTTGAGATTTTTGAGTTTCTCGTAGATTGACACTATTGTCTCCTCGCACTGGGTTCAGCTATCGCTCCCGTTCTTCGTCTAATCTGCGATCGGTTACTCGATCCTTGCAACACATCCGGTTTTTCTTTCATGGGCTGAACCACATTTAGGTTTCCAACAGGACTTATTGCATGGGTCCTGTTGGAAAGCAACAGGAATTTTATCCCGGTCAGGTACAATTCACGGACCAAGTGGGCGAGAGAAAAACTTCAGAGGAGACTCAATCGCAATTCCGACATATGCCCGTTTTACGACCAAGTCACGCACAGTTTGTTCGCGTCTACCGGCTGGCGTTGACGAGTTCCCATATTCGCGCGAGATGATGGTCGTCGTGTTCGGCGACAAAATACAAATGGTCCACGAGCCGCATAGGCGTCTTCAAACGCGGGTGGGGAATGGCTCGGGCAAATAGCGATGCGTCCAATTCGTCCACACGCTTCAGCAGTCTTTCTCTTGCGGCGCGGAACTCACTCAGAATCTCTTCCAGTGGGCGCGCATTGTGGTTTGCTTCGTCGGTTTTTCGATTCTTCAAGTCTGCTACCGTGAGTTGGCCGCTGGCCGCCGCATAATCGCTCACTCGCGCCAGCCACAGCGGTTCCAGATCAAGCAAGTGACCGGCGTTTTCCTGAGCTGACCACTTTTGTTGCGCTCTCCCGATCAGGCTTGTGTGAGCCCGGCCACGAAGCACCTCTTCGAGCCTAGCCGGAGTGCCGCGCAGGCGTGCGCACAGATTCGGTAGTAGTTCCACGGGAAACGAAGACTCAAACTTGCGTTCGAACCAGATTGGCGCCTGACTCATGGATTCCGCCGATCAGGAGGAATAACTTCAGAAGGCCTCCTGTCACCCAAGTGTCAAACATGAGCAGTCACGCTCGCCAGTGGCCCAAAAGACGATTATCGTCGAATATGTGCCAATCGCTGAGACCACCCAGCGCTAGCACGACAGAGGCAATCACCGGTACGGAATAAAGCAAGCAGCCGGCTATGCGCGGATCGTTCCCTCGCCGACGACCACCGCCTCGCCGCCGACCTGAACCTCTTCGAGAACTCCAGCACGGCTTGATAGCGCAATGTGAATACGGCTTGGGCGGCCCATGCGGACGCCTTGGAGGCTCACGAGCCGCGACGCAATCTTGGCCGATACAGCGTTGTACTTGAACAGATAAGCGCCCAGCGGTCCACTTGCGCTGCCGGTGCCCGGATCCTCCGGGATGCCTAAGACGGGTCCGAACATTCGACTGTAGACCGTGGCGCCATCGTCGGACGGCTCCGGCGAGAATACAAAAACGGGGAGCTCTTCGAGATCCAGCGCGCGGAGTAACGCGGCCAGCTTCGCGCGATCGACGGCTGCCGCATCGACCGCCGCGCGCGAGTTTAGCGCAACGTACAGAAACGGGAGTCCGGACGACGCGACTTGCACCGGCAGGTTTCCGCCCGCAAGGTCGTGCGGCTGGATACCCAGCGCTGCGGCAACCGCAACGGTGTTGGTGACGATGGGCCCGAATGTCGGAATTGATTGCTTCATCCAGGCAAAGCGCAGGCCTTTTTGATCCCATTCGAGTCCCACGGCCGTTGGTCCGATACCGAGGCCGAGCACTGTGCGATCGGCGTCCGCGTGCAGTCGTCCCGCTCCCGCGAGCGCAAAAGTCGTTCCGACCGTCGGACTTCCAGCCATCGGCAGCTCCTGGGATGGCGTGAAAATGCGAACGCGCGCGTCGGTCCCGGAAACCTCCGGAGGAAATACGAACGTGGTTTCGGGGAAAGCCATTTCATTTGCAATCCGCTGCATTCGCCTTTCGTCAGTTCCCTCCGCATTGAGGAACACGGCTAGCTGGTTGCCCGTGAATGGCTGATTCGCAAAAACATTGAGATGGACGTACTGAAGAACAGGCATCGTCGTTCTTCTCCTGGAGTTTGACCGAATTGAGAGCTGCGCTTGACTCCGACAGAATCGGGTCGAAAACCAGCCGGCCCGCACCGATAGGCTCGGCCCTTCAAAGTACGTTAGGGCAAATAAATTTCTTGCCTCCCATTCGCGAGCGTCGAAAGATTGCGATCTACGTCACGATTGTGCCTTTCCGATCGGAATCGACGGGAGCTTCAGCTTCCCATTTCTCCTAATCTGCAACCATCTGAAACGTAACCTTCATTCGTTACGCAACGCAGTAACCGGGTCGATGCGTCCAGCGCGTCGCGCCGGGAAGTAATTCGCTAAGACTCCAATCGCGATGAGCGTGGTGGTAGCGGCAGCAAATACCATTGCATCGACGGAATGGACGTCGAATAACAGTGAGGCCATGAGACGCCCCGATAGCGCCGCAGCAATGGCCCCCGTAGCCAACCCAATCAGAATGGGAACCATCCCGTCCCGCAAGATCATCGATACCAACTGACCACGACTCGCACCCAGCGCGGAGCGGATGCCGATCTCCTTCTCTCGACGCACGATCGCATAGGAAGCCACACCGTAGACACCTACACTCGTAAGGAGTAGAGCGACCACGGCGAAAGCAGCAAGCAGCCAGGCAGCAAAACGGCGATCGCCCACTCCATTGCTGATCAAATCGGTCATCGCTGTCATGTCCGAGACGGGCAGATTGGGGTCGACCGTTTGTATTTCACGCTGCACATCGCGCGTCAACGCCGCCTTGTCTCCTGTGGCTCGAACAAGTACGCCAAATTCCCTTCCTGAATGCTGGTACATGCTCTCGTAGATGTGAGGCACCTCGATTTCGTCGAGGCTGGAGAGTTTCGCGTTGCCAACCACGCCCACAACCGTCATCCAGGGTGCAGGCACACGCTGAAGCCGGCCTACACCAATATCTCGGGAAGAGCGGACTCTACGCCCAACGGGGTCGGCGCCACCCCAAAGATGGCGCGCCGCGGCTTCGTCGACCAGCGCGACTAGTTGGGACTTCGCGTCATCGCTCTGCTGAAAAATGCGTCCGCGCAGCAGAGGCGTGCCCATGGTCGAAAAGAACTCTGGGGTTACGAATACATCTACTGCAGTAGGTGCGTCTCCCTTGTCGGACACGCCTTCGACGCGAAATCCGCCGGGAACGACTGGACCCTTGAGAGGGACAACGCTCGACATGGCAGCATTTTCGACACCGGCTACGCCATGCAAGCGGCGAATTGCTTCGCGAACCAACTGCGTGCGTCGATCGATACTGACGTATTCATCTGCTTTTGGATCGTTCGGGACGGGAAGCCAGAGACTTCCTGCAAGAAGATGTTGCGAATTGAATCCGGGATTGACTTCCATCAGGTTCCAAACGGTCTTGAGCAATAAGCCGGCGGCGACCAGCAGCACCAGCGAGAGGCCCACTTCAGCGCCGATCATCGATTTGCCGAGTCTGGCGGCGTTGCGCGATGCGGAGCCGCCCCGTTCCCGCAGTTCCGCCGTGCCAGGATGCGTTCGCGAAGCCTGCCATGCTGGAATGAGTCCAAAGACCAAGGTAGTCAGCAGCGCAATGGCGAGAGAAAATGCCAGCACGGGGGCGTCCAAACCAATCGGGTTGAGCCGCGGGAGCTGCGACGGCAATACTCCAACCAAGACTCGTACGCCGATGGCCGCCGCACCCACCCCGGCAACAGCAGAAATCAGGCTCAGCAAAACCGCTTCGGTGAGCATCTGCCGGATGATTCGCCCCCGTGTTGCGCCAAGAGCAAGCCGGACAGACATCTCACGCTGCCGTGCAGTGGCATTGACCAGGAGAAGATTCGCCACATTGACGCATGCGATCAGAAGAATCAACCCGACTGCAAGCAGAAGAGATTTCAGCAGAGTTCTCGCGCCGCCCGTGACTACTTCTGCCAACGGCGTGATTGAGAGAGTCCAGCCGGCAGTTGCCGGATAGTCGTTGCCATAGTCGCGGCGCAGGGAATCGCTGAGGACTTCCAACTGCGCCTGCGCCTGCTGCAGAGTGATTCCTGGCTTCAGTCTTGCGATGATACCGGGGAGAAAGCGCAGGCTGCGCTGCGGCGCCGGAAAGGGATCCGCGCGAAAGCCTGCGGTGATCCACATATCGACCGGGTGTAGGCCCGGGGTTGAAGGATGGTGAAACTGCGGAGGAAGAACGCCAACGATGGTATAGAGGTCGTTGTCCAATCGCATACTTCGGCCGATGACAGACCTCGCGCCGCCGAATTCCTTGTGCCACAGGGCATCGCTGATCACCACGACTTCAGCGAACCCATTCGCAGTATCGCGGGAATCGATCAATCGGCCCAGTTGCGGTTTCGCGTCCAGGATGCTGAAGTAATTCGGACTCACGGCAAGAAACTCAAGCCGTTCCGGGTGATCTCCGCCGGTCAGATTCGCAGGGCCCTGCCACACCACGGACACCGCGGAAAAGATGCCGGCGCGATCGCGAAGATCATCGAGCTCGGGAACAGAGAAGCCGACATTCCGAGCGCCGAGCCCTCGCAAGTCCGCATTCAGCTCAACCAGTTCTCCTGGATTGTGAAAGGGCAACGGCTTAAGGAGAGCGGCGTTAACAACGCTGAAGATCGCTGTGTTAGCACCGATTCCGAGAGTGAGGGTGGCCAGTACCGTCAAAGCGATTCGTGGCGACCTCAGCATTGTTCGAAGCGAAAAGTGCACATCCTTCAACAAACTCATTTGCATTCCTCGTCGCACGACCGGTTATGTGGAAATCTGGTTTCCCGCTATGCCAGCCTGCCACCCATGTTGAACCAACCAAATTCACCCGCAACTGAACCTAAGGCCAGATCACCCCGCGGCGCTCCTACTTAGACCAGGGCGGAACCACGCCGTTGCTGCGCGCGTACGCGATCGACTGCCCCAGATGCTCGTGTTGATCTTCGAGAATCAGCATCAGCGCGCCCTGCTTCGTCATGTCTCTTCCGAACAGTTTCACCGGCGCCTGCAGGTCGTTGTCGGAAAGTCCCGCAATCGCTTTTTGCAGATTGACGTAAGAAGCCCTCAGAGCTTCCTGCAATTTCTCCGGATCGGTGATGGGCGCGGGCTGTGCCCCTCTATTCGGCGTGCCTGAGAGCACGTCGGCGAGCATGCCGTTCTCCATAACGATCAGGTTGAATACGTCGCCGACGGAGCGAACGCCCTGGCCGGGCTTCCAGTCGTACTTGCCCGACATAACGCGCGCGAGTCCGGTGAATTTGTCGGAAAGCGTTCCGGCATCTTTTCCGAAGACGGCCTGCATTCCTGCCGGCTGCGCCTGCGCCAACGGCGCCATCAGAGCGACCGCAAGCGCGCACACTCCGTACAGGATCTTAGCTTTCCAGCGGTTGAGTGTCATGGTTCCTCCCTTTTCAATCAGCATTGAATCGATGCCGGCTGAGTTTATGGTTTCCAAAGGGCAATCATCCGGTTGGCCTTGGTTGCCCGCAGAGCCGGAAGGCAGCCGGGCAAAAGCGCGACCGCAAGCAAAAGCAGAGGCGAGACCGGCCGGAGATCGGCGGCAGGCAGCCACAGCGGGAATCGAGTAGCACAATCGATGGAGGCTACTCATAGCGCAGCGCCACCAGAGGGTCGACCCGCATCGCACGCAACGCCGGAATATAACTAGCCGCGAGCGCCACCGCAGCGAGCACCAGCGTGACCCCAATAAACGTCAGAGGGTCGGTGGGCGACACGCCGTAGAGCAACGCAATCATTAAGTGCGACACAATCAATGCGCCCACCAGTCCCACCGCGGCGCCGGCAATCGCCAACTCCAATCCCTGGCGCAGAATCATCTGCAGAATCGTCCCCCTCGTCGCCCCCAGCGCCAGGCGAATGCCGATCTCATGCGTGCGCTCGCTCACCAGATAGGAAATCGTTCCATAGATTCCAAGTCCCGCAAGCAGCAGCGCCGTCAATGCGAACAAGAGCACCATCTCCATCGAGAATCGCCTTTGAGAGAGAGACCCGGAGACCACGTCAGTGAGCGCGACCGCTCCGAAGACAGGCAGCTCCGGGTTGACGGACTGCACCGCCACGCGCGCCTCATCTGGAATTCGAGCCGGGTCCAGCCGCCCGCGCAGGAATATCACAAGCTCTTTATGGGAATTCGTATCTTGATCGGACTGCTGAAACAGGCACTTGTAAATCTTTGGAACACTGTTCTCCTCGATCGATTCGGTGCGGGCATCCGCAATCACACCCACCACCGTGGTCCAGGAAGCGCCTCGCCGGCCTGACTTGACGCGTTTGCCAAGAGGATCTCCGTCCGGCCAGTAGGTCCGCGCAAATGCCTGATTAATCACCGCGACCAAAGGCGCATTCTCGTTGTCCTGGTCGCTGAACAAACGGCCGCGCAACAGCGGGATTCCCAGCAAATGAAAATACTCCGGCGTAGCGGATGACGCTTCAACCAAAGGAGGCTGATTGCCGCGAATCTCGCGTCCTTCCAGAATCAGCGGGACAGGCCATCGATTGTGATTCAATGGAATCGATTCCCGGGTTCCCACAGCAACCTCATTCACTCCCGGCAGGGTTTTGTTCTGGAGTAGTATTTCGCGTACAAACTGCGCCTCCTGAGCAGCGGATCCATAGATATCGGTCTTTGAGTCGTTGGGATTGGGTAGCCAGGTGCGAACGGTCATCGTATTCTGCGGATCGAATCCAAGCTGCACGTTGAACAGGTCACAGAAGCTGCGCAGCAGAAGGCCGGCCGCAATCATCAGCACCAGTGAGAGCGCAAACTCGGTGACTACGAGTATGCGGCGCGTTCTGGCTTGTTTCCCGGAGCCGGTGGTGCCGCGCCCCTCAGCCTTCAGGACGTTCGTAAGATCCAGCCGGCCTGCCTGCATTGCGGGCGCAAGGCCGAAGATGACGCCGGCTGCGACCGATGCGATGAGAGCGAAGAGTAGGACGCTCCAGTTGATCGATATCTCACTCAGCCGCGGCAGGCTGTCTGGCGCCACGCCCAGCAACAGCCCCTTGGTGGCAAGCAGAATCGCTATACCCGCCAAGCCGCCGAGCAACGAAAGGAGAAGACTCTCGGTAAGCAGTTGCCGCACCAGGCGCGATTTTGCCGCTCCCAGCGCCTGACGAACGGCTATCTCGCGTCCTCTGGCGCTGGCGCGCGCCAGGAGGAGATTCGCGACGTTGACACAGCCGATCAGCAGCACCAGACCTACCGCGCCCAGCAGCAGCATCAGCGGCTGGCGAACATTGCCGACCAGGCTCTCCTTCAACGGAACGAGCCGCACCTTCCATCCGCTCACCGCCGGATAATCTGCCGGGAACTGCTTTTGCAAAGATGCGGCCAGTGCGTCCATTTGGCTCTGCGCTACGGCAATCGAGAGTCCGGGCTTTACACGCGCAATGGCTTGTGGAATGCCCCGCGTACCCCGCGACGGGGGCTGGGCCGGGTCCCTGACAAAGCCCACAGCCGCCCAAATCTCCGTGTTCCTTTCCTCCGCGGTTCGTCCGGGATCGTGAAAGCCGGGCGGCATCACCCCTATGACGTGAAAGAGGTCGTTGTCGAGGCGAAGATTCTTGCCCAGAATCCGAGGGTCGGCTCCGAAGACCCGTTTCCACAAACCATCGCTGATGACCACCTCCAGCGTAAAGCCGGGGGTTTGATCGTGGGGATCGAACCAGCGGCCCAGTTCCGGCTTGACCCCCAGCAGGGCCAGATAGCTTGGCCCCACGCCTTCGTAGGCAATGCGCACCGGCTGGGCTGTCCCCGTCAAATTCGTCGATCCGCTAACTATCGGCGCCACAAACTCGAAGATTCCGGAGCGTTCCAGATCTTTCCACTCCGGCTGCGACATCGAGACGTTCCGCGCGCCTACGCCCGGTTGATCCACTTCGATCCGCACCAGTTCATTCGGCTCCGGATACGACAACGGATGCAGCAGCGTGGCATCCACCACACTGAAGATCGCCGTCGTTGCTCCAATGCCCAGTGCCATCGTCAGAATCGCAATCGACGCAAAGCCCGGCGACCTCACCAGCATGCGCAGCGTGTAGCGCGCGTCCTGCAGCAAATTCTCCATCAGCGGCAGCCCCCCTTCCGCGTGATACTTTTCCCTCACCGCCTGCACCGCGCCAAACTTCAGCACCGCCTGGCGGCGCGCCTCGGCCGGCCCCATGCCGGCGCGAAGATTCTCCTCCGTCTGCCACGCCAAATGCTCCTCCATCTCTTCCCGCAGCCGCTGATCGTCTCGCCGCCCGGTGGCAAAGTTCTTGAGCCGCGCCAGAAACCTCCTCAGCAATCTCATGTCAAGTCCTCCGCCTTCACAGCGAAGAATCGTGCGATAATCGCCGCCGTTTGCTCCCAGTCCCGAGTCTCGCTATCCAGCAACTTCCTTCCCGAGCGCGTCAGCCGATAGAAACGCGCCCGGCGGTTGTTTTCTGACGCGCCCCACTCAGAGGAAATCGCGCCCTCCTGCTCCAGCTTCAGCAGGACGGGATACAAAGTGCCTTGGTTCACAGCGAGAATATCTCCGCTGATCTGCTCGATCCGCCGCGCTATCCCGTAGCCATGGAGCGTCCCCAGTACATCCAGGGTCTTCAGCACCATCAGCCCCAACGTGCCTTGGAGTACATCTGTTTTTTGTTTCATTGCGCCGTCCTTTTGGTTTCCCACAGATAGAATGCCATACTTCCATTGGGAAAACAACAGGAAAGTGACGGAGGCAAACGGCCCGTAAGCCGCTGGAATATTACCCTTCGAAAATGATTTGAACTCCACCTGAGAGCCCAGTCTCGTTGAAAAGCACAATGAGCCGATGAATCATTCCGCTGGAAACAATTGACTCATCGTTTCCGCCGATCGGGAGGAACAACTTCAGGAGGCTCCTGTCACCCAAGTGTCAAACCGGGGCGTTCATGCTTGCCAGTGGCCTAAAAGACGATTATCGTTAAATATGTGCCAAATGCCGAGACCACAAAGCGAGCTTCTGCCGCGCATCACCACGTAGTCGCGTTGGCTTATGACGGACTGTGCACGTTTGAGTTTGGGATCGCAGTCGAGATGTTTGGGCTACCACGTCCAGAACTCGACAATTGGTATTCCTTCTCGGTCTGCGGATTGGAAAACCGTGCGGTTCGCGCAACCGGCGGAATCACCATAACGCCACAAGGAAGTTTGAGTGAGTTGCAGCAGGCAGACACGATTATTATTCCTGGTTGGTGCAAGCCAATTACGACACCGCCGGAGCCGCTCATCCGTGCCTTGCTTAAAGCGCATAAGCGCGGTGCGCGTCTTGTTTCACTCTGTGTCGGCGCGTTTGTCCTCGGAGCTACCGGTCTCCTGAATGGCAGGCGCGCGACCACGCATTGGAAGTTTGTCGACCAGATGGCTCGCGCATTTCCCTTGATTCGGATTCAACCCGACGTGCTTTATGTAGACGAACAGGACATCCTTACCTCCGCCGGGAGTGCTGCCGGTATCGATCTTTGTCTTCACATCATTCGTAAGGACTTCGGAACAGTCGTGGCCAATAATGTAGCTCGGAGGGCAGTTGTATCCCCGCATCGCGAAGGAGGTCAGGCACAGTTCATTGATAAGCCTGTTGGGGAAGAAGCCCATCCCTGGCTTTCACATTTACTGGAGTGGACGCACAGGAGGCTGCACACACAAGTGACGGTCGAGCAGCTTGCCAGACAGGCGCACACGAGTAAGCGCACGCTATCTCGCCGCTTCGCGGAGACCACTGGAACGAGCCCACTCGGCTGGATAACAGTGTTGCGGGTGCGGCGAGCGAAGGACCTTCTGGAAACCACAACCCTCTCTATTGAAGAAGTGGCAGAACAGTGTGGCTTCGGGTCCGCGGCGGCGCTACGGCACCATTTCCGGAACAGAGTCAAGTTGAGTCCAAACATTTACCGTGATCGATTCCACCAGATCACCTCCGTAGCTCCATAGAGACCACGAGCTAACTTAGCTTTTGACAGCTGTGAAAGCAGCAGGTTCACCTCATTAAACACACGAACGCGGACCTTGCGATCCGCGCTCGTGTGTCTATCGAATTGTTGTTGGCTGTTACGGCAGTCAGGGCTGAAGCCCTGACCTACCAGTCGTCCCCTTTCAAAGCTGCGTGGGCCTCTTCGGTTCCCACCCTAGGCGGAAAAACAAGAACCCGCCGAGGGTGGGGCACCCAGTTCTCTATGCCTTGGCTAGGACGCCGCCGGAGACGCGCTCGCGGAGGATTTCGTTTGCGTGGGTTAGGAACTCTTCGAGTGGGAGCTTGCCGGAGTCTACTTCTGCAAGGATGGCGCGCTGGGCTTGGTACTCCTTGTTTACTATGCCGGCTTTGGATTGCAAGAGACGCCAGGCTTTGCGGCGCTCTACGCAGAACAGGACTAACTGACGGCTGATGGCGTAGAAGGCCGTTTTGCCGGATTCGTCGCTGACCGTGATGTAGACGCCGAAGTCGGGAATGAAGGCGCGGTGGCCGGGGATCAGGTAGTAGCGGTAGACGACGTCCTGTTGGGTGATGCGGACCAGCATGTTGTCGAGATGGATCAGCTTGGCAGCGGCTTCGGGCTTGATCTTCTTCAGGTGGTTGCGGAAGCGAGCTTCGGTGGTGCACCAATGCGCAACTGTATAGCGCTGGGGCTCGCCGGTGGTCTTCGACTTGGTCTCGTACCAATCCAAATCTATGGACGGGTTGCCCTTGAGGTCGAGAGCTTCCTGATACGTCTCGCCGAGACGGGGGTTAAAAACAAACTCCGGCGCGCCACGGCTGTCGCGGACTCTCTGGGCCTGGTGAAGGGCCATGTCGTCGGGGACGCCGTGTTCGGGCTGGCAGGTTGTGAAGGCTTGAATAAATGAAGTGCCGCGATACTCCAAACCATCCAGAATTGCCCGGTAGAGCTTGGGTGCGTTGGCCATCGATACCTGGCCGATGAAGGGCGAACCGTGGCCGGCGAGGAAGGTTTCGGCTACCGTCTTCTTCTCAGTGTTCTTGCCCTGGGTGGCCGCGCCGAAGACGTTCATGTCGTTGCCGCCAAGCATGGGGGTGGAGTCCGAGTTCTGGCCGCCGGTGTTCGAATACACCTGGGTATCGAGCATGAGGACCTTGATGTTGGGGCGATTTTGCAGGATCACCTTGGACATATTTTGGTAGCCGATGTCGCCCATGCCGCCGTCGCCGCCGACCACCCAAACCTTGGGCAGCTCGACGATCTCCTGGTCGGTCATGAGGGCATCGGTGAAGTGGCTGAGGTGGTAGTACTGTTCGTCGTTGATGACATTAACTTCGCGGGTGAGGAGGATGTCGGCGAGGCGCTCGGGGATTACGGAGCGGCGGGCGTGATCGACGATGAAGCTCTCGCCCATGAGCCAGCCGACGGTGACGCCGTCCTGGAAGAGCGAGTTCATCCACGGGTAGGGGTGGGGATTGTTCGGCGCAGTAGAACCGTAGACGGTGTTGCAACCCGTGTGGGCGGCCATGGCCATAACGCTCATACCGTTGGCGAGGCGCCCATCGATGGGCTGGAGGTTTTTGTGGTTGAAGGCCTCGGTGAGCAGGACGGCGGCGATGGCCTCGACCAACTCGGCATCGCTGATGGGACCGTGCCTTTTCTCGTACTCGGCGATGCGGGCCTGAGTGTCGGGAATATCTTCTCCGCCGAGGCCGAGAACGAGATGTGCGATGGCCTGGCGAAGCAGATCGTATTCCTTTATGCTGCGAGCCTTGAGAACGGCCAGCTTTGCTACGCCGGTCTTTTCCAGCTCGCCGGCTTTGGCGACGAAGCGGTCGCTCTTGGCGTGGAAGACGGGGCGCATGTAAGCCTCGGTAACGGCGGCGATGGAGCGCAGGACGGACTTTTCGCCGCAGCCGGCGCAGGCGCCGTCACCGGCTACGAGCGCGTCGTAGTTGGTGCGGACCATCAACATGTTGCGAAGGGTCGCGGTCTTGGAGTCGGCGGGATTGGCGGCGTTGAAGAGGCCGAGGAACTTTTGCGAGGTGTCTGGCAGCAGGCCGAGGAAGCCGGTGCCGGTTTCGTGCTCGGCATTCACCTCTTCGGTTTCCTGAACCATGCGGAGCGCGTTGTGGTCGCCGCATGCGGTGACGCATGCTGCGCAGCCTTTGCAGAGATCGCTGACAAAAATCGAGAAGATGCCGCCGGAGCCGGGCGACTTGCGCTCCGGCGAGGAGAAGATGGCGTTCACCTTCTGATAGGCCATGGGGACCTTGTCGATGATGGCGAAGAACTGATCTTTCGCGGAGGACGACAATTCTTCGGCTGCGGTGACGACTTCGTGCAGAATGGTTTGCATCGGAGTGCCGGTCTTCATTTCGGCGACCATGCGCTGGCGGGTCTGCTTTTCGATTTCAGGCAGGGCGCGCATGAGGCTGGTGCGATCGGAGGGGTCGGCGATGTAGTAATTGACCGCGGTGGTGAGCAGGGTGCTCAGGTCCTGCGAGCAGTTGGGCAGCGCGGTGTCAGGGCAGACGGAGATGCACTCCATGCACTGGGTGCAGTTCTCGGGGATGTAGAGCGGGGTCTCGCGGCGGGCGACATACTTGGAGGCGGTGTCTCCAGTGGCGGCGGCGATGACGCCCATGGCACTGAGCGGCGTGGCGGGCTGGTCGTAGCCAAAGGTGGAGCGGAACTGGGCGTCGAAGTCGGCGACGCGGCTGATGGGCGTGCGCGGGCCCTGGCCGGCGGGAGTGGGTGTGGAGCGGCAGCCGCAGTGCGCACCGCCGGCGGCAGCAAGCTCGAGGATGGGCAGCAGAGCTTGGCCGCGAAGGCTGGAACGATCGGCTGCGGCGAGCGCGCCAATTTTGATTTCCTTGACCTGATCGAAGCCCTGGGTCATGACTTCCATGTTCGACGCTACGACGGCTTCGCCGAGCTTGCCGAACTTCTTCACATATTGTTTGTAGACGACTTCGCGATACTGCTCTTGCGTAATGCCGAACTCGTTGAGCAGGCTGCTGACGGCGAAGAATGCGCCGAGAAAGGCGTTGCCCTGCATGCGGAGTTGGAGATCGCCGCGGTCGGTTGCTTTTTTGGCGATGGCGAAGCCGGGCAGCGTGAAGACGCGAATGTTTTTGTCGATGATTTGCTTGCGCGCCCAACCGGGGAGACGCTCCCAGGCCTGCTCCCCTTCTTCTTCTGATTCCCAAACCAGCGAACCGCCTTCGGCCATGCCGTCTAGCGGATTGCAATGGGTGAAGGCTTTGGGATCGCAGCACAAAACTACAGTCACGTGGCGCAGATCGCAGTTCACTCGGATGCGATCTTTGGCGGCGACCATAAAATACGAGGTCGGCGCGCCCTTCTTCTCAGAACCGTATTTGGGATTGGCCGAGACGTGGATGACTTCCTTGGGGTTGCCTAACTCGTCGCGCTCCCCGTCCCGTTCAAAGATGAGATCGTTGAGGTCGCCTAGGATTGCGCCAAGATTTTTGCCGGTGGTGATTGCGCCCCAGCCGCCGATGGAGTGGAAGCGCACGGCAACTGCGCCTTCGGGAAGCAGGGATGGTGTTTCATCGCCAATGACGGAGTAGGGGTGGTCGATGCCGAGGACGAAGAAGGAGACGCCATCTGACGCGCGCTTGCCATCTTTGCGGGCACGGTTGGCGGTGGCGAACTCGTATGCGCCGATTACATGTTCAGGCCGGAAGTCGCGGGAGCCCAGTCCGTAGGTGCCGGAATAGATGTGCGGCACTTCGTTCATAGCCAGCGCGGGCAGGCCCTCCTGTGCGTGACGGCCCTCAGTTTGAATTGCCTTGGATAGAGCGGTGCGGATGTCGCGGCCTAGTGGATTGTCGCCGGCCAACGCCTCGTCTGTCCGCTCGAGGATGATGACGTTCTTCTTGCCCTTGAGCGCGGCAACGATGGCGGCCTCGGGGAAGGGACGAATGACGTTGACATGGATGGAGCCAACGGTGACGCCGCGAGTCTGACGCAGGTAATCGACCGCGGCTTCGATATTCTCAGCAGCCGATCCGAGCGAAACGAAGACAGTGTCGGTGTCGTCCGTCTTGTACTGGCTGATGAGGCCGTAGTGGCGGCCGGTGAGTTCGCCGAAATGCTTGTAGGCGGCTTCGAGGAAGTCGAGAATGGGCTCGGCGAAGTTGTTTCTGCGCGCCACGATGCCCTGCATATAGTGTTCCTGATTCTGCACGGGGCCAAGCAGGATGGGATTGGTGAGGTCCATCATCTTGGGAACGCGGCGGCGGGTAGGTCCAAAGAGAACGCGCTGGGCATCGGTGGGGCAATCGATAATGTCTTCGGGCGAGCCGAGATATTCGCGGATCAGATCCGATTCATGTTTGTAGAATGTCCGCTCAAGATGGCTGGTCAGGAAGCCGTCCATGATGTTCATGCCGGGGGTGAGGGAGAGCTCGGTAACGCGGCGAAGAATGAGAGCCTGGTCAGCGGCTTGCTGCGCGTCTTTGCCGAAGAGCATGATCCAGCCAGTGTCGAGCGCGCCATAAATGTCGTCGTGTCCGCAATGCACGTTGAGGGCGTGCTTGGTGAGGGCGCGCGCGCCTACTTCGATCACCATGGTGCTGGCCTTGCCCGGCGCGTGGTAGTACTGTTCGACTCCATAGACAACGCCCTGGCCGGAAGTGAAGTTGACCACACGCTTGCCGCAGACGGAGTGAGCGATGGCTCCGCCCTGAGCCGCGTGCTCGCCTTCAGCTTCGATGGCGATGGTGTTGTGGCCGAAGACATTCAAGTGGCCCTCGGCATAGGCCTGCTGGAAGAGCTCTCCGCCCTCGGTGGACGGGGTGATGGGGTAAAACACGCCGGCGTCGGCGATGCGCGTCTCGGTGTGGTATGAGACGAGCTGATTTCCGTTTGCGGTGACACGAATGCCTGGATAACGCGCAGCAACCGTCATGAATCCCTCTCTCTTGTCTTGTCAATCTCTTGGCCGTGGCCGTTAGCGCCCGGGTTCGAGGGAAGATCCTCCCGCCGAACCGGCGCCGTAATCGAACGTTTCGTTCGTGAGGCCACTTGGCGAGCGGCCCGAATTGAATGCACGTCAAAAGTTTAAAGGCCGAAATGGAGAAGAGGAAACCCAAGGGGGAGTTCCTCGTGAAAACGGCCTATACATCAGTATGCGCCTTTGGAATGGGGACGGTGTTTCATATAGTGAGAATCTGGTCGATTGTGTCGGCAAGTGGGATTTGCGGGTGCTTTGGAGCCGTTTTGGGCCGATCCGGGCAGGCTTTCGCGGTGTTCATTTGCGGGTTGTATAGTGGGGGCGGCCGATGAGTGGGGCTGTGGGTTGAAGTTTATCGCCCCGGCGGCGGACCCGGCCGGGAGCAGATCGATATGCAAGACAGCGACGCGAAGTTTGGGCGCTATCCGAGCCTTGAAGGGCGAGTGGTGCTCGTGACCGGGGGCGCTACGGGGATCGGCGAGGCGATTGTGACTCATTTTGCCAGGCAAGGTTCGCGCGTGGCGTTCTTCGATATTGAGGACGAGGCGGCAAAGCAACTGGTGGATCGGTTGAGTGCGGAGGGCTGCGTTGCGCCGCTTTACCTCCATTGCGACCTGACTGATATTGGGGCTCTGCGGGGGACTGTCGACGAGGTGCTGGCGAAATTGGGCGGCGTGGATGTGCTGGTGAACAACGCGGCCAACGATCAGAGGCACACCATTGAGGAAGTGACGCCGGAATATTATGACCGGTCGATGGCTACCAATTTGCGGCCGCATTTCTTCATGATCCAGGCGGTGCTGCCAGCGATGCGCAAGGCCGGGCGCGGATCAATCATTAATATGTCGTCGATTTCGTGGATGATTCCTTCGACAGGGGTGCCGCTTTATATCGCCGCCAAGGCGGCCATTGTGGGACTGACGCGCACGCTGGCGCACGAGTTGGGGCGGGACAATATTCGAGTGAACGCGGTGCTACCAGGTGCGATTGCGACGGAGCGGCAGCGGCGGCTTTGGTTTACGCCGGAATATAAGGCGGAGATTATGGCCAGCCAGGCGCTCAAGCGGGACATTCTGCCCGAGGACGTAGCGCGGCTGGTGCTGTTTTTGGCCGCGGACGACTCGAGCGCGATTACTAACCAGAGTTATATCGTGGACGGCGGGTGGGTGTGAAAAGCAGTGGTTAGTGGTTAGTGAATAGTGTTAGTGGTTGGGAGAAGCATAACTCGTAACTAAAGGAGGCGAGGTTTGGAGCGGAGGATAGCTGGGCTGATTGCGATCGCGTGCATTTGTTCGAGCCTCACAGGCGGAAGTTTGCCGGCTGTGGGACAGACGGCGACGAGCGTGAGTGAGCCGAAGCCGGCGAGATCGGCGGACTATGACGCAGTGCAAAAGCGGCTTGCGCAGGGATGGAATACGTGGGACGTGCATAGCGTTGCCACGCAGGTGTTGTTGCCAGAGGGACTGGCGATTCGCGTGGGCATGAAGCACAACAGCACGTTGAACAGCGATGCGTTTCTCGGAGATGTACTGATTGGACGGTTGGATAAGGACGCGGAGGTGGTAACTCCGGGGCCGCACGCGTGGGATGGGAGTTATACCGAACTTACAGTCGAGTGGAAGGGGCATAAGTGGCGGGTGCAGAGTGCGCACGATGGTGTGGACTTAGTGATGCTGGTGACGCCGCTGGCATCAAAAGCGGGATCGCTGCCGCCTACGGTTGTGTTCAGCGTGGGCACACTTTGGAACTTGCACGATGGTATGGTCGCATTTGGTAACCCCGGGAGAATCGTGACCACGGGATCGAGTGGGGCGATACAGGTCAACTGCACCTGCTCAGAGAGCACACCATCTCCAGCGACGAATCTTCCCGTCGACACTCCGTACCTGGCAGCGGATCTGAACGGGCCTGTGGGAATCAGCGCGCAACAAGTGAACGTGGCAGTGGAAGAGCAAAAACCGCCGCGCACGCTTGAACAGATCGAGAGCGTAATCGACCGCCAGCGGAAGGCGTACGAGAAATGGATCGCGGATGCGGGGAAGAATGGGCCGATCGTCGATGCAATTGAAACGACGCTGGGATGGGACACGATCTACGAGCCGGAGAAGCAGCGCGTGATCTCGCCGGTGAGCCGGGTGTGGAGCGTGGGCTGGGGCGGCTATGTGCTGTTTGACTGGGATACTTTTTTTGCGGCGACCCTTGCGTCAGTTGGAGATCGCGACCTGGCGTATGCGAATGCGGTGGAGATTCTGAGCGAGGAGACGCCTGAGGGCTTTGTGCCGAATTATGCGCGGGGAGGGGGATGGAAGAGCGAGGACCGAAGTGAGCCGCCGGTGGGAGCGATCGCAGTGCTGGGCCTGTACAAGAAATTCCATGACCGATGGTTTCTTGAGGATGCTTTTGAGCCGCTGCTGAAGTGGAATCGCTGGTGGGCTGAACATCGCGATATCCAGGGCTATCTGGCCTGGGGCAGCGATGGCGGCAATCAGCCGGTGAATCTGGACGATGGGTCGCGCGGGACGTGGCAGGGAGCGGTTTACGAATCGGGGCTGGATAACAGTCCCATGTACGACGGCGCGAGTTATAACTCGCAGTCGCACCTGCTCGAGGTAGGCGATGTGGGACTTATGAGCATGTATGTCGCGGATTGCGACGCGCTGGCGGAGATAGCCGGCACTTTGGGCAGGACGGCAGAAGTTAAGGAGCTGCGTGAGCGCGGGGCAAGGTACAAGGCAAAGCTGGCGACGATGTGGGACGAGAAGGCGGGCATGTTTCTGAACAAGAATTTGGTTACCGGACAATCGGGCGCGCGGCTTTCTCCTACTAACTTCTACCCCATGCTGGCGCACGCGGCCACGCCGGCGCAGGCCAAGACCATGGTGGAGAAACACCTGCTGAATCCGGATGAGTTTTGGGGCGATTGGGTTATTCCATCAATAGAGCGCAACGATGCGGCATTTCACGATCAGAACTATTGGCGCGGACGAATCTGGGGGCCGATGAACTATCTGGTCTATCTTGGGCTGGCTAACTACGACGACGCGCAAGTTAGGAAGGAGTTCGCGCAGAAGTCTTATAACTTGTTTTTGAAAGAGTGGGGCGAGAAGAGACATGTGCATGAGAATTACAACGCGATAACCGGGACCGGGGACGACGTAACTAGCAGCGACCGGTTTTATCATTGGGGCGCTTTGCTGGGGTATGTGGAGTACCTGGAGCAGAGTGAGGCGGCCAAGTGACCCATTGAATCTGGTGGGGGTTTTGGACCGCCAGAACACGGCCGGATGGCTTACTATGCTTCGGGGGATTTTTCGATCATGAATTCCGTCTTGAAACTTCGTTACCGCTTATTTGCGCTGCTGCTTATTTCTGCCGCAACCATCCTGTTCACGAGCCACTGCGCGGCGCAGAGCGCTGCCGACGCAGCCAAGATTGCTGGCAGTCTGCCACCGGAATCTCGCGCGGTGATTGAACGGCTGTCCGCACTGCGCGAGCTGCCCGATGGTGTTTGGAAGATGCATGCGGGAGACCTGGCGCACGGCGAGACGGTGGGGCTGGATGAGAGCGGCTGGCAAGCGATTGCGGTGCGGGACAAGGCGCCCAATGAGGCGGTTTGGTTCAGACAGACTTATCAGGTGCCTGAGACGCTGAAGGGCTACGACCTGACGGGCGCGCGCATCTGGTTCCAGTTTCACGCCGAGGCCAATGGGCCGATGCCGGAGATTCTCTACTTCAATGGGCGGCGCGTGGCCATGGGCGACGACCTGGAGCCGATTGTGCTGTTCGATCAGGCCAAGCCGGGCGACAAGGCAGTGGTGGCCGTGAAGCTGCTGCACACCGTGGACGCGAAGAGTTTTCGCGGAGCTTCGCTGGACGTTGAATTCCAGGAGGGGCGGCCGAATCCTGAGGACCTGCGCGAGGAATTCTTGTCGGCGGCGCTGCTGCTTCCGTCGCTGACGCCGGGCGATCAAGAAAAGCTGGCCACGCTGAATGGAGCGATTCAGGCTGTGGACCTGGCGGCGCTGGATGCGCACGATCAGACCAAATTTGACGCGAGCTTGAAGGCGTCGCTGGAAAAACTGCAAGCACTGGAACCGCTGCTGCAGAAGGCCACTTTCCATCTCACCGGCAACTCGCACATTGATGCGGCGTGGCTGTGGCCGTGGACGGAGACAGTGGACGTGGTGAAGCGGACGTTTGGGACGGCGCTGCAACTGATGTATGAGTATCCGCAATACACATATACACAATCGGCCGCGCAGTATAACGAGTGGCTGGCGCAGAAGTATCCAGAGATGAACGCGGAGATTGCGCAGCGCATCAAGGAGGGGCGCTGGGAGGTTGTGGGCGGCATGTGGGTTGAGCCGGACCTGAACATGCCGGACGGCGAGAGCCTGGTGAGGCAGTTGCTGGTGGGCAAGCGGTGGTACAAGCAGGCGTATGGCGTCGATGTCAGGATTGGGTGGAATCCGGATTCGTTTGGGTACACGTGGCAGTTGCCGCAGATTTATAAGAAGAGCGGCGTGGACTATTTTGTTACGCAGAAGATGACTTGGAACGATACGAATCAACTGCCGTTCAAGCTGTTCTGGTGGGAGTCGCCGGATGGGTCGAAGGTGCTGGCGTATTTTCCGCACGACTACGGCAACGAGGATTTGAGCCCGGTGCGGCTGAGCGCTGACCTGGCCGCGGCGCGCACGCGGGCCACGGGCATGACGGACATGATGGACCTCTACGGGATTGGCGATCATGGCGGCGGGCCGACGCGGGCGGTGCTGGATCAGGGGTTTCATTGGGCGCTGCCATCGATGCCGCCGAAGGTCGCTCCGAATATGCAGTTCGGCACGGCGCAGACATGGTTTTCGACGGTCGAGAAACAAATCGCACCGGAGAGCCCGGTGTGGAATTACGCGTCGATTGCGAAGGGGTATAAGGCGCCACCGGCTCCGGCCATCGCGGGTCAGATGTCGATTCCGACTTGGAAGAGCGAGCTTTATTTTGAGTATCACCGCGGGGTGATGACTACGCAGGCTAGCCACAAGCGGAATATGCGCGAGGCTGAGGTTGAGGTGCTGGACGCGGAGAAGTGGGCGTCTTTAGCTTGGTTGGACGGGCGCGAGTATCCGGGAGCGGAGTTGACGGAGGATTGGAAGAAGGTGCTGTTTAACCAGTTCCACGATCTGGCGGCGGGGTCGGGGATTGGGGTGATCTATAAGGATGCGCAGAAGGATTACGACGTGGTGCGGTGGTCGACGAATGAGATTTCTGGCAGAGCGCTGGAGACGGTGGCCCCAAGAATAGATACGCAGGGAAAGAGCGGTGCGGTGGGACCGATCGTTGTCTTTAACCCGCTCGGTTGGAAGCGCTCAGGCGAGGTAAGGGTCAATCTGCAACAAGCGATAAGCGGCAGAGCCGAGGACTGGAGCGGACGAGATGTTTTGGTTAAGGACCTGAAATTGAATGGAGGAGCAAATACGGCCGACCTGACTTTACAAATTTTCGGGGTTCCCCCGCTTGGATACCGCGTGTTTTGGCTGAGCAAAGGGCATTTCTGGAATCGTGGAGTTGAAAATATCAAAGACGAGGATAGGACAGGGAAATCCTTCGTGTTGGATAACGGGACTCTTCGCGTACTAGTGGATAAGCAAACCGGGTGCATTACGAGCCTCTACGACCATCGGTCCAGCTTTGAATCATTAGCGGCCGGGGCCTGCGGCAACCAGCTTCAGGCTTTTAAGGACACACCGAAGGATTACGACGCATGGAATATCGACCCAGGGACGCTCGATAATTCGCCTGCATTGTTGGATAAGGCAGATTCAGTGGAAGTGTTGAAAGAGGGCGACAGGATTCGAGTTACACGTACGTGGCAGAATTCCAAATTCGTTCAGACTCTGTATCTGCCATGGGGCACAGACCAGGTTGACATCGACAACGACATCGATTGGCATGAATCGCATGTTCTGCTGAAGGCGGCGTTTCCACTCAGCGCTTCGGGGCCGTTTGCTACTTATGAGATTCCCTACGGGACCATCGACAGGCCGACTACGCGAAACAATAGCTGGGAGAAGGCTCAGTTTGAGGTTCCGGCAATGCGGTGGGCGGATTTGTCTGGCCCTGGCGCGGATGGGAAGGTGCATGGGCTGAGCATTCTGAACAATTCGAAGTATGGGTACGACGCGGCGGGGAACGTGCTGCGGCTGACGCTGTTGCGCTCGCCGAAGTGGCCGGACGCAGAGGCAGACATGGGGCATCACCACTTCCACTACGCGCTCTATCCTCACGCGGGGACGTGGAAGGATGCGCTGACGGTGCGGCATGGGTATGAGTACAACTATCCGCTGACTGCGGTGGTCACGACGGCTCATGCGGGCGCGCTGCCGGCGGAGCATTCGTTTGCATCTGTCGGGCCGGAGAATGTGGTGCTGACGGCCGTGAAGAAGGCTGAGGATGCGAATGGGTTGATTCTCCGCGTGTATGAGTGGGCGGGAAAAGAGACGACGGCCCAGTTTCATGTGCCTCCCGGAGCGACGGGGGCTACAGTGACGAATTTGATGGAGACGCCGGAGGGTGAGGCGTTGGCTGTGACGGGGAATGTGGTGAAGGCGCCGATTCATCCGTATGAGATTTTGACGATTCGGGTGGATTATCCACCTGCGGCGGGGCAGACAAAATAGCCGAGTATTCCGGTGGCGATAAGCAACCGCGGGTCCTTCGACTTCGGTCGCGCCGCGACCTTCGCTCAGGATGACAGTCTTGTGAACGGGGGTCTGAAAACGGTGCCAATCCGTCCGCGCGCTTTGGTAGTCTAGCGAGTAGGAGCTTGAGCTATGAGCATTACTTCCCCGTTTTTTGTCGTGCCTGTGATCGTGGTGGTGTTTGTTGTGTCGATTCTGTTTGCAACCAGCAGCAAAGAAGACGGGCACGAGTCGCACTGATTTTGTCTCGGAACCTTTCACCGTGCGCGGGCGTATAACAGGGCAAGAGGGCGATTGCCATGATGCAGAAAAGGGTTTGGATGGTTGCATGTCTGGTGGCCGGACTGGCGCTGACCGCTGCGGTTGCGGGGTGCAGGATTCGCACCGAAAAGGATGCCAACGGCGAGGAGAAGAACGTCCAGATCGATACGCCTTTTGGCGGCCTTCACGTGAATACCGATCAGACCACGGCGGCGGATCTGGGACTGCCGGTGTATCCCGGCGCTCAGCAGGTGAAGGCGGACGACAAGCACAAGTCGGCTGACGTGCACCTGGGGTTTGGCGACTGGGAGATGCGGGTGCGTGCGGTTTCATACGCCACGCGAGACAGCCAGGAGCAGGTAACCGCGTTCTACAAGAAGGCTCTGGGCCGGTTTGGCGATGTGATTGTTTGCCAGGGAGATACGCCGGTCGGCACTCCCACGTCAACCGCCGAGGGGCTGAACTGCAGCGACAATGGAAAAAGCTCGAAGATGAAGATCAACTCGGACGCGTACAACTCCGACCGGGGCGGGCTGCAGTTGAAGGCGGGCTCGAAGCGCAGGCAGCACATTGTGGCATTTGAGGACTCCAAGGAGGGCGACACGCGCTTTGCCCTGGTGGCGCTGGATCTGCCGGCAGGTATGGAAGGCAGCTCGGGAAAGAGCGATTAGGGCGCGGGCGCCGACTGCTGCTGGGCTGGCGGCTAGCTGGTCTGCGGCGGCCGGCGGCCACGCTGCTAGGCTTACGACGGGCCCGCGCGAGCTTGAATTCTGGTACACTTATCGAAGCGCAATCAAGGGGCCAAACGCGCCAGGCCGCGCCCCAACGATACGCTCCTGCAACCCAAGTTCGGGGAGTGGCTCAGCCTGGTAGAGCACCTGGTTCGGGACCAGGGGGTCGGAGGTTCAAATCCTCTCTCCCCGACCATCTTTATCTGAGCTCCGATTCCGATTTCGCGTTTTGAGCCCCATTGATGCAGCAGGGTGGCGGGCTCCATTTCTTCATGATGGAATCTCAGCGCATCGGCGCCATCAACCCTTTTCAGCGCGAATCCCGGCGAGTTCCGGTGCAGATAAACCACGGCTCCGACCCCCTCATCGGCAATTCGCTTCAACGAAGAGCGAATACTTGAAGCGCATTCACACGACGAGGCGTGAAACACATTTCCGGCAAGACCATGAGTGTGCACTCGAACAAGAATCGGCTTGTCCCCGCAACCAACATCACCGTGCACCAAGGCGATGTGTGACTCTCCATCGAGATCAGATGGGGCGCATCGAGGCTAAGATCTGCGGCGGCCACAACGGCATGGAGTTGCCGCAATCAATAAGTCGATCCAGGTTGAGGAGTGTAGGGGTTACCAAACTTGTCGGTGTGGCTCATGCTTCCGGTCCGGGATATAGGAGCCTCTATCTGTCCAAGGTCAACTGTGCGGGGAGGAATATGCACACGGCGGCCTTGGTGTTCGAGAAAAGACGGCGGTAAACCTTCAATCCAGATGTGCAGATTGTAATCGCCTGGCGGGATGTTGCGGAGCTTGAAGGAATTGTTTGCATCGGCGACCGCATAAAGTGGGGTCGAAAGGGCAAGCACGACAGCGCTCATCTCCGGGTGAATATTGCAAAAGATATAGGAGACGCCTCCACGTGAAAAAGTCACTGACTTAGTCGAGCCCGCCTCATAAAGTCCCAGATCGAATCGCTTACCCTCGAAGAGCGAGAAGACATTATGGAAGAAAGGATCGGCATTGGGGAACTGAATGACTGCGCCAACGGGAACGACCTGAAGGTGAGGGACGAATGTGCGATTTTTCTGAAGCAGAGTGTAATGCCCCTGAGGCGGGAATGGAAGAACCGGAGTTCCTGGCAGCGATTCGAGCCAAACTACTGCTGGTACAGCCCGAGACTTTCCCGGCTCGGAGGAGACGATGTGAAGTTGCAGCTCTCCGCTTTCACCCTCCGAAGGATGGCTCTGCGGGCTCATCGTCCTCGATGCCAGGACGACGACGCAGAGTAACCATTTGCCGACTTTTGCGCCTTTACTCAAAACTTGAATCCTGCTCCCAGCCCGATCACGTTGCTCCCTGCCGGGAAACTGAGGACCGGATAGCTTTTCAAATTCCGATATTCCAGAGAGAACAACAAGTATGCACGGGGGCTATAAATCACATTGCCCGTATAGGTTCGATTCCTTGCAAGATTTTGATACAGAGTGCCGGTGGGGACAGCGTATCGCCGCAATTCACCAGCGAAAGCGTCATCAATGCCGAAGGCTCCGTTAAGCTCCACTCGTTCGTTGATCTTCTCCTTCAGTTGAGCCCATCCGCCTACGTCGTCCAAGGGACGCACGTAATATTCACCTGTACCTGCATCGAGGCTATATGCGAGGTCCTTGAACGCTCCGCCTCCAAGACCACCTAGCGCTAACCCGCGATAGAAGCTGCCGGTCAATTCCAGACGAGCCGGCAAGAGGAACCGGGCGTCAGCCGTTCCAGCCCACGCGTCGAATGTACCACCGGTGGGATTATGGTGGGGCGCGAAGTATCCGCCCAGACCAAAATGGTTGCCGCCTTGGTCATTCAACCCGGGGCCGAGCAGTGCAACGCGCGCTTCCACACTTGGCCAGCGGCTGAGTTCTGCGCTGCTGGGAGGAATTCCCGTCGACGTATAGGATGCGGGCGATAGAGGGGCATCGCCAACGTCGATCAACGCTGCTTGCAGTTGAAGAAGGCGCGAAGCCGATACTGGGATCTCCTGTGTCATTCCAACTTGAGGGTTCCAGGTCCACAAGTTGCCCGACCAAGCCAGAGCCGGTTCGGCAACGGCGGTCAGCGAAGTTGGCGTATCGGGATTGAGGATGGGACGATCCAGCGAGAAATAGGCCTGCGTATGTTCCCATTGCAAGGCAGCGTGAGCGGTGCGGAGCCGCAGCAGCGTAGCATTGGCGGAATATGGTCCTGAATAAGCGGTAGCGGAACTGCTGGACTGGGGAACGCCATCAAAATCCACGCGCAAATCGGCGTAACTGCTAGCGCCCAATAGATGCGGACCGCGTGCGTCAAACCCGAGCACGGTCTGTCTTACAGAGGCTCCCGTGCTTGCTGAACCGGGCAGAGCCATGGTCGGCGTTGCTGCCAAATCCACTGCTCCTGTGTTAACAAAACCGTTCAACAGCAAGAGTCCAGTTATTTTCACCGGGAATTTAGATTCGCTCTCCACCTTGGTTAGCTCATGGGTCGCAATTTGCGACTCCTGCATCGCTTGCCGATCGCGAATATCCTGGATCTCGGAGGCCGCATCCTTAGGCTGACTTTGTGGCGCAGAAGAAGATGAAGCGGGGCTGGGAGACGCAGATGCGACTGCGTTCGATCGGCTCTGCGCCATCTGTTGCTGCAATGCATTCAGTTGCTTCTGCATCTCGATCAATTGACGCTGGGACTGCTCGAGTTGGGCTTGTGTGCTGGACAGAGCCTCGGCCAGTTTCTGAATTTGCCGTGAGAGGCTTTCCTGATCCACAGTCTGCGCACTCAACAAGTTCGCACATAGCCCGAGAAATGTGACGGCCAGGGACAATATTCGCAACTTGTGGTAAAGGCTGACACGGGGATATCGATTTTGCTCGAGTCCGCAAATTCTCATTTGAGTTCACCTGATCGCGCGGCGCCCTCCGATGCGGCCGTTAAATCGTGCGTTCGCAGATCGCGCGCCACCTTCATTTGGAAGATCGTTTCACCTGGTCGACTACTAAGAAGAATGACTTCGCCACCGTGCTCCATCGCGATGCAGTTGGCAAGAGTTAGACCGAGACCGGTGCCCTTTTGTTTTCCTTCGCTCACGAAAGGCTCAAAGAGGCTGCCGCGAATCTTCTCCGGAACGCCGGCGCCATTGTCGATGACGCTTACGATGACCTGCTGGTCCCGGGCCTCCAGAGTGACTACAACATGGCCAGGCTGGGCCGAAGCACGAACGGACTGGCATGCATTGAGGAGCAGATTGAAGATCGCGCGCTCAATCTGCTTTTGGTCGACGACGACGGCTGTCTCAGCAGGGTCGCCATAACGAGTTTCGATCCGAACCCGTTCCGAATCCGGATGCACACGAATCAGCGCCGTAGCGCGGTTCAGAAGTGTTGCCATTAACTCCGGCGTTCTCCTAATGCTTGCGCCGGTACGACTGAAGATCAGCAGGGATTCAATCATGTCCGTCGTCCCGAGCACAGCAGTGCGGATATCCGTCAGAATCTCCGCACGCTCACTTAATGAGCACTGGTCGCCGGCAAGAAACTCCGAGTTGGCATAAATGGTCGCGAGATAGTGCCGGAAATCGTGAGAAACCGAACTGGCCATGCGGCCTATGGTTGCCAGCCGCTCAGATTCCAGCAATGCTCGGTTAGCCTTCCGAATCTCGCTCCGCATGCCGGCAAAGGCGGCGCTCAGCTCCAGTACTTCCTGAGTTCCGTGGCGCGGGATTTGGTGGTCAACATCGCCCATTCCAAATGCCCGAACAATCTTCGAGAGTTCTTCGAGAGGGCGCGTTACAAAGCGCGAAAGAACAATCATCAAGGCCGTGCCGCATAAGAGCGCAAGCAGACCCGCGCTCAAAACCATCCGATCGATGCGGCTTATCGAGCGCTCTGCCGGCTCCAGGGATTTTAAAACCACCAGCTGCAGCGGAGCGGAGGCCGTAGAAGACAGATCTTCCATGGCAGCAAGAAACTGAGCATCTCCGAGATTCACCGTCACAGGCGCCTGAGGTTTCCCGGAAAGCAACGATGGCTGCGCCGACAAACTGATCTGCAACGACGGCATCAGTGTGCTGGCGACGATCTTACCGCCGCTGAGGAATGTTGCTTCAACGCCGGTAGGTTGACTGATTTGCCCCACCGTGCGCTCGATTGAAACACCGCTGATCACATACCCAAGCAGGGTTCCGTTCTGATCGCTGCCGAAGTACAGCGGACGCAGCGAACAGGCATACAGAGAGCTGCCGTCAATTAAGTAGTGCTTACCCGGCGAGGCCAACAGGTTTCTCAGCCCGTCTTGCAGGATTGGATTGGCCGTTGCATTCTTGGTATAGGCCGCAACGATTCGGCCGCGGGAGTCGGCGAGGGCGAACAAGTCGGTGCCACTGATCTGCCAGAATTCGACCGCGCCGTCCTGAATGGTGAGATCGTCGCCGCTGGTCATCAGCGCCTTCAGGGTCGGGAGCTCGGCAAGAAGAGCATTCTCGCGCTCTAAAGCTCTCAACCTTTCCGCCTGGAGATCGTCGAAGGCGATTACCGAATGTTCAAGATCCTGAGACAGGTCATCTGTTGCTTGTGCATGCCAACGGTAACGAATGATAAGCACGCACAGGCTGGTGACAATTAGAGTCACCACTGCCATACCCAAAACCAAAAGCGCATAGGTTCGAATGCCTTGCTTCCGGCGCAAGGGGGCTACTGGCAGGGTTGGTTCGCCTTCCATTTGGCGGGCCGCTCTGGAGTCATGGGACAAATTTGTATCCCGCGCCGTAGATCGTCAGCAGATGGCTTGGGTTCGCCGGATCCGGCTCCAATTTCTGGCGCAGCTTCAGGATTTGATTATCTACAGTCCGAGTGGTCGGATAGTAATTATACCCCCAGACCTCGTTGAGCAGTGCCTCGCGTGTGAGCACGCGCTCAGAGTTCTCGGTAAAGAATTTGAGCAGCTTGAACTCGTGAGCGGTGAGTATGATTGGGCTCCCTTTGCGCCAGACCGTCATTTTCTTAAAGTCGATTTCACAATCGGCGAAGCGATAGGTTGCCGGCGGGGTTGCCTTCCGTTGCCGGCGAATTGCAGCTTGAACCCGAGCCATCAGTTCACGAGGGCTGAACGGTTTTGTTACGTAGTCGTCTGCTCCCAATTCGAGGAGGAGCACTTTATCGGCGACCTCTGTGATTGCGCTGAGCACGACGATTGGGACTTCGCTGGATTGGGTTTTGAACGCCTGGCAAAGCTCGCGGCCGGAGATATTAGGAAGAATTAAATCCAGGACGACGGCGAGCG
>Ga0326727_10007109_pt1 | contig 29986 bp, 28 predicted proteins | sample MB2enrmetagenome_FD_207643 | JGI IMG/M metagenome (GOLD analysis project Ga0326727, IMG submission 207643) | Lab enriched peat soil microbial communities from McLean, Ithaca, NY, United States - MB29MY | ecosystem: Environmental > Terrestrial > Soil > Wetlands > Peat | place: USA: New York... | reverse complement strand
CGGCACGTCGCCATGGCCGGTGATGATCACCACCGGCAGGCCGGGACGCGCCGCCTTGAGCCGCCTGAGCAGTTCGAGGCCGTCGATTCCGGGCATGCGGACGTCGCTGACGACGCAGCCGCAATTGCCGTCCGCCAACGCCTCGAGCAGGCGCTCGGCCGTTTCGAACGTGCGCACGACGCAGCCGGCGCTCGACAGCAGAAAATCGAGCGAATCGCGCATCGCCTCGTCGTCGTCGACGACGAACACGGCCAAATCGGATTGCGACTTCGACGCCATTCAAGTCGCCGCCGGCAGGGTCAAGCGAAACGTCGCGCCGCCCGCGGGGTTGTCCTCGGCCGACAACTTGCCGCCGTGCGCTTCGACGATGGTTCGGCTGATCGACAGCCCGACCCCCATGCCGGCCTCCTTGGTGGTGAAAAACGGTTGGAACAGTTTGGCGCGCACCGCCTCCGGCAGGCCCTGGCCGGTGTCGGCGACGGCGATCTCGACGAGGCCGTCGGCGACCGGACCGCTCGACACGACGAGCTCGCGCCGCGGCGATTCGACCATCGCCTCCATTGCGTTGCGCAGCAGATTGACCAGCACCTGCTGGATCTGCACGCGATCGGCGACGACGCGGTCGCAGTCCGGGTCGAGCGCGAATTTCAGCAGCAGGCCATGTTCGCGCGCGCCGACGAGCGCCAGCGCCGCCGCCTCCTCGACCAGCTTGGCGACGCTTTCGACGCGTCGTTCCGATTCGCCGCGCAGCACGAAATCGCGCAGGCGGCGGATGATCTGGCCGGCGCGGATCGCCTGGTCGGCGGCGCGGTCGAGCGCGATTTCGATCTTGCCGGCGTTGGGGTCGGCGCTGCCGGCGAGCAGCCGGCGCGAGCCTTTCATGTAGTTGCTGATCGCCGCGAGCGGCTGATTGAGCTCGTGGGCGAGCGCCGAGGCCATTTCGCCCATCGCGCTCAAGCGCGAGACATGGGTGAGCTCGGCCCTCATGCGCTCGAGGCTCGCCTGGGTGCGCTGCTGCTCGGTGAGGTCGCGCACGAAGCCGGTGAAATAGCGCCGATCGCCCCATTTCGCCTCGCCGACCGAGAGATGCATCGGGAAGGTCGAGCCGTCGGCGCGCCGGCCGGCGACGATGCGGCCAATGCCGATGATGCGCGGCTCGCCGTGGTTGCGGTAGCGTTCGAGATAGGAATCGTGCCGGCTGCGGTCGGGCTCCGGCATCAGGACGCGCACGTTCTGGCCGATCGCCTCGTTCTGGGAGATGCCGAACATGCGTTCGGCGGCGCGGCTGAACAGTTGGATGACGCCGAACGCGTCGATGACGATCATCGCGTCAGGGACGGTTTCGAGGATCGAGCGCAAGTGCTCCTCGCGGCTGCGCAGCGCCTCCTCGGCGCGCATCTGCGTGTCGATGTCGAGCACGCCGCCGGAGAGGCGGCGCGACGCGCCGACGCCGGCCGAAGCGGCGAGCAGGCGCAGCCAGTGCGGCTGTCCGTTGCGACGGACGCGGAACGCGACGTCGAGGTCGTCGCCGGTCGCGGCGGAACGCGCGAGCTCCTTCTCGACGGCGGCGCGATCGTCGGGATCGACCAGCTCGCAGAGCCGCTCCTCGCCGGTTGGCGCAAGCGGATCGAGGCCGAACAGCCCCCGGGCGGGCTGCGACCACACGACTGCGCCGCTCGCCGGATCGACGACGATCAGCCCGAAACCGGGCCCGCCGGCGATCGTCGGCGCGGAGGTCGCAGCAGGCGCGAAACGGGTCTCGGAACCTGCGCCGCCTTCCATTTTGCCCACGATCCCCTGGGCCGACCGCGCCCACGTTGCGACGAAATGCCGCAACTCGACGCTTTAGAGCAAGAACGCGTCGCTGCAAAGACGCGCGGCGACGGACGTGTGCAATTTAAGTTGAATCGATCCGCCGTTTTTAGACCGTCGTTCTGGTTAACAATTCCCTGCGAGATAATAGAGTTGACACTACGTAACTCCGCGTGCAGATTCACTAGGCTTGAGAATTGTGGGTGGTTCCCTTGTCGAACATCTCAGCCTGTTTGAACGGCGACGACGGTTTGTCTTACAGTCTGCGCGTCCGAGAACCCCGTTATTTTGATCTCGGGACGCTGTTCGGCCGCGTCGAGCGGCTCGAAGCGCGACGCAGGCGCTACGCGCCGAGCGCCGTCATGGCCCCGCCGCGCGCGCTCGACGCCGCGCTGCTCGAACAGGGCGACGCCTTCGAGCGGGCCTGGGCCGCAGAAATCGCGGCGCTGATTGCGCTGAAGCGCCGCGACACGCCACAGGCGCGCTCCGCCGCCCGCCGCGCCCGCCTGACCACCGCGCGGCTCGCCGAGCGAATCGAGAGCGCCCGCGCGGCCGGCCTCGCCGGATTGAAGGTCAAGGCGCGCGCCATCCTGTGGCGGCGCAACGGCGAGCCGCTCGGCCGGATCGGCGCCGACGGCCAGCCCATCCGTCCCGCCGAGTAAAGATCCGTCCCCAGCGCCAATCTCAGTTCGACGTATGCGAATGCGGCGTCTGCACTGAGGTCGTGGTGTGAATCCCGTCCTGCTCGAAAGTGACGGTGACGGACGCGTCGGCCGCGAGCCCGTCGCCGGCCAACGAGAAATCTTCCAGGGTCGAGTTGAGCACCCGCTCCTGCGCGTTCCAGTAATTGAAGTTGTCCTTCTCCCAGATCGCGTATTGGCGCCCCGGCGCGCTCCACACATTCGTGACCGAGGCGCCCCGCGCGTTGTGATAGGGCACGCTCTCGCCACGGTAATAGAGCGTGCTCGGATGCAGCGCCGAGTCGAACTCGGCGCAATTGCCGGTGTCGATCTCGAGCCAGCCGCGCGAGATCCAGCTCTGGTCGCTCTGCGGATAGGCGATCGCCACGTACACCTTCTGCGGGAAATTGTTGCAGAACTGGATTTCCGCCCGCGCGCCGGTCGCCGCTCCCAGGCCGACCGCGACGAGGGCGATTGCCGCCAACCTGCCCATGGCCCCTCCTTCCCGGCTTCTCCCGCCGAGACTTCGCTTGCCGCTTCAGTATTGGCTCGCCGCCGGCGCGCGGCAAGCGCCCGCGCCCCGGCGCGCCGCTTTGATGCCGGTTTCGCAACAGTCTTGTGCCGCGCCGATCGATTGTCGCCGAGGTCGATCAATTCCAGATGACGGCCAGCGGGCGCCGCGCCGGCGCCGCGTGATCGTCAACGCCAAGGAATCGACCATGTCGCTCGCCTCCCCCTCTCCCGCCAAGCCGCTCATCCCGGGCGTCGACGCGCTCGAACGCGCGCTGTCCCCGTTCTCCGACCCGATGGTGCGCGTCGCCGCCGGACTGCTGCTGCTGCCGCACGGCGCGCAAAAGCTGTTCGGCTGGTTCGGCGGCTACGGCGTCGAGGCGACCGGCCAGTTCTTTGCCGCCAAGCTCGGCCTGCCGGCGTCGCTGGCGCTCGTCGCCGGGCTCATCGAGTTCTTCGGCGGCGCCGCGCTCGCCCTCGGTGTCGCCACTCGCCTCGCCGCAGCGCTGGTGTTCGGGCTGATGGCGGTGGCGGTGGTCTTCGTCCATTTGCCGGTCGGCTTCTTCTGGACCAACGGAGGCTTCGAATATCCGCTCCTGTGGGGCCTGGTCGCGCTCGCGTTCGTGTTCCGCGGCGGCGGCCGCTACTCGCTCGACGCGTTGATCGGCCACGAAATCTGAGACAACGTCTGGACGGGCGTCCGCGCCCGTCTGCGACTTCTTGGAGGCTTCGCCATGTCTGTCGTCGTCAGACCCGCGGCCGAGCGCGGCCACGCCAACCACGGCTGGCTCGACAGCCGCCACACCTTCTCGTTCGCCGACTATTACGACGAGCGGCACATGGGCTTCGGCCCGCTGCGCGTCATCAACGAGGACCGCGTCCAACCCTCGAGCGGCTTTCCGACCCACGGCCATCGCGACATGGAGATCATCTCCTACGTGATCTCCGGCGGGCTGCGCCACAAGGACAGCATGGGCAACGGCTCGGTGATCCGCCCCGGCGAGGTGCAGATCATGTCGGCGGGAAGCGGCGTGCGCCATTCCGAGTTCAACGACTCGGCGAGCGAACCGGTCCACTTCCTGCAGATCTGGATCATGCCGGAGCAGGGCGGCCTGCCGCCGCGCTACGACCAGAAGGCGTTTGCGAACGCAGAGATGGCCGGCAAGCTGCGGCTCGTCGTTTCGCCAGACGGGCGCGACGGCTCGCTCAGCATCCGCCAGGACGCCGACGTCTATGCGACGCGGCTCGAAGCGGGCCAGCGCGTCGCGCACGCGCTGAAACCCGGCCGCCTCGCCTGGGCGCAGATCGTCGCCGGCGGCGCGACCGTCAACGGGGCCAGCGTCTCGGCCGGCGACGGCGTCGCGATCGAGGACGCCGATGAGGCGACGATCGCCGCCGGCGCCGAAGGAGCGGAACTGCTGCTGTTCGACATGACGCCGTGAGCGGCGGGGGCGTTCGCCACGACCCTGTGGAATGCCCCCGCAACTTAACTGGCGCTGAAAGCGACAGACCTCGCCGTCGATAGCGCGATCCCCTCGGCCGCGAACGCGCAGCGGCCGCATTTCGACGGGGCCGTTGCGCCCAGCGGCGGGGCGCTGCGCGACCCCGTCGAGCGCGCGCTTGAGGTCGGGGACGTCGATGGCGGATAACTCGCCTCGCAGTCTTACTACCTCTTTCGTGGTAGCCGTCCAAATACTGTCGAGTGTTTCGTCGGCGCCGTTGAGGTTTGCGGCAACGAGCGTCCGATGATAATTTTGCGCATAATGATGCTATGGCGTGCGTCTGTTTCAGAGTCAGCAAATCCCTGCGTTTCTCGACGCCTGCCGCAAGACGTTTGGCTGCGCGCGCCGGCGCGCCGCGGAGGTTGGACGACGCCGGACTTCGGCGTGAGCGGGAGGATCCAATGAAGCGCATTTTCCTCAGCGGCGTTCTGCCGGGCGCCGCGGCGTTGATCGTCGCGGCGCACGCCGACGACGCGCGCGCCGAGAGCTACAAGCTCACTGCGATCTCTGGGCGCGAGATGCACTTGGTGTTCGTCGCCGAAGTGAACCCGGATTGCACCATCGCCGGAGAATCCGTTGTTCGCGTCGTCGCCGAACCGTCGCACGGCGCCCTCCGCATTCACAAAGAACAGGGTTTCACAAGCTACCCTGACGACAACCCGAGGCACGTCTGCAACGACCAGCGCGTCGCCGGCGTCAGCGTCTACTACACGTCCAAACGCGGCTACGTCGGGCCCGACACGGTGACCTTGGACTACGTCTTCTCCAACGGCGGCGAACAAAGCGACGACTTCGCCTTGACCGTCGAGTGACGCCCGCGCCCGTTTCGCCGCGAGCCGCCGGCTCGCGCGATCCCGCTAATCAATTCGGGGAAATGGCGCCCAGGAAATGCACTCTAGCCGTGTCTCACTTTCGGGGTCCACTCCTCTCCACTCCAAAGCAATGCTCCCTAAATCGATGCCGATCGGTTCTCGTCAAAGACGGCTCGGAAACGCTGAAGAGGCCAGGGGCCAAGGATTTGTGGCCACCCTGAGCGGGGTTCTTCGCGGCCCTAAACCGCGAGCACCTCGCCAGACCCGCGGGCCAGCAATCTTGTCGCCACGTCAATACGCTGTGGCGGGCGGGAATCTCCGGCCAGACGCGCGAAGAGAAGTTCCGCAGCGACACGGCCAACTTCGCCGGGATCGCAAGCGACGACGCTAATTCCGAGGACGTCGGCCAGCTCGAAGTCGTCAAAGCCCACCAGAGCTGTTCGATTCGACGACTCGCGGATCGCGCGCACGGCTCCAATGGAGAGAGAGCTGTTTTCCGAGAGAATGGCGGAAGGGGGGTCGGCGTCGGCCATAAGGCGACGCACAGCGGCCTGCGCCGACTCTGCGCGGGCTGGCACTGCCCGCACGAGCGTCTCATCGACAGGCAGACCAGCGGCCGACATCGCGTCCCGATAGCCTTGGCATCGGCCGGTCGCGCTGACAAACGAGGTTTGGTTGCGGATGAATGCAATCCGTTTGTGTCCATAGTCGGTGAGGTGCTCGACGGCCCGCCGCGACGCTCCGGCGTTGTCGATCGATACAACGTCGGCGCCGATGGTGTCGGTGCCCTGATACATGAACACAATTCGCACGCCCAAACGAATGTCCGGCTCGAGAAACAGGTAGTCGTCTGCAGTCGGTACGATCAACAAGCCTTCGACTCCATGGCGGAGCAGATCGGAGACGAGCTGTCGTTCGCGCGCCGGGTCGCCGCCCGAACTCGTCAGCAGGATCTCGCGACCGTTCCGCAATGCGACTTCGTCGACCGCCTGAGCTGCGACCGCGTAGAGCGGATTGGCCAGGCTCTCGACGACCAGTCCGATACTCGACAGTGAGATTCCCTTGCGAAGATTCCTGGCGAGGTCATTGCGCCGATAGCCAAGCTCGGCGATGGCGTTGTGCACGCGCGTGACGGTCGCAGCCGCAACGCCGGGCTCGAGATTGATGACCCGCGACACCGTCTTCGGGCTGACGCCAGCGGCCGCGGCGACATCCTCCATCGTGGCGCGCTCCAGCAAGACTGGCCCGACACTCCTCTGAGGAGCCCGGCTCATGCGCCCATGTCCCTAATGACCACACCCTTTTGGAGCTGGCGGAAGATTTGATGACATCGATAGACCACACAATCGCTCACTGGTCATCACCAGTCAAGAAAATCAGGAAAAATGCGGCTGACAAGGCATTGACATCGATGGACACCGGCCATATCCTTTTTTCGGTCTCGATCGCCCGCCATGCGCCAGGCTGCAAGAGGCGACAGGCGAGGGAGCGCGCCGCGTCATGTTGCGACTGGCCAAATGCCCTTGCAAGGCGGGCTTCGCGATCCGGCGAGTGGCGGCGCGCCTGAAAGTGCGGTCGTGCCATGCGCGAACACGATTGTGATCCGGGCCCGTAGCGAGCTCGCCCAATCAATCGGTTTCGCATTGCAGTGCCGGCGACGACGGATGCCGGGTCGTCCGTCGATGTCGGTCAAGAGCGGACGTCTATGGGAGGAACTGGCGTCATGATCAACATTGCGCATGTTTCACGGAGACGAGTCCTGGGCGCGTCGAGCGTCGGGGTACTGATTGCGGTCGCGATGGCCGCGACGCCGGCTGCCGCGGCGAGCTTGAAGATCGGCCTCGTGCTGAAGCCGCTCGACAACACTTATTTCGGCGCGATGGCGCGCGGCGCGGAAGCCGCATCCAAGGAGTTTGGCGTCGGTTTGACAACTGTCGCCGCGACATCGCTTAACGACGACGCCGGCCAGGCGAGCCAGCTCGCCGCGCTCGATGCGAGCGGCGAACACGGCTGCTACGTGGTCAATCCGGTGAGCCCCACCAATCTGTTGCAGCCGCTCTCGTCCGTCGTCAAGAAGGGCCAGTCGGTGATGAACATCGACTTGCCGATCGATCTGAAGGCTGCAGCGGCAGCGGGCGTCAAGGTGGCCAGCTACATGGGCTCCGACAACGTCGCCACGGGAGGGGCAGCTGGAGACTATATGGCCACGATCCTGCCCAAGGGCGGCAAGGTCGCGTTGATCGGCGGCTTACCGGCCGATCCCGGCAGCCTGGCGAGAATGAAGGGCTTCAGCGACGCTGTCGCCGGCAAGCTCGATGTCATTCAGACCGTGGCGTCGAATGCCGATCGCCTCAAGGCACAGCAGGATGCAGCGTCGATTATTCGGGCAAATCCCGACATTGGCGGCTTCTTCACCGTGAGCGGCGACATGTCGTTGGGCATTCAAACCGCCATCGATCAGGCGAACATGCGCGGCAAGGTCGTCGTCATCGGCATCGATGGCACGGTCCCGCAGCTCGAGCAGGTTCGCGATGGCATTCAGCCCGCGGCCGTCGAGCAGTTCCCGTACCTGATGGGCTATCAGGGCGTGGAGGCCTGCGTCGCCGCCATGGCCGGCAAGGCCGTGCCAGATAACGTGCCGACGCCGGTGCTGGTCGTCACCCAGAAGGACGCCAAGGATGCCTTGGCGGCCTTCCCGGCGCCGCCGGCAAGCTTCAACTTCACAGACCCGCTGCGCGCACTCGTGAAGTAGAGGATCCGGATCGGACATGCGTGGTCCGGCATGGCGATGCGAACCGTGACGACTCAAATATCCAGGGCGGCTGGCGAAGCCGCCCCAGGAGATGAGGGCCGGCCAACCGAAACCCGATCGACGGGGATCGGAAGCCGGCTCCGGCGATTGCTGGGCAACGCCGATTTCTGGGCCGACTGGACTGCGCCTATAGCGCTGATTGTCCTGTCGGCCCTCTTCACGCTGCGATCGCCGGTGTTCCTGAGCGAGCAGAACGTCAGCGGGATGCTGGCGGACTCTTCGCTGATCATCGTCATGGCGCTCGGCATGACGTTCGTCATCGCCATCGGCGGGATCGATCTGTCAATCGCCACGACGGTCACGCTGGCGAGCGTGATGATGGGCGTCGCCTACTCGGCGGGCTGGCCGCTCCTGTTGGTGGCGCTCGTCGGGCTGGCGACGGGCGCCTTGGTCGGGTGCTTCAACGGCGCCCTGGTGGGTTGGGTCAAGATCCCGGATTTCGTCGTGACCCTCGGCAGTTTCAGCCTCACCTCGGGGATTGCGCTCATCGTGTCGCAAGGCATCCCGGTGCAGATCTCGAACCCGCTGCTGAACATCTTCTCGACAGGCGGCATTTGGCTGTTCCGCTTCAACTTCTTGCTCGCGATCGTCCTAGCGCTGGCGCTGCACGTCGTGCTGTTTCACATGCGGTTCGGGACCTACGTCCTGGCTGCTGGCGGAGACCTCGACGCGGCCCGGGCAATGGGCATCCGGGTGGCCCGCGTGAAGTTCCTCGTCTATGTGCTCTGCGGGGCGCTGGCGGGCGTGACGGCCGTCATGCTCATTGCTTTCATCGGGGCTGCTCAGCCTGCTCCGAGCACGCAGTTCCTGCTGACCGCCATTGCATCGGTGGTGCTGGGAGGGGTGAGCCTGTTCGGCGGGCGCGCGACCATCCACGGTCCCGTGATCGGAGCGATCTTCCTGACAGTCCTCTATGACGGACTGACGCTTCTCGGATTTTCGGCGTTCTACCAGCCGCTTGTTGTGGGCATCGTCGTCATCGCAGCTGCGGTGCTGATGAGGACGGCGCGATGAGCGAAAGCGGCCAAGGCCCGACCAGTTTTTCGCCGACCTCGGCGCCGGCTCACCTCGTCGAGGCCCTTGGCATCTGGAAATCCTTCGGCGAGGTTGTCGCGCTGCGCGGCGCGTCGATCTGGGCCGATCGCGGCGAACTGACCGCCATCGTCGGCGACAACGGGGCGGGCAAGAGCACGCTGATCAAGTGCATCTCCGGCATCCATGCTCCGGACAGCGGTTCGATCCGCATCGCCGGAACGCTCACCTCCTACCGCAGTCCCGAGGAAGCGCGGCGGCACGGCATCGAAACGGTCTATCAGGACCTCGCGTTGATCAACGACTTGGCCGTCTATCAGAACGTGTTTCTTGATCGCGAGTTGACCTGGGGGTTCGGTCCGCTGCGCTTCTTGGCAAGGCAGACCATGAGGGAGCGCACGCAAGCCTTATTTGAAAAGTTGAACGTCTCGGTGCCGTCCATTTCGAGCCGGGTGCGCAAACTCTCGGGAGGGCAGCGCCAGGCCGTCGCCATCGCTCGCGGAGTCATGTGGGGTCGCGAGTTGGTCATCATGGACGAGCCGACCGCTGCGCTCGGATTGCGCGAGACAGCGAAGGTCGAGACCCTGATCCGGGACCTTGTGGCGCACGGCATCGGCATACTGGTCATCAGCCACAACCTCGAACAGGTGATGCGTCTCTCCACCCGCATCTGGGTCATGCGGGGCGGACGGGTCGTGGGCGGCTTTCGCACTGATCAAGTTTCCAAAGAAGACGTCGTCGCAATGATCACCGGACTGCAGGAGGCCACGTCGCCTCGCTCGCGTCCGGATGATGGCGACGACATGGGCGAACCGCCCGAACCGACCGAAAGGAAAGATGTATGAGCGCCAACGACAATTCCCATCTGCGCGACCTGGTGACGCCCCACGGAGGCGTCACCGTGGCGTTCGATCATGGTCTGAGCGGCATTCCGCAGGGTCTTGAAGATAGCCGCAAGCGATTTCGCGAAGTGCTGACGGGTGGTCCCAACGGCGTCGTCGCAGCCATCGGTTTGGCCCGGGCCATGAAGGCCGATATCGCCGCGGCCGGTGTCGCGCTCGTGGGCGCTCTCGACGGCACCATCATGGACGGCGACCTCACCGCCGGGCGGGCGCGGGTCGGAAGCGCTGAGCAATTCGCAGCGGTCGGCGCGAGCTGCGTGAAAATCCTATTTCAGCTCGCCTGGAAGCGCGACCGGTTCGGTCTCGAGGTCGAGACGGTCTCGGCAGCGGCGCGAGAAGCCGAGGCGGCAGGGCTGCCCTTGATGGTTGAACCCGTCTTGTACGGGCTGGCTCAACCCGAGAGCTCCGAGGCCGGGGAGCGGCTGATCATGGATGGATGCCGGATTGCCTGTGAGCTCGGCGCCTCCATCCTAAAGGTGCCGATGATCGAGCCGCAGAACCTCGCGCGAGTCGCCGAAACGGCATATTGCCCGGTTGTCGTGCTTGGCGGATCAGGGGTCGACGCTCGAACTTTCCTTGCTTCGCTCGACGCCGCGATGGCGACCGGCGTCCGCGGCGTGACCGTCGGCCGGAACTGCTGGCAGTCGAGCAATCCAGCCATGATGGTGAAGGCCGTTCGCGAAGTCGTCGTCGGCCGTGACTTGCAGAAGGCTCTGGCGCTGCTCGCGGCAGCCCCCGAAGCGATGCGCGTCTAACAGCGATTGCGCCGTGAGCGACTCCGAGCTCCTCCTGGGCATCGACATCGGCACCACCCGCGTCAAGGCGCTCCTGGTGGGCCTCGATGGACGCGTAGCGGGCATAGGCATGGCGCCGACGCCGTTCGAAACGGTCGGCAGTCGGGTCGAGATGCCACTCGAGTCGTTGCGGACCGCGATCGCCGCCGCCGTTGCATCGTTGGGCGACCAGCGGAAGCGGGTGATCGCGGTCGGCATCGCGAGCATGGGAGAGTCGGGAGTCCCATTCGACCGGTCTGGACGAGCGATCGGTCCACTGATCGCTTGGCATGATCCGCGTGGCGCGAAGGTCGTACGGGAGCTGGTTGAGGCCTTTGGCGACGCTCTTCCTGCTCGCGTCGGTCAAGCGACAAGAACGCAGTCATCGATCGCCAAGATCGGATGGTTCATACAACACGGCGTCGATGTCACGCGTTGGCTGGGCACTGCTGAACTGGGGCTTTGGACGCTGACCGGCGAACAGGCCACAGAGCCTTCTTTGGCTTGTCGCACCGGCGCCTTCGACATCCGCAACTCCAGATTCATCGTGGACGTCATGGCTGCTGTGGGCGCGTCCGCCCAGATTTTCCCGCCGGTGCGAGCCGCTGGGGATGTCGAGGGGCTCGTCTCGCAGGAGGGCGCGGCTTGGCTCGAGTTGCCGGTCGGGATCCCGGTCACAGTCGCCGGGCATGATCACATGGTCGGCGCTGTCGGCGTGGGCATCGATAACGCCGACCTGCTCGACTCGATCGGGACAGCCGAGACGCTGGTGCGCTATGCGGGCGCTGGGCTCGGGTTGGCAGACGCCGTCGCTCATGGGGCGGACGTCTCCATCGATCCGCTGTGCGGTCGATTGGCGATCATGGCCGGAGACCTCCGACCAGGCCGGATCGTGGAAGCCGCGCGCCGCATGCTAGGCGACGCAACCTTCGAAGCGCTGAACCGGCGCGATCAGTTCACCGAAAATGGCGGCGACGCGCAGGACGCGAGCAGAGGCCAGGAAGTCCTCGAGCAACTGCGGACCCAAGGCGCAACCCCAGCGGTCGCCGAATTGGCTGGCGTTCGATGGCGTGGCCTCGTGGAAGCGATGACAACCTACATGTGGCGCTGTGCGCAGGACATTGAGCCTTTGACGGGCCCTCCATCGCGCGTCGTCCTCATCGGCGGTGGGGCCCGCAGCGATCTGTGGGCGGTCGCGAAGCGGAGACTCACGCGCCTGCCCGTGGTGCGCTCCCGCGTGGAGGCGACGGCGTACGGGGCTGCTCTGTTTGCTGGTCGCGCAGCCGGTCTGTGGGCGGATGTGGCCGCCGCGCCCCGCCATGCGCTCGAGGAGATCGAGATCTAGATCGGCTTGCGGGACCACCGAAGGCTGGCGATTACGCGATTACGATATTACGGTTGGATTGCGGGATTACAGTGACGCCCCCACCCGCGGATCAGCCGATCGCCTTCCGCACGCGCTCGTCAATTCAGGGAAATGGCGGCCAGGAAAGGATTGCGCGGATAGGCTCGGAAACTAGCGGATTTGCTGGGGTTTCGCAAGACCGCCTCTCGGTTTGTAACACAGTTGAGTATCACGTCGAGGAATGAGGTGAGGCTTAGCTAAGAGCCTAGAAATTCGACTTGACGGCAGCTCAAACCGCACCTCCCGCAACCTCCGCACCCTTCGCCAACTTCCATTCATTCCGCCAATAGTTCATTACGAAAGCCGAGCAGGCGGGCCGACAAGGCACATCATCGCGACCGTCGTCGGGCAAAGGTGCCCCGATGAGCAGGGGAGGCACATTGAGCCAGGCCGCGAGTACGTAGAGGCAGTGTGGTTGCCAATTTGGGAATGAAGGCAATGTCGAAGGTCACCCCGTCGCAGGTCGTCAGTGCGATAGAAATGATGTTCACCACAAACGAACGTCTTTCGAGCGAGGGGAGGACAGCGCATTTCAAGCAGAAAGAGGTTCGAGCGTTGCTGGACCTTTTGGACGATCTGCCGTCCGAGCTAATAATTTTGCCCTTCGCAGAGTACCTCGAATTCAAGCAGCAACGCGCCTCGCTGGCGACTGCACTACCTGGATGGAATCTCGGGGCCACGCAGCCCGCGTATGGAGTTGGAGGAAAGAACGCCGTCGAAGCGCTCCGGCTTCTTTTGAAAAAATGCCCTGATGAGCCCCCTCCGCCCGAGTCAGAGTTGCCCTTCATAACGGACGACGAGGTCCGGCTCAGCATCGAAAAGCGCATTCGCGCCGCCTGGACTGACTTCAGAGCCAGCGAGTGGTTTGGCGCGACGATAATTGCTGCGAACGCCCTTGAGTCAGTTCTCCTGTGGGAGGTCAAGCGAGCAATCGCCGCCGGAGCTAAACTGCCGCCGAAGAAGAAACCTCCCGATGAAATGGCTCTTGCCGAGCTAATAGGTGCAGCGTCGGATTTGGGCTCAATCCACGACGGCACGGCGAAACAGGCACAACTTGCCCGCGACGCCCGAAACCTTGTTCACCCCGGTAAGGTGGCCGCCTCCGGCTCCGACTGCGATATGGCGACAGCGCTTGCTGCTTTTGCGGCCGTTTATCGTGTGGCTGGCGACCTCCGCGGAAAAGCCTCGACCGCTCAGACTACTGGACCGCGCTAACGCTGGCAGTTTGCCTGAAACACCCTCGGGGATAGTCGTTGGGTATGCTGTTGCCCCCAGTTAGCGGAATCGCGCGTCAGGCTACGACCGGACGCCGGTGAAGGCTTGACAAATCCAACCAATGTTCCACTTTCGTTCTCACGGAAGTCGAGACCTTGGGCATGGCACGAAGCCTTGGCTGGAAGGCGCCCATGCGGCGCCCGCAGGGCTACCGTGAAGGCGCGAAGTCGATGCGGCGGCGCCTCTATCGGAAGCAGCTCGATCTCGACACCCTGGTTTGCACGCGGGGGCCGAACTTTCCGCTCTCGCGCCTGGAGTCGCGGCTGATGTGTCCCGCCTGCGGAAGTCGCAGCATGACGGTCGTGTTCGAGCCGCCGACCAATCGGCAGGTTGGGGGCGGATGACAGGGAGGTTTCGATGGCCTCGATGACCTACTACGTCGCGCTCGCCTTCACGCGTTCCGAAGACGGCGACATCGTTGCGTGCGAGCCGAAAGAGGCGCGCAGTTCGAGCCAAGCGATCCGCATGGCCGAATCTCTGGCGACGACGGAAGGCCATTGCGGCGCCATCGCGTTCTCGCGCACCGGCGACCCGGCGCTCGGCGACTTCGAGGATGCGGTGATCTTGAAGACGGTTGGCGAGGTCGATAGCGGGTTGCTGGCGGGCTAGCCGTTAGTCAGCGCTTTCTCGCATTCACGTGGGGAGTGACGTATCAACCCGCCTCGGGCTTCACCAATTCGGCGGACAGCACGCCAAGTACGGTCGCAACCGCCGCCAAGACTGCATCCGCGCTGTCGGGTGTGACCCTGATCGTTGCAGTGCCGCCGCCATTTGGGACGCCGACGACAGCCCCCAACGGGCCGAGGACCTCATGGATGCGTTCTATCACTTCGACGGCAGGGTACTCGGCAAACTTTCCCGTACCCCTTTTGCAGGCGAGCACGACGCACAGGCTTCCGGTCCTTCTCGACATACTGCTTTCCCCAGCACCTTCGCCGACATGTTGAGGACTTACCGCTCGCTCACAAATAACAAGCAGTCCTTGGTAGTTGTCTAAATTTGCCAAACTGAGCTTCCTTGCCTGGCTGGCAACAGGCTTCGCTGTGAGGCAGATTGAACTGCGCGACTTAGAATTGGGCACGCGGCCAGCAGTCTGGGTGGTGGCGCCTTTCCGCTCGCGGCTGTCTCCTTGATGTGGAGGCAACGAGCGTACAGGGCAGCCTCGTTCTTCACTTCTAAGTTCGTCGGATCGCTTGCATCGACCTCGGCTTCCAGCTCACAGTGCGGACAATGAATCAGCATGGCTCGCACTCCCCAGTTCGCCGAGAAGCGGACCACGACGTTGCCGTTTAGTCTAGTCCGTTACGAGCCCGCGTAACGGCGAAGAGTTCTTGACGGCGCTGAAAATAACGATCGCTCAGACAACGACCGACGTGAACGCCGGCCAGGGGTTGTGCAGAATGACTGCTTCGCCGTTTCAGTCACCCATGCGTTTCGGTGTGCAATTTTGGGTCTGACTCACTTTTGATGAAGTTGAGGCGCCGATTTGGCCTGGTTTCGCAGGGGAATCAGCGCCATGCAGTCTCTTCACTGACGCCGAGCCTGAGATCGCCGAGCGATTGAGCTGGTTCGCAATCAGATTATTGACGGCTCGCCCCTTGTCGACGTCAGAGTGGTCAACCACTGTCTGCAACCACCGCTTCAAAGCATTTCAGCAGATTTCTATCGAGCTTGGCGCCAAGGTCCGACAGCACGGCAAGCGCCTGCTGAGGGAGCATCGGCGCTCTGTAGGGGCGGCGTTCAATCAGCGCGGCGTAGATGTCGCAGATGGTGACCATGCGCACGTAATCCTTAATCTGCCGCCCCTGAAGACGGTCAGGGTACCCCGTGCCGTCTAGGTACTCGTGGTGATGGCGTATCACATCCAGAATGACCGGGCTGATGCCACGCTGGCCCGCAAGCATGGCATGACCCAGCTCCGCATGGGTCCGCATGACGTCCATCTCGGGCTTCGATAGGGCGCCAGACTTGTTGAGGATGCCTGGAGGTACGCGCGCCTTGCCGACATCGTGGAGAAGCGCGGCCTGTAACAGCAGATGCTGATGATCCGACGTGAGGACCCACTTCAAGGAGAACGCAGCACACAAGCCAGCCACTAGCAGACAGTGCTGGTAGGTTGCGTCATCGAACTGCCAGACGACATCCAACCACGATCTGATTTTGGCCTGTTTGATGGCGCCAAGTATGACGCTGGCGCCCCGGTCCAGTTCTGCAATCGATACGGGTTCACCTCGCTTCACGGCGTCAAAGCAGCTGGCAAGCGCCGATTTTGCGTCGAATGCGCGTGCTTCCGTCACACTGGCAGGGCGTGTCGTACCTTTGTTTCTGCTCTGATAGGCGTAGATCAACCTCTCGGCCGCCGCATGAATCACCGCTGGACTTTCGTTACAGTAAACCAATTCTGTCGCATCGAGCGAAATCGCCAAAGCGGCCGTGAGGCGACTGCTGTCGCGCGTGAGAAATAACACCGGGATGTCGGCGTCGACGCGATGAAGCTTCAGCGCAGCGCGGACCAGTCTGACCGAAGTCATGTTACCGATATCTGCATCACAAACAATTATCGGATGTTTTAGGGGTTGCGCCTGCGCCTGATGCAGGGGGACGACATGGCAATGCCTACCACGGGTCAGATAGTCGTAAATTGCAAGGCCGCCTTTGGCCCGGTCAGTCAGAATTAGCATTGGTAGCAGGGTGAGGTATAATTATGAAATTGCAGTCAATTGGGTCACCGCGATCTAGGTAGTCCAGGGAGTTGATTCGTCGGGGAACGTCGCGACGAGAAGCGGCGCCAAACTGCCTCGAACTGTGACCCACCGCGGATGTAGAAGTCGTTCGCAATCTCATTGTATTACGTCGCCTTTAGATGGGGATCCACGTCGGTGCAAGTTCACAGGCACGCTCCCAGCGGGCGCGCGCGTTCGAGCCCGACGTTCTTGTACAATTCCGATCCTAACAATCGATTGCACAGATGCGGAAACGCGGCCCATGTGCCGTTACAAAGCGTCACAGAGCGTGGAATTTGTATTGGCTAATCCAAGCTCGGCCGATAGTCCCCAAAGCAAACAAGGGCTCTCCCATTTGAGAGGTCGGCACGCGCGGCTGACATCAAATGTCCCCCATCGGTTCCTGGAGCATGGCGAAAGGAAGCGCATTACGGGGACTGCGCATTACCGGCATTACGGGCATTACGGGGGCATTACGGCATTACGGGGCATTACGGCATTACGGCATTACGGGCATTACGGGGGCAGGATACTAGAATTGCATAATTTCTTGATCCGCGGTTGACGCCGGACGTCCCCGATCGGAACCGTTCCAGCCCGCGCCGCCGTACAGCTCCCCGCCAAGCGCTCGCCGCCAAGGGTCAGCGCGCATTCCGTCGTCGCGACGCGGACAAATTCTTTGTCGGCGGCGAAAGCCGCGCTATCCTTGTTTCATCGTCGGCAAGCAGTCGAAGCGGCGTCGGCCGTTCGAGGTTCCGTCGCAGCGCGGCGGTCAACGAAGGTTTGAGCAAGTCTTTGAAATTGCAGAGCGCGCCGTCAAGCAAAGGCTTGACGAAGCTTGACGTTGCTTGACGAAACCGGCGGCCGGGCTTGACGGGCGTCCGCCGCCGGGCCGCTTCTCGCGGGCGCTTTGCGCGCCGCGCGTTTTTTGGCGCCTAACCGATTGAGAATGAAAGATCGCCGAATCGTTTTGTCGGGCGCTTTTCAAGCCGCGCCGGTTGCCTCGACAATTGGCCATGCGCGCGGCGGCGGGCGACGGCAGGTCGCTTCCGGCGGCGAGGATCCCGCGCGCGCCGGCGAACCCGCCGATCGCCTGCCGCTGCTCAATTCAGGAGATGGTCAGGAAAGGCATCACATTTTCGGCATAACAATCTGAGATATATAGTCTATCAAATACACTAACTACGTGTAGCCCCACCCGTTGCCCTACCCATTTTTGGGGAAAGTTCGGTGCCCAAAATGAACGAAATCTGACCCGCGAAATCAGAACCGGATCGCCGATCTGCTGCGCCGAGCGGCGACGATATGGACGAAACGGGCCTCCGTCTCGTCGCGCTGGAAGAATATGCAGTTGCGCTCGAACACAACGCCCGAGAGGGGAGCCGCGGTTCGCCTTGCAGCGTCAAGGCACGCTCGCTAGCAAGGCGCTCGCACCGCTCAGCGCCAGAGGGCGGCCCTCAGGACTCTGGAACTCGCGCGAGGCGCGGACTATCGGACGCCCCGAAGGGGTGTTCGATAGCCCACAGCCTCATTGATTGGCGCGGCGGCAGCCGCTCCACCGCCGAGGACTATCGGACGCGCCGGCAGGCGTGTTCGATAGCCCGGAGGCGATGCAGTGAGCGCGGCCGGAGGCTGCTCCGCTTCAACGGATGTCGATAGGCCACAGGTCGCCTGCACGCGGCTTCAGCGGAGCACGAGAGAACCACCGCGCTCGAAAGCCGCGTTCTGTTTGCATGCGGCCCCTCGCCTCCCGTGGCGGTCGTCCGATAGGACGAATCTATGGCCAACAGAGCGGCGGGGGCTCCGCAGGAGACCACGATGTCTCTGTTGGCCGAGTGGACGGAGTTCACGATACGACTCCCTCATGGGAATCAAAATCAAACCAACAGAAAAACAAAACAGTCGTGCTGGGAAGCGCGCAGACACGCGCGGCGAAATCGTAGGAAATCCCGCGGTCTCCGGACTTGCGGTTGCGCTTACGAGTTGCCCTTACTGTAAGGGCATATGTAAGGGCAATCGTAAGGGCATTTGTTAGGGCAACCGTTGAGGCATCCCGCCGCCGGGTTTGACTGCGATTGTCGACTGTCGAGCGTCGCGCTTGACGCCAACCGGCGAGTTCAAAATAGCCGCTCGTTCCGCTCGTAGAGGTTCGGCAGCGTATCGGAGCGAACCCGGAATTTCGTTCCGTGATTGTGTCCGCTGCGGGCGTCGAAGTCGACATAGACGACGCCCGTTTCAATGCCGGCGAGCAGCCGTTCCAGACTGAAGGTCGAGAGCATCGTTGCGTGGGCGTAGTGATAAAGCTCCTTGCCCGATTCCCGGCGAACCTCCGCCTCGACGAAAAATGAGTTGTGCAGTTTGGCTCCCGCGTCGTGTTCGAGGTCGTCGAAACCCCAATAGGGTTGAGGGTCGAGCTCGGCCATGCCGGCGCGGTTCTTGACGGACGCCAGCCATAAGTGATGGCGCGGATCGACACTGATCGCCTCAAACGAAATGAGCACTTTGCGCGCCGGGCGATCGACCACGACTTTGAAGCCGCGGTCGCTGCGCGCCGTGCCGCTGATTGTCTGCCGGAAACTCATTTCCCCCTCGGGATACGCCTTGCCCGCCTGTTGATGCGGCCAGCCGTAAAGCGGAAGCAGGGTGCGAGGCACGAAGCGAACAGCGCGCGGCGACGGCTCGCTGTGAAAGAGGGTGACGAGGCTTGTCGAGCCGACCTTGTGGGTTTTCAGCTCCCATTCGGCGGCGTTGGGGATCGGCAGGTTGTTCTCCTCGATCCCGAGCAAGTCCTCGAGCGTGTTGCCGGCCCCGCCGTGATTGCCGTGTCGCGCGTTTGGCACGAAGCCCATGCCGGCAATCTCGCCAAGCTTCTTGATAAGCGACTCTTTGGTGAAAACCTCTTGGCCGCGCGGCATACGTCAGTGGAGCCGCAGCTTGGCCTCGTGTTCGGCGATGCGGCGTCGCGCGTCGCGGCAATAGTCAGGGGAGAGTTCAAGTCCGACGTAGTTGCGGCCGAAATTGAGCGCCGAAATCGCCGTCGTGCCAGAGCCGATGAACGGGTCGAGGATCAGCTTGGCGGTCGTCGATTCGATGATGCGGTCGATCAGGGGGACGGGGAACGGCGCGGGGTGATCGTTGCGCGTCTCCTGCATGAATTCCCAAACGTCGCCTTCGCCGCCGCGTTTGGGCCCAAGGCGAAATCTCGGCTTGGCGATCAGGTAGATGACTTCATAGGTCGGCAGGAAATATCCGGGGTTGAAATTGATGCCGCCCTTGCGACGCCAAATGATGATCTGGCGCACCGGGAAGCCGGCGACGATGTCGGCGCGATCCTGCAAGAGGCCGTTCTGAACGCGCCACTTGTGATTGTAGAAGATCGCGCCATCCTCGGGGATCAACCGCATCATTTCGGCAAGGCACGCGCGCTGCCATGCCACGTATTCGTCGTGGGGCATGCAATCGCCATGATGCGAATATCCGTTCTTGAGCGCGGCGCGCTCCCATTTGCCGCCGCGGCCGTCCTTCATGCCGTTGCCGGTGGAGTTCTTGAGGTTGTAGGGCGGGGAGGTGATGACGAGATCGACGCTTTCGTCGGGCATGGCGCGCATCAAGTTGAGCGCGTCGCCGCAGACGACGTGGTTCACGTAATCATTCGGGAATATCGGTGTCTGTTTCGCAATACTTCGTTGAGATTTGGACCTGTTGTCCGCGCGTGAAATAGTCGGCAATTGCATATGTGTCGAATAATAGCACGCGCGGGCTTACCGCCCGAATAGCGCCAGTTTCGACACCAATTACGATGCGATCATAAAAAATGCCCTAGTCATTGACTTTTCTGAAATATGTGTCGCAAAATATAAATTGTGCGACGTATAATAAACCATGAAAGTAGCGGTCGGTCAATAGTTTGTTTACTCTAGGTGTATTTGGATTTTCTCTCCCATTTTGGAACAAAGGCATTCCTATCTGAGTATTCGTTTCTTTGTTTATTATTGAATGCGTATTCTTATATAGAGTGAATTCCTCCCGTGGAATTCCGGAATCCCGCCGATGGAATTCTTGATTTCCACCAGCGGAAATCAGGATTTCCCTACCCGCTTCTTCACGACGAAATTGACCGTGTAGAAGTTCGTCTTCCCCTGTCCCCTTCTCGTGATCTCAATCAGGGCGCATTCCTCAAGCTCCTTGATGAAGCGGTTGACGCTGGCGATGCCCATGCCGACGTCCTTGGCGAGCCGATCTTGGCCGGGGAAGCACAGGTCGTTGTGCCAGGCGTAGCTCAGCAGCAGCGAATAGACCGTCTTCGCGCCGATCGACACGTTGGGATCGCGCAGGATGAAATTCGGAACCTGGGTGAAGCCGTGTAGCGCAATCGGATCGGCCGAGTTGATTTTCATGTTGCGCTCGATGCGCGCGAGCTGGCCGCCGATATGCTCCATGATGCCATTGTAACGTGCCGCAGCGCCTCGCCAGCCACTTATCCACCCGAAGCCGCCGGGACGCCCTCGCCTAGCCTTGCTGGCCGTTTCCGGCCGCGGCGTCGAATGTGTGGTCGTCCCCTTCCCTGCTGCCGCGGCCGAGCAACGGCCCGAGCATCGTTTGCAATCCCCTGACGAGGTAGTTGGTCTCTTTGTCGCGCTCCAGGAGCGCTTCGATCTGCGCGTCCTTCACCTCGATCTGCTGGCGATAGAACCGACGTTCGTCGTCGCGCTCCTCGCGCAACGTCGAGTTCTCCTTTTCGAGTCGAGCGACCAAGCCCGACACGTCGCGCTCGGGCGCACTCTGTCGCTCCGGAATTCCCTCGGCAATGATGGCGCGGTCGGCCGCGCCTGGGCGCGGTGAGTCGGTCAAAATCGATGGCTCGGCTTCTTGCTCGACATGGTGCGACATGGCGTCCATTGCCGCACCTTGACGCACCTCGTCGGTCAGGCCGTGAAGCTGCGCGAGTTGTTTGATCGCGCGCTCGACCGAAACCGGATCAACGAAATAGGCGAGGCCGCTCGCCGTCTCTTCCTTGATGCAATCGAGGCGGCCGGCGGCGCAATAGCGTTGCAGGGTGCGGACATTGCGGGGGAGGCCGGCTTCGTCGAAGAGGTGCGACACATCGTCGAGTGATAGGGAATATTGTGTCGGGCTTGGCCGGGCTTCGTCGGACATTGTCGTAAGTATAGCACCGCCAACGCTAGTCACGTCCACTGTCCCCAGGCGGTCGCGGGAGGCACGTCAGGTAAAGTGAGACGTGCGTTGGGTTAGAGGGCGAATTTATAGTCCGCAAGCACAACGATCCACAAATGCAGAAACACTCGTTGCGTCTCTGCTATCGCACCGGCTTCCACTCTCGCGTCATCTTTTGCGCCTCGGCGACTTGATCTGGACTCATGAGAGCCGCAAGAGCGTCCCTTCGACCAATCACACTCTCATCGCCGGTACTTGCGGCTGCTAAGTTTAGCCACATGTAGGCCAACACGAAGTCTTGGATAACTCCGTGACCCTTAATGTATAGAGATGCAAGCCCGTCCTGCGCTGGCGCGAATCCGCGCTCCGCCGCCTTTCGATACCAACTTGCCGCCTCAGCGTAACTTTGCGGGACACCTCGTGCGTCTCGATACAGTTGAGCGACGAGAGTTTCTATGGGTTCCGGATGAAACCTCTTGTTCTCAGGCACCTGTAGGGACTTAAGGTACCACTCGGCGGCCTTGCTATCGTCTTTCGGCACACCGCTTCCCGTTTCGTACATTCGGCCCATCATGGCCATTGCGCTAGGGTCACGCCGATCCAAAAGCGGCCGCAACGAATCGATTGCGTTGGTGAAGTCGCCGCGTTCAAAAGCGGCAATCACATCGTCGATTGGTTCCGCCTGCGCGCTAAAGCAAAAGACCAGGAGAACTCCACTCAGAATCAAACAGACCGCCATGGCGATAGCGGTCGCCGTATATCGGTTTGCCCACATCTGTCGCAGCTCCGCAAGTCGCCCGCTTCACTCTTTCCCAAGTCGATTCCACAATTCGAACAGAATGGTATCCGAATATTCAATCTATCAAGTATTCTTGCGATGTAAGCGCGTCGATTTGGCGACAACGTTAAACGCCATTCGTCTTCCGCCTTACTGCCGTCGATACCCCATTTAGCCACCAAGTATAGGGTATTCAGAATTTCGATGCGTGACAGCTCCCGAAATTCTTCCCAGTCGTTTGCATTTAGGGCAAAAGATGACAAGCCGATCACTACCTCTCGCGCTCGCCTGTTCCGCTCTCGCTCTATCTGCTGCCGCTCGGCAGCGGTCATCGGGACACGGCCGAGGGGCTTGCGCCCACGCTTGATCATTCCCGGTGCTCCAAAGAATCACTTGTCGCCTGCGTCCGATATCATTTTCGTAGGCTACATAATTGCCGACAAAGAAGCAAGATTTGAATGTCGCGGCCTCGCGTCAAGCTGGTGGCGGATGGCCCGCTCAGCCACAGAAGGTTCGTTTCCCAGCGGTTGCTAAGCATTCCCGGTCGCGGCCGCGAGGACCCTCAACAAGGAGCCCGCTTGCGCGGGCTCAGAACATCTCCAGGTGTTCGCACTTCCGGTCGTCCATCAGCGCCGCGAGCTGTTCAAGCTGCTGCGCCGTCACCGTCTCCGTGAGAAAGGCGACGACGTTCTCCATCCCGCCCTCATGCGCCGTGAGCGCTTGGAGCGGATCGCGGACAAGGAACAGCTCGCCCTCGACGACGCGATGCGCGTTGAAGATCGCGCTGCGCGGATCGAAGCCATTGGGGAAGATCAGCGACGGACTTTCCTCCTTCACCGCGCGCCCACAGTAGGCGAGCAAGTTACCGCCAGGGTCATGGATTGGGATCGCCAGCCGGCCGCGCATGATGCCCTTCGGCGCATATCCCGCCCCGAAGTGCGCGCACGTCTCCGCCGACACGCCCAACGCCTGCACGGCCTCATGTGAGATTTGCAGGTAGTCGAGCGGTCTCAACCCCTTCTCTTGCGGGGGCTGGGGGGAATCGTTGCGGGAACCGTCCGCCTTCGGCGGAGTCGTGCTGACGCCGCCCTTGCCGACCAGGAACTCAGCCGCCTCGCGCAGCGAGCAGTTGCGGACTCTCGCCGCGAGTGAGATCGCGTCACCACCCTTGCCGCATTTGCCGAAGCAATAGTACAGGCCCTTGGCCGGCGTGATGGCGAACGCCCGGTCGCCGCCTTCGTTGCAGATCGGACAGGGGCCGCGCAATTGCGGCCCACTCCGCTTGAGCTTGATGCCGAGCATTTCGGCGGCGCGCTCGATGCTGACTTGCTGTTTCACTTCGGCGAAGTCGATCGCATGGGACATGGGTCCCTCCTCTCGTTGTCTGAGACAATTGTAAGAGGGGAAAGCGTGCGGCCTCGGGAGTTATCCCCACGCTGGCCGGCATAGCACTTGGCTGCTACTCCGCCCGTCCGTCCAAACGGTAGTCGTCGTGGCCGACCCTGCGCCAAGACTGTCGGAACATGCGTCCGTCCGGGGCTGGTGCGCGCGTGAACTGGCCGAGGTCGGGCCGGCAGGCGAACAGGAACATCGTGCTGCGCCCGTTGCGCGCGATCTTCTCAACCGCCCTCATCATGTTGCGCATCCGCTTCTCGCTCGTCGCGACGAACAGCACGCGGAGATTGTCGACGCCGAAATGCCGGTCGATCGTCCGCGACGCGACGATCTCGCGATAGGCTCTGATCTTCGGCTTGATGATCGCCTCGATGCTCTCGCTGCCCATGTCGGCCTCGAGCGCGAAGTACCGATCGTCGATCGCGAACAGTGCGTCGGGCTCGATCCATCGAGGCGCGTCGGCGATCGGCGGCACCGGGACGGACAAGGGATTGGGCAAGGCCCGCGTCCGCGCGGGCGACGCACTGATGATCTCGATGTGATTGCGAAAGTGGACGTCGGACGCTTCTCGCGCGCCTATCTCGATGTCGAGCGCGACCTGCGATGCCATGTGATCGTGGGCGAGGCGCAGGATGCGCGAGGGCGCGGTGCTGTTGCCGCCGATGCGGGCAGCACGGACCCAGTCCTCTGAGGGAATGATCCCGCGCGATCTGAGCGCAGTTTCGGCGTCCTTGCCGAGCTGGTACATTTCGTCGACGAAGAGCGCATCAGCGAATTTCAGTTTCTCACTCAACCGCACCAGCCACTTGCCCTGCTCGTGGTAGAGGTCAGTCAGGCGATTGCGCGTCTTGCTCGCATACCGGTGATCGAAGGCGACGAGCTGCTTGGTGGTGAGATAGGCGTGCCGGCTAAGCGGCTCGAAGATGCCGAAGATGTCGTTGTCGGTGATCGTGTTGCGCTTGCCGCTGGGTGTCGGCTGCGAACGCGGACGTCTCTTTCTTGGGGTTGACGTCTCCATAGATCGGAATTGGAGAGCGGCGCGCACCGCTGCAAACGCGCCGCATGTCGCGCCATGCGCCACGGTGCGACGCAGTGCGACAACATGCTCCAAAATCAAATCTTATCATGCTGTCGCGGTTGACCGGGGCGGGTCGGGGTACGTCGCGGTCGGCCGAGCTCAGGCGCGGTGAAATTACCGAAGGCCCAAACCGCGTAGTCGGAACCAAGCGGCTGGCGCTCGCTAGGGGAGAAAGATCGCGTCCAAAACCTTCTTGTCTTTCAAGTTATAAGAGCAATCAACATCAACGTGCGCCATGGCACCAAACTGATTCTGAAATTGTGCATCCGGCTCTCTCAGGTGAAGTACACCGGTTCTCGGAGCGTCATCCCCCGGGGTAAAATGAGAAAATGAAAGCCATGGCCACTTTGGCTCACCATACTTGGCAAGCTTGCTTGCATAGAATTTACACGCGACCTGCGCTGACGTGATTTCTTCGTAGTCATTTGCAATATCTGAATTTGTTTTGCACTTAGACCAATCGACTTTGCAAGTGCTCGCGTCGGCCTCATTGGTTTGGACTGTTCCTTCTTTCTTCTGAGCGGAATTATTATCGAAGAGCGCGAGGATTACGAAGACCCCGATCAACAGCAAAACGATCCCAAAGACAATTCCGCAGCCCGATCCGCCACCGCGACGATCGATGCTCTCAGCAATTGGGTGTCCACACGACGGACAAGACTCCGCCTGCGGGCTGACGTCATGGCCGCATTGCGGGCACTTTATGAGAGCCATCTGACCGACCAAACATTGTCTCGGCCGAGCATAAATTGCCAGATTGGGCCTGAACATAGGACACATTCGCGCCCGGTCGTTTGTGTGACGAGCGCCCACCCGCAATCAGTTCAAATCTAACACTTGCACCCGGCGCAGGACCGATCGTCAGACTTGGACGGCTAGCCTCTATCCGCATCCCGCCGCTTCTTATGCCTCGGCCGCTTCGCCGGCACTTTCGGGAATGACGCGGCGATCCGCGCCTCGACAAGTGCTCGTGGCTTCATGTGTCGGTCGCGGGCGAACGCGACGACCTTCTCGAAACGCGCACCCTCTGGCGGGGGAGGGAATGTGTGTAGTAGGCGCGGGTGCATCGGCGCGCCGTTGTGCATCAGCTTGATCCATGCCTGGTAATTGCTCGTCTGCGTGAGCATCGTCGCGTTGCTTGCGCCGAGTTCGCCGGCAAGCCGCTCAGCGTCGAGCGCGCCGACGCGAAAGACTATCAGCGTTCCGGTGTTACCGAACACCGCGCCTTGTAACGCCTCTGGCAATTGCGAGATCGTCTGGTTGACGGCGACCAATGACAAACGCCACTTGCGCGCTTCGGCGAGGATCGAAGCGAAGCTGTCGGTCGCGAAGTTCTGAAACTCGTCGACGTACAGCGTGAAGTCGCGGCGCGTATGTTCCGGTATGTGTCGCCGCGACTCGGCCGCCTGCGAACAGGCGGTGATGAGCAGCGCGCCGAGCAAGTGCGCCGGCTCGGTGCCGAGACTGCCTTTCGACAGGTTGACGATCAGCGCCTTGCTCTGGTTCATCACGTCCGGAATTTTGAGCGTCGAGGAATTCTGACAGAGGATCGATCGGATGAACGGGTTGGCGAGGAACGCGCCGGCCTTGTTCTGGATCGGCGCAATCGCCTCGTTGCGGAAGCGGGAATCGTAGGCGGCGTATTCGGTCAGCCAAAAGGATCGCACGACCGGGTCTTGGCAGCGGCGCACCAGCCAGTCGCGATACGTGTCGTCGACCAGCAGGCGAGGAAGGCCGAGCAAGGTCTGGTCCTTGGCGTCGAGCAGTAAACGCAGCGCGTGGCCGAGGATGTATTCGAGGCGCGGCCCCCAGCTCTGCGCCCAGATGCTTTTGAACGCCGAGACGATGTTCGCCGAGGTGGTCGCTCGCTCGGCCTCGGGGACGCCCGATAGGGGATTGTAGGCGAAGGTGTGGGTGGGGTCGGACGGGTCGAGATAGATCACGTCCGACCGGCGCTCGGCTGGGGCGAGGCTCGCGATATGGCGACTGGCGTCGCCGTGTGGATCGAGAAAGCAGAAGCCCGCGCCGGCCACGAGGTCGGCGTGCATGAGGTTGAGGAGCAGTCCGGTCTTGCCGGTGCCGGTCATGCCGATGACGTACATATGCCGGCGGCGATCGGCTTGCGTGAGCGGAACGCGCTCGCCGGTCGAGAGCGCGCCGAGAACTATGTCGTGTGTCGTGAGCATGGGAGGGCCGCCGTGCCGTGCCGAGTGTTCGCGCCGTTGGTGCAAGCTTCGGTCGGTAAGGGAGGCCCGCCGTTGCCCGCGTGTGTGAGGCGCGAGCAAAGAACTGCCTATCGGAATTGTACCGTGCCCGGCGGGAAGCGTGAGGAACCGTCCGCGCCAGTTCGTCGTGGCGCTCGCGAGAGCGCCCGACCCAATAGGTTTTCCCGAGGCGACGTCCGTTAGGCGGAGCGAGTGGCTCGCTGATGTCCGATAGGCAGAAGAAAAGCTATTGGGTCGGGCGCGAATGCGCACGCGAACTGGCGCGGAATCAGTGTTTTATCCTCCCCGAGTGGGGGAAACGATTTATGCCACCCGATATGGGTCTTTGAGACCCGTTCGGTGGTGTCACGTCGACGTCGAGGGTGGCGCAAGAAGCAGCGGCGCGGGCTCCAGCCGGCGGAACTCGTCGAGCATGTCGGCCCATGTCTGCATGAGGGCGACGCGCTCGGGCCAATAGATCGCACGATTGTAAGCGCGCCGCACCGGGTTATCCGACTGGTGGCCGAGCGCCGCCTCGATCACGTCGGGATTGAAGCCGTGCTCGTTGAGGATCGTGCTCGCGCTCGATCGGAAACCGTGCGACGTCATTTCCTCTTGGGTATAGCCCATGCGCCGCAGCGCGGAGTTGAATGAGTTTTCGGACAGCCACTTCTTCGTCGAGGTGATCGAAGGGAATACGAGTTCGCTGTCCGCCGACATCGGCCAGACCTCGCGCAGGACTGCGAGCGCCTGGCGCGAGAGGGGGATGTCATGCGACCGGCGCATCTTCGTGCGCTCAGCCGAGATGCGCCAAACAGCCTTGTCGAAGTTGAATTCCGAGCGCTTTGCGCCGCGCACCTCGCCGGGGCGCGCAAAGGTGAGCGCGCAGAATTTCAACGCCGCCTTAAGGGTCGGCCATCCGTGGAATGCGTCGATTGACCGCAGCAGGCCGCCGAGCTGTCGTTCGTCAGTGATCGCCGCGCGCGGCTTCACGTTCGGCGGCACTAGCGCGCCCCGGAGCGCGTATGTCGGGTCGTTGGTCGCCCGAAGGGTAGCAACGGCGAGGCGAAAGACAGCGCTGATGGTGCTCCGCATGCGGCGCGCGGTCTCGCGCCTGCCGCTGCGCTCGACGCGCTTCAGAAGGTCGAGAATCTCGGCGGCGGTAATATCCGCGATCGGACGGTTGGCGATCGGCGCGGCTAACTCCTGCAAAAGCCATTTATTCTTGGTGATGGTGATCTCGGCTCGACCGCGCAATCGAAGATTGTCGACGTACTCCTCGGCGACAAGGCCGAACGTGTTTCTGGAAGCCGCCTCCCCGGCCAGCCGGTCAAGCTTCTTCTGAACCGAGGGATCGACGTCGTGGGCCAAGAGCCTCTTCGCGTCGTCGCGCCGCGCCCGCGCGTCGGCGAGCGAGACCGCGGGGTATATGCCCATCGACAGCGATCGCTCCTTGCCGTGGAAGCTGTACTTCAATCGCCAGAGTTTGCTGCCGTTGGGCTGCACCACGAGATAGAGGCCGTCGCCATCCGAGAATTTGACCGGCTTAGCGGCAGGCTTGGCGTTCTCGACGCTGAAATTGCTGAGGGCCATAGGAGCAACGCCTCGCGGATTCTGCGCGTGTGACCCGAATCGTTACCCCTTTTTGGGTGAAAAACAACGTTTCGCCATGTGGCACCATGAGACGCCACGCGTCCGATAACCCACTGAGAGTGAATAAAAAAATGCGCCACTATGTGGCGCTATGAGCTATTCTACAGAAATGTTCTGGTGCCCAGGAAAGGACTCGAACCTTCACGGCTTGCACCGCTGGTACCTGAAACCAGTGCGTCTACCAATTCCGCCACCTGGGCCCGGCGCGCTTCTTACGGGCGGGCGCGGCGGCCTGTCAATGGCGGAGGGGCGGCTCAGCGTGAAGGACCCCCCGCTTCCCTTCGCGCCGCGCTTTGGCTACCGATGCGGCGGACAGAACGGGAGGACTCCCGCGTGACGACCACCGCCAACATTCTCGTCGAGACCCACGGCCGCGTCGGGCTCGTCCGCCTCAATCGGCCCCACGCGCTGAATGCGCTCAATAGCGCCTTGATCGAGGAGCTCAACCAGGCGCTCGCCGCCTTCGAGGCGGATCAGGCGATCGGGGCCGTCGTGCTGACCGGCTCCGACAAGGCCTTCGCCGCCGGCGCCGACATCAAGGAGATGCAGGACAAGAGTTTCGCCGAGATGTTCCTCGGCGACTTCATCGGCCGCTGGGACAATGTCGCGCGGGCGCGCAAGCCCCTCATCGCCGCGGTGGCGGGCTTCGCGCTCGGCGGGGGCTGCGAGCTGGCGATGATGTGCGACTTCATCCTCGCCGCCGACACCGCGAAGTTCGGCCAGCCGGAGATCAGGCTCGGCATCATCCCCGGCGCCGGCGGCACGCAGCGGCTGACCCGCGCCGTCGGCAAGGCCAAGGCGATGGAGCTGGCGCTGACCGGGCGGATGATGGACGCGGCCGAGGCCGAGCGTTCCGGCCTGGTCGCGCGAATCGTGCCGGCGGCCGAGCTGATCGACGAGGCGCTGAAGACGGCGGCGACGATCGCCGCCTATTCCGCTCCGGCGGTCATCGCGGCGAAGGAAAGCGTCAACCGCGCGTTCGAGACGCCGCTCGCCGAAGGGCTGCGGTTCGAGCGGCGGCTGTTCCACGCCCTCTTCGCCACCGAGGACCAGAAGGAAGGCATGCGCGCCTTCGCCGAGAAGCGGCCGGCGGCGTTCAAGAACCGCTGAGGCGCGCGCACTGAACGTGTCATTCCCGGCGGGCCGCGGGCCCGACCGGGAATCCAGACGCTCGACTGTCGGCGTTTGCGACTCCTGGATTTCCGATCGGCCGCTAGCGCGGCCGTCGGGAATGACAAGGAAGGGCCTTCGCGCCGCAGCGTCGAACTCCCGGCGCGCGGCGGCGATCACGGGCGAAACTCGCGTGCGGACCCTCAGACGGCCCAGTCCGCCGCCTTCACTTGGCGGCGCGCCGCCTCGGCGGCGAGCTCGTCGAGCAGCGGCATCGAACGGGCGTCGTCGAGCCGCCGCATCTGGCGAACCTGCTCGGCGGTCACCGACTTGCCCGTGCGCTCGCGCAGCCACT
>Ga0326727_10007107_pt1 | contig 29992 bp, 21 predicted proteins | sample MB2enrmetagenome_FD_207643 | JGI IMG/M metagenome (GOLD analysis project Ga0326727, IMG submission 207643) | Lab enriched peat soil microbial communities from McLean, Ithaca, NY, United States - MB29MY | ecosystem: Environmental > Terrestrial > Soil > Wetlands > Peat | place: USA: New York... | reverse complement strand
GGTGGTCTAGTCTCCAGCGGTTATCCACAGGTGCTTTTTCGACGCTATCGGCTCAAAGTCAGGCCGCAGTCGCCGCTCTCAGCGCCCTCGAAGCCGATCCCAAAAAGCTGGTGAGAAATACGGGCTAAGGGAACCCTGACAACGAGCTGCAAGCCGTCTTGAATTAATTCCCTTAATACAAGAAATTATGCTTGACAATCAGGAATCATTATAGTATACCACCTGCGTTGCTTGCGCAGAGTCATTCGACCTTGGGACTATTCACGCTCAGGTCCGGCCTTGGCGGTTACATCAGGTCGCTCCGTGCCGGGCCAAATTCCCACGGAACGAAACGCTGACTCTACCCAAGATGACAATCCCGCATTAAAGAAGGAGGTAAGAATGTTAGTTGATGTGTTTGGCGCAGCCAAATTCCGCAGTGTAGCAGCAGCGTGTTTGGTCGTCCTGTTAGTGTTAGTCGCTCCTCTGCATGCCCAAGAAGGGGCCGCCAGCATTAACGGGACAGTGACTGACCAGAGCGGTGCACTGATTCCAGGCGCGAGGGTTGTCCTCACGAGCGCTGAAACCGGGCAGAGCCGGGAAACTGTAACAGTTGATAACGGCACTTACGTTTTTCCCCTGCTGCCGGTGGGAACTTATTCGCTGACGTGCAGTCGCAACGGCTTTAAGGCCGAGACGCGTCCCTCTGTCACGATTACGGCGGATGAGAGGGCCACAGTTGACTTCTCACTGGAGGTAGGGCAGGTTAACCAGTCTGTTGAGGTTGCCGCCTCAGCCGAGCGCCTCAATACAACCAACGGCACGCTTGGCCAAGTGGTTCAGGAAAGTACCATGGTGGAACTCCCCTTGAATGGCCGCAATCCGGCTGATCTCGTGTTTCTCGCGCCGGGTGCTATAGACGGCGTGAAAGCCGGAGTTTTCAACAGATCTGACTTCGTGCAGTTCCCAAATGCCGGCGGAGCGTCTGTGAACGGCGGCCGCCAGATGAGCACGTACTACATGATCGATGGCGCCAACAATGTGGACAACAACATGGGTTTAGCTCATCCCTTTCCAAACCCGGACGCCACGCAGGAGTTTCAGGTCATCACCAACAATTTCGACGCCCAATACGGTTTTTCGGGGGGAGCAGTGGTGAGCGTAGTGACCCGTTCCGGGAGCAACGCGTGGCACGGCGACGGTTTCGAGTTCCTGCGCAATGACGCACTGAATGCGCGCGATTTCTTTGCGCACACACGCGACACCCTGAAGCGCAACCAGTTCGGTGGGTCCATCGGCGGGAGTATTGTTAAGAACAAACTCTTTATCTTTGGGAACTACCAAGGAACAATCGAGCACTACGTCAATAACGCAGGTAGTGCCTACGTCCCCAACAACGAGGAATTACAGGGGAACTTCACCCAACTGCTAACGGGGCAAATTACGAACCCGTGCGGTGCGAATGGGCCCGCGAGCCTGAATTTTGATACCGGCCAGATCTTTGATCCAGCCACTCCGAGTTTTTTCACCTGCCCAGCGGGGAGTGGAAATGCGGGACAACAAATCGTCGTGAGGCAGCCGTTCGCGGGCAACGTCATAGACACGGCTCGGTTCAGCCCCATTTCGATGAAATTTGAACAGGTCCTGCCTCAAACCGATGACCCTAACGGGCTTGTATCTCTAGCGGGAGCAGTTGCTCGCCAAAACTACAATGAGTTCACGATCCGGCCGGACTGGTATGCCTCACCCCAGCACCACATCAGCGGGCGGGTGTTTTATGACAAGTTCAACCATCCTTCGCAGACTGGCGGAGGCGACATCCTGCTTGCCGACCGCTCCTGGCCGGCGAGCTACTGGAATTACGGCGGGAATTGGGTTTACACAATTCGTGCCAATCTACTCAACAATCTAGTCATTTCAGAAAACCATTTCGCTGACCTCAGCCACCCTGGCTATCGCACCAAGGATGGCGGACCCGTATGCTATTCCTGTTTCGGCGTAAACGTGGTGGAGCCCACCAGTACACCGCCCGGTATGGAATACCTGGCGACAAACGGCTTTTCGGCGGGTGAGAACACTAATGACGTCAACAGCGACAACATGACGATATCGGAGTCTATCACTTGGACCCGAGGGAAGCATATGATAGTGGCGGGCGTCGACATCCTGCGACAAAACTGGGTGATCGGAACAGACTGGTTGGCGCTTCCCCTCTTCGGGTTCGATGGCCAGTTCTCAGGCTCGGACCGGGCCGACTTTCTGCTTGGCGAGGCATCCTACTTTGCTCAGGGCGCCGGCCAATTTATGGGAGTGAAGGGTACTTCTTGGGCGCCCTTTGGGCAGGACACGGTTCGTTTGAGACCCAACCTATCAATCAATGTCGGCGTACGCTGGGAGCCCTACCTACCGGGCACGCCGGAAGGTGGAAAATGGTCTGACTTCCGCCCCGGTCAGCAGAGCACGCGCTATCCCAACGCTCCCTTGGGACTCGTGTTTCCGGGAGATGCTCACGAACCTGATTCGGCATCGGCGAGCTCCCTGCCTGTTTTTTCGCCACGTGTCTCTGTCGCCTGGCAGCCACGAGCTCTGCCCAATACCTCGATTCGAGCTGCGTTCGGCATGTTTACCTCGGTCACCGAGTACTCGACCTTAGGTCACGCTGCCAGTACCGCTCCTTTCTCCCCCAGCTTCTATGTCTACCCAACTACTACGGGTGGTCCCACTGTACCTGGGGGAACCCCAATCCCCTTCGCGGATCCGTGGAGCGTGTTTGTTCCGACGGGCGGCATGAGCCCCTTCCCGCCATTTTCCTCTGCCAACTACTCGCCGCCTGCCAGCTCCACTTTCGTAACGCCAGTGAGCGTGGGAGCGAGTTACGCTGCTGACTTCAAGCCGGGGAGAATCCAGAGTTGGAACCTGTCAATTGAACACGAGTTTCCGGCCAGCATTCTCTTTCGCGTGGCCTACATTGGCAGCGAAGGTTACCACCTGCAAACTATTCTGGAACGTAATCCAGGTATCTATTCGACCAATGCCAACCTCAATGGCCTCCGGACGGAGTATCCGAACTTCGGGTCGGTGTTGGATTACGTTTCCTGGAGTACGTCCTCGTACAACGGCTTGCAGTTCACCCTCGATAAGAAGTTCAGCCACGGTCTGCAGGTTACCTCGAATTACGCCTGGTCGAAGAGCATCGATTCGACTACTCAATACAACAGCAGCTTCAATAGCAGCATTCCTGATCCCTTCAACCTCGCTTTCAACCGGGGGCTTTCGGACCTGAATCGTCCGCAAATCTGGACAACTTCCTGGGTTTACCAGTTGCCCGACCTCAAGTCCCACTCGATTTTCACCAGAGAGGTCCTGGGCGGATGGCAACTCAGCGGCATTTGGCGGCTGCAGTCCGGCGATCCCTTTTCGATTGTGGGCGGCTATGGGGATGACGCCTCGCAGACGCACATCGGGGCTGACCGGGCGGACCTCACAGGGCAGCCTCTCGACGTCCGCCAAGGATCGAAGAATCAGTGGCTCAACCAGTACTTCAATCCCGCCGCCTTTGCGCCGAATGGTCCCGGCACCTTCGGGAACTCTCCGAGGAACTTGCTGCAAGGCCCGGGCGTTAACAATGCCGATCTCGGAATCAGCAAAAACTTTCCATTCCGGGAGCGCTATCGCATCCAGTTTCGTTGGGAGATGTTCAACGCATTCAACCGCGCCGATTTTAGCAACCCCAATAACGATCCCACAGCTACTGGAGCCTTCGGAACGATTACCAGCACGCTCGGCGGCGCCGCAGGGTGGGAAGGCAGCTATATCGGCTACCCACCACGCATAATGCAAGCTGCACTGAAGCTATATTGGTAAGCGAGACGGTAGTCGAATTCTCGTGGCAAGCGCAGAGCCTGGCCCTGCGCTTGCCTCATCTCAGGCGGCCTACACCACATGTTTGGTTGCGGCGGCGCCGACCCTGCCAATTCAGACCAGTTTCTATTACTAAGAACATGTATGACGCAGTACAATAGCGCGTCGCGTCGCATGCGTGCGAAATGCGGAGGTGGGGAATGGATCGCCGGAAGTTCTTGCTCGGGGCTGGCTTACTTTCTGCGACCGTTGCCGCGGTTTCCGGCACAGCCGAGGCGCACAACCAATCGGCGCCGACGCACCGCGTGGCACGGCAGGGCAAATTCGTCCTCAGCAACGGATACCTGGCGTGGGAGTTGGAATGGAAGCAGGGAAAGCTCGGCAACTCGGTGCTGCACAATAAACTCACGGGACACACATTTCACCTGTCGACACGTCGTGAGTTCCGGCTTGTCTTTTCCGCGTCCAAGCATCGAGTGGAAATCCCTTGGTGGAATTTTGTCTTTGGCCCGGACGAGCTTCCCGTTCCTCCTGACGCGGAAAAGGGCCTTGCCCTCGGCTATCAACAGCCCGATTTTCGAGACCAAGATTGGGGGAAAACTGAGAACCTGCTCCTGAGAAGCCTCCGAGGCGTCAATGGCGAGCGCAGTGGGATCACGTATGACGGTTACGGCTGGTTCCGCAGCGGCTTTGAACTTCCGCATGGATTGCAGGGCGAACCAGTTGTATTTGTCCTCGGCGGCTACGATCAGCTCGATTGGAATGAGTACTGGGTGTATCTTAACGGATTGGAAATTGGACACCGGCTTTCATCCGGTCGCTGGCGCACTCCGGGCAGGTTCGTAGTCCCTCCAGGAACTTCGCTCTACTCGTCAATCCGATTCGGGTCGGAAGCGAAGAACCTCCTGGCTGTACGGACGCGGGGGTACGACAAGCACTTTGGAGGTTTGAACGACGAGGTGCTTCAACGCTACGACTTTGAGCCTGTCCTGGTGGACCAGATTATCTCGGCGGGAGAACCTTACTTGGAGGTGTCAGACCTCGAGCTCCGGGGGATGAGGCAAGAAGGTACCCGCAGGGTCGTGTTGGAACTGCGCAGCCCAGCCCTGGATGTGAGTGTCACTGGATGCTATGAACTCGAAGGCGCGGCACGACGAAAATGGGTCGAGCTCACGAATACTGCCACTCGGCCGCTGCTTCTGTTGGATGTGGGGCTGGATGAGCTCGTAATCGACGCCGCAACCTCAGAGGGCGGATACGGCGAGCCCATCATCGGTGAAGAAATGTTCTGCGCCATCGAACATCCGGCGGGGCTCAACCAGGCAGATCAAGGCAACATTAAACTCATGCATTTTCCGGCGAAAGAACTGCGCCCCGGTGACAGTTTCCGGAGTCACACCGCGTTGATCGCGGTCACGCCAAGGGGGCGGGCCTCGGAAGAATTCATATCCTACATCCAGGATCGAAGCCCACGAAAGAAGAAAGCCATTGCCATCTTCGATCCGTTCGGTATCAACAACCAATGGGGGGCGTGTCCAACCTTGAACGATTTGGAGATCCTGGATGGGTTGCAGGTTCTGGAGAAATGGCAAGAGAAGGGTTTGCGCTTTGACTATTATGTCCCCGACACAGGGTGGCACGATCACGCCTCCGACTTGACTCGATTCGCTCCCCAGTGCTTTCCGGAAGGTGTGGGGAAAGTCGTAGAGCGGCTCAACTCACTGGGTATGAAGTTCGGGCTCTGGTTCGCAGTGACTTGGGGAGAAGAGTCGTGTAGCGAATACCCCCCCATATGGGCCAGTCAGATCCCTGCGCCCGGAGAGCCTTCCGAACCCGGTCGTCCGCCGATGGTTTATCGTAATGGTTACTTGGAAGGTGGCGGCGCGCAAGCCAGACTTTGTCTGGCCTCAGAGCCCTTTTTCAGTATTTTGCGGAATGCCATCCTTCATCACATCCGGAAGAACAACCTCAGGTTTTTCAAGTTAGACGGTGGCATGTATTATTGCAATAGCACCCACCACTGCCACCTGCCCGGCAAGTACTCTGTCGAGGCGAGTTATGACTGTCTGATCGACATTGCAACGAGTGCGAGAAAGGAAGCGCCAGACGTCTACGTGATGTGGTACTGGGGAGTTCGCTCTCCATTTTTCGGCCTACATGGCGACTCGATCTTCGAGTCAGGCCTGGCCATGGAAGGGTCAGGCACGAGCTGGTATCCGACCCTCTACTACCGTGATTCCGTTACGCTGAACGTGGATGTTAGTACTCAATTTGCGAAAAGTGTTCCCCCGCTTCTCAAAGACAGCTTGGGAGTGTGGCTTGCGGATACGCGATGGGGCAACTATATGGGGACGGAGCGCTGGAGAGAAGCATTGGTGATGGATCTGGGACGTGGCAATCTGCTCTTCCCCCAGCTCTGGGGGAACATTTACAGCCTCAGTGAAGACGACGTGGATTTTCTTGTTTACTTGACTTCGCTCGTGAAGAAAAATGAGCGCTTATTCCTTCGACGACGGAACATCCTGGGGGACCCCTGGAAAAATGAAGTCTATGGCTACGCGAATTGTAAGGATGGCCATGGGTTCTTCTTTATCAACAACGTCCACTTCGCGCCTCGAAAAGCGGAACTGCCCCTCGGTTCACTGCTGGGACTAACGGCGGGCTCTGCGACGCCCGTGACGCTCACTTCCCATTTTCCTCAGCGCAAGCAGATTGCACGCCAGGATGGTTCGGGGTTTAAGGCAAGTGATGTAGCGGAAGTATGGCTGCGGCCTTTCGAGGTGCTGATGCTTGAGGCTTCGGTGGGGCCTCAACCATCTGAACAGCTGCGCGTCGAGAGGCTATCCCCGGCTCGAGCCTCGGACATGGGCTCCCTTCTTTCTCTAGCACCCGGATCCCGGGGCGATTGGATGGAAGTGCAGTTTGCTGACGAAGCGCGTTTTGAGAAACAAGGGAAGGAGAAAAGGGTCTACTCATTTTCCACCCAGTTGCCTTCCTTAGAGCGGGAATCCATACTGGCTGTTGTCGTCCGCTTGCGGCGTGGCAATGAGGAGTGGCGCTACGCTCCGGTGGTCGTTGAGATCGTCCAAGTTGTGGCTCGAATCGGTGAAGAAAGCACTATGCTGGTGCCAGTTCCTGACTCAAGGCAATTCGGTAATAGCCAAGGAGAGGGCTGTTCTTGGATCGTCTATAAGGTGCGAACTACCCCGAGTTGGTCAAACAAAGAGCTGCAATTTGCAGTAAATGCTTACCTCCCTGCGGGAGTGCACGCAGAAGCAGAGGCATGGGTAGTAAGGAAGTGGTGGGAGGAAAGAACGCGTCCGATGTTTGAGGGTTTTTTCGGTAACGCTCCCTCCTAGACGGGGGCTTTCGGGCTGGTCGATGAACACGGCCGCAACGACGTAACCTTCTGAAAACGACTCATCGTAGCTTAAGGAGTTGGATCCTCTAATTTCCCGTGGCACGTTTTCGGGCCGTGTCAAACAGCATGCAAATTAATAGAAAAGCGGTATAGTCTAGGGCAGATCAACGTCGCCGTCGCATATCGCGCTTTTGAGGTGGTCTGAGGAATTACCTGAGGAAACGCCCACGGCACCGCTGATAAGGTCTTCATGATCTTCTTCACAAGTTTGTTGATGGCGGCCCTCACCGCCCTGCTCCATTTCGGTTCTGCGACCTTTCGTGCGGCATCCCCAAACGAAACAGGCATTACCTGGGTCCACGACAATGGGCAGTCCGAGAACCGCTACCTGCCGGAGACAGAGCCACCCGGAGTGGCGATCTTCGACTACAATAACGACGGCTTGATGGATATCCTCATCGTCAACAGCGGTGACTCCGGGTTTTTCCATCCCAAGATACCACTGCACCACGCTCTGCTGCGCAACAACGGGGACGGCACTTTCACCGACGTGACCGAAGCTGCGGGACTTACGGCCGATATCTTCGGCATGGGAGTTGCCATCGGGGATTATGACGGCGACGGGTTCCAGGACGTTCTGATCACGGGATATGGGAAAGTCGTCCTCTACCACAATAACGGCAACGGAACGTTCACCGACGTCACCGCCCAAAGTGGAATCAAGGCGCCCGGTTGGACCACCGCGGCAGTATGGTTTGACTACAATAATGACGGGAGGCTCGACCTGTTTATCTCACAATTCGTGGATTACTCCAGCCTCAGGGTCTGCGGCATAGCCGATTCCTACGGCGGCAATATGGAAGGGGTCGCGGGAAGTCAGACATTCTATTGCATTCCACGGATTTTCGAGCCTACGCCAAGCTACCTGTTCCGCAATGACGGAGGCGGGCACTTTACTGATGTAAGCAAGGAGACCGGCATCGCTGACCATTTGGGAAAAGGGTTTGGCGTGGTGGCCACCGACATCAACAACGATGGCTTTATGGATCTCTTCCAGGCCAACGACACTGTTGCCAACCACTTGTTTGTGAACCGCGGGGGCAAGAAATTCGAGGAGATTGGTCTAAAGGCAGGTGTGGGTTATAGTGAGGACGGGTTACCGCGTTCCGGCATGGGTGTGGACGCCGCGGACGTGGATGGGGACGGCTGGCAGGATCTGTTCGTTGCCAACATCGATCAAGAAACTTTTTCCATCTACCATAACAATGGCGATGAGACGTTTGATGACATCAGCAAGGGGTCCGGCATCGCGGAAGCCACACGGCTCTACAGTGGCTGGGGACTACGGTTCTTTGATTACGACAACGACGGCTTAATGGACCTAATTATTGCCACGGGCCATCCTGACGACATGGTGGACATGCGCAGCCGGGGCGTGACAGCCAAGGAACCTCTCCGCTTGTTCCACAACGACGGTAACGGGAGAATGATGGACGTCAGCGAAAGCAGCGGCGAGGTCTTCCGGCGGAAACAGTGGGCCCGTGGGTTGGCGGTCGGTGACCTGAACAATGATGGCTACCTTGATGTGGTAGTGGGAGTGTGTGGAGGTCCCCCGCTAGTCCTCTACAACAGTGGCGAGAGCAAGAACAATTGGATCGGGTTCCAACTGATCGGCACCACGGCCAATCCGGCGGCGACTGGCGCCATTCTCAAATGGAGTGTGGATGGAGCTGTGCACTCCAGGCTCAAAACCGCCGGGGGTAGTTTCATGTCCAGCCACGACCCGCGGGAAGTCCTGGGGCTCGGCAAGGCGCCAGGGGTAGACTGGGTGGAGATTCATTGGCCACGGCCGAGTACGCGTGTGGACCGCTTCACCGACCTCGCCCTGAACCGCTACTACACCGTGGTGGAAGGGAAAGGCATTCGGCAGAAGTGATGTTGCTCCATCTCCTCTTGATCGCCGCGTCTGCCCAGAGCGTTCCCTCGCCTGACGCGCTGGCGCGTCGAGCGCAAGAAGACTTAAAAATGGAGCGGTACTCAGCCGCCTGCCAAAAACTCGAACTGGCGGTGAAGGCTTCGCCCCGCAATGCTTCCTTCTGGTTCTTACTCGGCATAGCTCGCTCTAAGCTTGCGCAAGAGGCACCTGCGATCGCAGCCTTTGAAAAGTCTGTTGCGATCGATCCGCACCAAGCTCCCGCCTATTTCAACCTGGGCATTCTCTATGGCTATAGGGGGGACACAGCCAAAGCAATCGAGGTGTACAAGCAAGGTCTGCGAATCACACCCGACGATCTCCCTGCCAACCAGAATTATGCCTTCTTGCTTTTGAAGACGAAGAGGTTCCGAGAAGCAATCGAATCGCTTCGAAAACTCAAAAAGGCGAACGCCTCTAACGTTCCGGCCAGAACGGAGCTTATTGAATGCTACTGGAAGAGCGGTATGACAACAGAGGCAGAAAGGGAAACGCAAGAGTTCCTCAATAGTGCTTCCGTATCAGATACTGACCGGCTTGGGCTGGCTAAGATGCTCATGGAAGACGGTGAGCCAAGCGCCGCGCAGAAAGTGTTGGAGCATTTGGTGGCTTCTTCCCCAAGTTCGGCCGAGGGGCACGGGAAACTGGGGCTGCTACTATCGAACGAGGGTCAATTTGAGGAGGCGGCGCGCCAATTGGGGCGAGCTGTCCAGTTAGCGCCGGATGTGGCGGAATATTCAATGGGCCTTGCGCAGGTTCTGTTGCTCTGGGGGCATTCGCCGACTGCCCTCGATTTCTTGATGGCAGTCAAGCCGCGCTTCGATCAACTCCCTGAATTTCATTACGACATGGCTCTGGCTTACTTCGGAATGCACAAATTCGACAAGTCGATTAAAGTTCTCCAGGAGTTGGATGGCCAGCATCCAGGCCTGAGCCAAGTCCACTACCTGCTGGGCAATTCTTACTTTGCTTTGGGCGATCTCCAAGATGCGGAGTTGCAGTACAGAAAGGCAATTGAGATTGACCCCAGAAAGGCCATTTACTACTCCGCTCTTGCTCTATTGCTGAGAAAGCGCGGCACCGAGAATGCAGACGAGCGCATCCGTTTGTTGCAGAAGGCATTGGCACTGAATCCTTCCGATGTGCAAAGCAAGCTAGAACTCGGATTGTGCTACGAAGGAATGAAAAAGTTAGGAAAAGCTCAGGCGCTGTTGGAACGTGTCGTGTCCAGCGAGCCGAAGTTGCTGCAGGCGCACGTTGCCCTGGCTCGCGTGTACTACCGCTTGGGTAAGAAAGAGCAGGGGGATCAGGAGGGGTCAACTATCGCTCGGCTCGAAGAGGAGCAGCGCCTCGAACAATCCAGGATTCGGGAATCCTTCCCGTCTCCCCGGCGCTAGTGTGCCGTCCCTCCTAATTGCTCACAACAACCACCCCCTACCCCTCCTTACCAAGGAGGGGAGCCAGTCCACCAACTCCCCTCCTCTCCGAGGAAGGGGCAGGGGGTGGGGAGGGCGTGCGCCTGTAAATTGCTAAGTGAGACACCACACTAGGCGTCCGGCAAGCGGGCGATCTCTTTGGCGTAGTAGGTCAGGATGATATCCGCACCGGCCCTCCGGATCGAGGTGAGGGTTTCTATCATTGTCCGTTCGCGGTCAATCCATCCCATCCTGGCAGCGGCCTCGATGAGGGAGAATTCACCGCTCACTTGGTAGGCGGCGATGGGGACATCGAACTGGCGGCGGGCGAGTGCGATGATATCGAGGTAAGGAAGCGCGGGTTTCACCATGATAATGTCCGCGCCCTCCTCCACATCCAGAGCAATCTCTCGCAGGGCTTCACGTTGGTTGGCGGGGTCCATTTGGTAGGCCTTGCGGTCGCCAAACTTCGGCGCCGAGTCCGCAGCCTCCCGAAAGGGTCCGTAGAACGCCGAAGCGTATTTGGCGGAATAAGCCAAAATAGGGGTCTGGGTAAGGCCGTGGGCGTCCAACTCCTGGCGAATGCGCCCCACTCGGCCGTCCATCATATCGGAGGGAGCTACGATGTCGGCCCCGGCCTCGACCTGGGTCACGGCTGTCTTTGCCAGAAGTGGAAGCGTCGAGTCGTTGTCCACTTCACCGTTCTGAATCAGGCCGCAGTGACCGTGACTGGTATATTCATCCAGGCACACGTCGCAGATCACCAGCAAATCCGGCAGTTCCCTCTTGATCGCCCGCACCGCCCGTTGCACGATCCCATTGGGGTCGTAGGCGCCTGAACCCACTTCGTCCTTGCTCTCCGGGATGCCGAACAGGATTACGGCAGGAATGCCCAGGTCCCGCACCGACTTGCATTCCTCCACCAGGGAGTCGACCGACCAGCGGTAGTTCCCTGGCATGGACTTGATTTCGTCCTTAACCTTCAATCCAGGACAAACAAATAGCGGATACACAAGAGACTGGGCATTGAGGCGGTTCTCCCGCACAAGACCGCGAAGGGTCTGGGTGCGCCGCAACCTGCGAGGTCGATGGATGGGGAAAGCCATGGCATGCTCCTTCGTCCCTGGCCTGGAATCGGTTTCCCGTAGATATTCAGTTCGGTACCCGAAAATCCTTCCAGTCGCCATGGACTTGCAGACAATGGACGGCTAATACAATCTGTCGCGCGGTTTAAAATCCCCGAACGTCCCGATGTTGGCTAACGAGATGGCCATTCGGAAGACATTTTCTTGCCTCAAGGTCCCTAGTGAAAACCGCTGATACTCAAAATTTAACCCGAAGCATCCAAAATTATAGCTGAGTTGGCCGACTCCGCCGGCCGCAATCTTCTGAACAAAGTTGTAGTCCACGCCGACCGCGCCACTCAACCCTTTGCGGTTAAAGTCCCCATAGGTCGCGAGGAGGTTCAAAAGGTGGTAGGAGGAAATAGATGTCGTTGTTGTTGAGGGGGAACTGGTGGACCCGCTGAGAAGGTTAGAATACGTATTCTTATTGATGAAGAAGTCGGTAAAGGCCAGCCCATAAACGCCGTACTTAACATGAGAGGTAATGCCAGCGTCAAGGACACCTCCACCGTTAGGGCTTAAGTCAACTTTCAGCTCAGTGTCGTAAAACGAGAAGGGAGCCAACTTCAGGTCAGAGACGACCGGCGATAGGCGTCTTCCGGGAATGAAGTGAAATCCCGTGAGCGAGAGCGTCGGCTCCCAAACAATGGGGTTGTTCGGTCCCAGGACACCACCGAACGTAGGGTCAAAATAATACTTCTGCGAGATGCGCCAGGAAATCAGCTCCTGAGCCTGGGGTGTATTCGCTGTCCCATCAGGAACGCTTTTGCGAGCCAGGATAATATTCGTCAGCGAGTACTCAACTTCATTGGTTTGGGAGAAGATGTCCAGATCATCGTACCGAACAACGTTGGCAAGCTCTTCCGGATCCCTGGCTTTGACCAGACGATAAACTATGTCCGGCTCAATGACATGTTTAAGGCGCCGGCCCCACAAGGACCATGAGAGGACCTTTTCGAGGGAAGGCGGTCGAAGATCGAGTGAGAAGTCGCCCAGCAGCCTGGTGAGGGGGTCATGGTTCGGTTCCAGGCTGATCCCGTATCGGGTCGCCTCGACTCCCGCCGAAGGGGTGAGGTGAAAGCCCCAAAATTCCTTGAGGCGGAGTGTGACCTCCGGGTGAAAGTCCAGCCGCTCCGAGAGCGAGGGAAGTTCAAGTCCCGGTTCCGTGCGCCCGACACCGCCGGCGGAAGTCTCGAAGGAAAAGTAGAAGGGGCTTTCACCCACCTGCTTGTCCGCTCCGTAAAATGACAATTCGGGCGTTTTCCGGATGATAACAGCGTTCCCTGGCACCAATTGTGCGGAGAGGAAGTCCTCGTATCGGGATGCGTAAACGTTGAAGCTGTAAGTGCTGAAATCCTTGGTTGCGAAACCGATTTGGTGGGCCTCGGAATTCACCGCTTCGGTGAAAGTTGGCGAATAGGTTTCGCGGAAAGCCAGCGACGAGACGTAATCCGCATCCGCAACGCCGCGAAAACCGTATAAAAGGTCCTCAGTGTCTCCGACGGCCTTGAGGCTCTGGCCGGGGGCGCGATTTGCCCGAACCTTGTCCTTGTCATTTACCCCGAAATAATCCACCGTGAGCTTGGTGGCGTCGCTGGGTTTCGTCCGGAACTGGGCTCTGCGAGCAACCCCCCGGAGGCTGTAATCCTCCAGACCCAGCAACAGGTCCATGCTGGGACTGATAGCCCAGAAAAAACCGGCGCCGACGACGGTCCCCTTCTGCGAAGAAGTCCCAATGTGCGGAAGCAAGAAGCCGGTATGGCGAGGCTTGCGGGCGATGGAGGTACCCATGAAGGGGAGGTAGAAAAGAGGGACGCCCAGGAATCGGATGACAGAACCTCGCGCTTCGATCTTGTCGTCCAACTCCACCTTGGCGTCGGCGGCGGAAAAGGACCAACCCTTTGCTTCGCAATCGCAAGTCGTAAACTTGCCATGTTTTACCGTGTACGTATTCTCATCCAGCCGCACAATTTCCTCTCCCTGGATGTAAAAGGGGTTCTCCGTGTAAAGCACCTTGGACCGGTCGGCCTGGATGTAATAGGGATTCTCCGTGTAAAGCCCCTTAGGCGGGGGGCGCACATTGGAATGGACGAAGCCGTGGCCGTTTGAAAACCATCCTTTCTGCGTTCGGATGTTGTAGTGGACCTCGTCGGCCGCAATATGGGTATGAGGATCGGTGAAAAGCACATGCCCCCTGCCCACGACTTCTCCTGACGCTCCGTCGTAAGTAACCTCGTCTGCCGTGAGCTTCATGCCACGGTAAGTCACCTCCACGTGCCCGCGAAAACGGTCAATATCCTTGTCTTTCTCCTGGGAATCGGCGCGGAGGGTGATGATTTTGTCGGGATTTCCCAATTCCAGCGGCACGGAGGGTTGCTGTTGCGCCGATGAGATCAAGGCCATGCCCAGCGCGGCGAACAACCCCAAAGCAACACGCGCGCTACTTTTCCGGCGGGAGAAGAGAACGTTCACAAAGTTCATGAGCAAGCACAGACGCCTTATTTTACCCGAAGCAGCTTTGCTCGAACGAATCAATTTGCTAAGATGCGTTAGAGAGCGTATAACGCTGCCCGGAGGATTTTAAGCACCCTGTGAAGTGCCCTAAATGCGGCTTTGTCAGCTACCCGAGACTCGCACAATGTAAGAAGTGCGGAACCAGTCTTGCGCCCGCGCCACGGGCGCCATCTTTCGCCACGAAAGACTCGCCCATAGCCCAGTCTGTGCCTGCGAGGCAACACGAGGAAAAGGCTATAGGTCCACCGCCCGCCAACAGGGATCCAGCTCAGAGCCAAGCCGCTAACGAACCCCCGCAAGACAAGCGACCTGAGACCATGCCAGATGACGCCGAATTTGAGCTGGCGCCGGATCTTCGCGAACACCCGGCAACGACAGCAGAGCCCCCTCAAGCGCAAGAAACAGCGCCCTGGAGGCAAGAGCTATCCGAGCGTGTCCAGAGCTTTCGCCAGCGTCGCGCCCGACTGCGAAATGAACCTCCCCGGGAGGAGAACCTCGACTTTGAATTCGAACCGAGAGAATCGAGCGCGCTCGCGGAGGCGGGCGTGGAAAAGGTCTTGGAATTCCCGCAGAACGCTCTCACCATCGACACTGAAATTGTCCCCTCTGCGGCGCTTGAGGGCGACGTGCAACATTCGGACGCGGAAACGCAGGAACGAGGTGACGAGGGATTGGAGATTCTCGATTCTGCGCTGCCTCAGCGAGACGAATTCGCCCTCGAACCGGCATCGCCGGCAGACAATCCTCTGGAGATCGTTGTCGGGCCATCGGAGGTTGACGCTCCAGTGGCTGCCTCACAAATGGAACTGCTGACCCTTCCCGTGGCTCCCATGGGCCGCAGGTTCCTGGCTGGCTTGGCAGATGCATTAGTTCTCCTCCTTGCGGGGGGACTGTTCGCACTCATTTTTTGGAGGGTCGGCGGTCATCTGACTCCGGTAACTCCGAACCTCGCCGTCCTGGCGTTTATCGCGGTGATTTTTGTTTGGGCATATTTTGGGTTGTTCACGGCACTCACCTTCTCCACGCCGGGCCTGACGTGGATGGGGATTGAAGTTCGAAACATGGAAGGCTGGCCACCGGCGCCCCGGGAGTCCCTCTTGCGCGCTTTTGGTTACCTGGTGTCGCTCCTGGCTTTAATGATAGGTTTTCTTTGGGCACTAGTGGATAGTAACGGCCTTACCTGGCATGATCGGATATCCGGGACTTTCTTAACTCCCGTGAATCAAGAGGCCCCGTTGGAAGGTGTGGAATCGAAGCCCTAGCGATTCCGTGGACTCCGGTTTTGCACCTTCACTCATCATTACCATGAACAAAGGACGCTTCCTAAACCAGAAACTCGGCAAGCGGGCCAGCCGCAAGATTGCCCTTCTCAAGTCAAGCCTTGCGACTGGCCGCAAGCCTGGGCAGTCGAATGCTTCGGTCACACGCTTTCCCAAAAAGGGAGCTTCCCGCGAAAAGGGCTTTTATCCGAAGCAAGCGGTGACTTCCGGCCAGCAGTGTGCATCCAATGTATTGCCGTGTTATACTTTAGGCAGTGAGGGCCTCGTGGCCCCACCGCTGAAGGAGCTTTCCTGGTAATGACCAACCGCATACGGGTTACGTTAATCTCAGTTTCCAGTCTTCTGGTGTTTTGTATCGTCCTCGGAGGATTGCTCGGCAAGAGCGAATCGACTTCGGAGAAGACGTACCGCGACCTGGGGGTTTATAGCGAAGTATTGAACCGCATCCGCATAGATTATGTGACCGAACCCAACCTCCAGAAAGTAACGGACGGGGCAATCCGCGGCCTTCTCGAGGCCCTGGACCCTTACAGCACATACTTTACTCCTACAGAGTATCAAGACTACCTGAAACATCCTGACCCGGGCCCAGCGGACGTAGGCATGTTCCTCTCCAAGAGGATGGGTATTGCTACCGTGATTTCCGTGCTTCCAGGGAGCCCGGCGGAGAAGGCCGGCGTGCGGGCTGGTGACTTAATCGATCGCGTGGAGGGCTCGGCCACACGGGAACTTTCTGTGGTGCAAATCCAGCGCCTGCTGGCTGGGGCGCCCGAGACCGCGATAAAGCTCTACTTGGTGCGGGAAGCACGAGGCGAGCCGGAGCCCTTCACCTTGACCCGCACCATACTGAATTATCCTCCGGTGGTGGCAAAGATAGTGGACGAGGGGGACGCGTATCTGCGCGTATCAACTTTTGAGAAGGGGAAAGCCAAGCAGATTGCTGCCAAGCTCAAAGAGCTTGAGGCGAACGGCGCTCGTAAGATCATTCTGGACCTGAGAAACTGTGCCGGCGGCGATGTGCAGGAAGCCATTGATACAACCAGCCTTTTCCTGGATAAGGGATTGATCACTTACCTTTCCGGCCAACGTTATCCCAGGCAGGACATCACGGCCCATCCCACAGACGGCGGCGTGTGCAATCTCCCGTTGGCGGTGCTCATCAACCAATCCACCGCCGGGCCTGCGGAGCTCGTCGCATCCGCCGTCCTGAGCAACAAGCGCGGTGAGGTGGTGGGTGTGCGCAGTTTTGGTGTTGGAGTTCTTCAGAAAGCGATCCCGGTTGGGGATGGCTCAGCGCTGCTGCTCTCCGTGGCGAAATATTACGGACCTGACGGCAAGGCGATCAACGATAACGGCGTTACGCCCAGCGTGCTCCAAAGCGCGGAAAGTACCTCCGCTGATATGGACGGCGAAGAGGAGATACAGAACCCCGAACACTTCGGTGGCAAGGATGATTTGCAGCTTCGCAAGGCAATTGAAATCTTGACGCCTCCGTCCGCGCCTGCCAAGGCTGCCTGAGCAGTTCCTGTTAGCGCGTGTAGGGTCGGCTCCGTCAGGCGACGGATGGCCGCCCTGGAGCAGCCGCAAGGGCCGCCCCTACAACGCGATTTCTTACAGTTTCGAACCGTTGAGTACGGGTCCGTCAGCCGACGGATAAAATCGCCGCTACACGTTTTCTTCCCTTGACTCTCACTCGACACGGTACGCAAGCCTCGATGCTACGGCTTGCTTTCCTTCTGGCTTTCGCCATCTGTGCAAGCAACTGCAAACGGCCTGCCCTCGCGCCCTTGCGCGAGGAGGACCGGCGGGAACTGGCACAAAAGATCAAGAAGGCTGTCGAAGACGCCGGGCGGTCTCAGGTCTGGATCAAGTCATCCGTTGGCCGCCCCTCCGGAAAGCCTGAAACTCCCATTGATGCGCGAGTCGGAGCCGAGGTCTATCCGCCGGTTATGGCCGCCCTCCAGCACGCGGCTCAGGAGGACCGCCTGGAATGCACCATAAATGAATCCCGGACCAGGAAGGGATGGCGAGTCGCTGATATCCGCTTATTACAACATGGGAAGCAGGTGTCTCGATGGGAGCTCCGTGAGGTCCGTCGCATCCTTCACGCCGCCATCATTATTGACGATCTCGGGGAGAACCTGGAGGCCGCGCGCCAACTGCTTGCTTTGCCGTATCCCCTGACATTCTCCGTTCTTCCTCATCTTCGCGACTCAGTGGAAACTGCCACAGAAGCTCGCCACGCCGGACACGAGGTAATGCTTCACCTCCCCATGGAGCCGGAAGCGGGTCCCCACGCCTCGCCGGGGGAGGGAGAAATCCGTATCGGCATGACCAGCTTCGAGATCGAACATGTCCTGCAATGGGACCTGGCTTCAGTTCCACATGCGGCCGGCGTAAACAACCACATGGGGTCACGCGCCACAGCCGATCCCCGCTTGATGGCTGCGGTAATGAGGTCACTTGCGGGGCGCCAGCTCTATTTCGTGGATAGCCGTACTACCGCAAACAGCGTGGCGCTGGAGGCGGCTCGCCGGCAAGGCCTTCCCGCATTTTATCGTTCCGTGTTCTTGGACGACACAGAGAGCGTGCCCTATACGCTGGAGCAGCTCCGCCGGTTCCGGCGCGTCTTGGAAGACCAGGGCACAGCCCTGGCCATCGGTCACCCCTACCCAACCACCATAGCCGCACTGGCCAAGTTTTTGCCGGAACTCGAAAGGGACGACGTGGAATTGGCTCCTGCCTCGCAACTCCTGCGGCTTCCGGAAGTCGCGCGCCTGAAGCCGCCTCCCCACCCCACCGCCGCGCAATGAGTCAACTTTGAATAGCGGGGTGCTGAGGAATCTCCCGCCTGGAGCATGAGCGCTGTCATCTCTCGCGTTGTAGGGGCGGCCCTTGGGCCGCCCTGGGGCAATCCGTCAACTGACGGACCAGCCGACGGATTGCCCCTACGATGCCAAGCCAATACCTCGTCGTCCTGCGGACGCGTGACTCTTCGTAATGACAAATTGTCCCTACTTTTCAGCACCCTCCCAAACTTGGTGGCTTGGGCGAAAACAGCTCACGACTTGAAGCTAACATATTGTGTTATCAACTACATACGCGATTATAACGAGTAACTATCTTTTTTTTCTATGACATTGCAGCTTCGTCGGCGACTTTTCCACAGCTTCGCTTTGTTTTCATAGACATTCCAGCTTCGTTCACTCATTTTTCTGAATTCCTGCACCGTTTTGACCCGAGCGACATGTTGAGCGAGTGATGCTGGCACGCGTCGGCGGCGTGCAGGCCTTCGTCCCCCGATCCCCATTCTCCAGCCCCTGTCTTTCCTTCCCCACCTGCTATATACCGCATACCACCAACCTTTTTTTTCATAGACATTCCCGCTTCGTTCCGTCAAAAAAAAATTCTTTCCTTAAGTTTCTGCACCGTCTTCGTTCGAGTGACAAATTGAGCGCCTGATGCTGGCGCACGCTGGCGGCGTGTAGGCCTTCGTCCTCCAGCCCCCAGTCCCTAATCCCTAGCCCCTGTTTTTTCATAGACATTCCCGCTTCGTTCGCTCAATTTTGAAGAATTCTTTCTTGCTTCCCCGAGGCCACTCCGGTGGCCCTTGGAGTGCCGCCCGCCGCGGCGGGCCGCTTTGTGGCGCCTTTGTAGCGCCGACCTTTAGGTCGGCATCTTCTTGCCCCCCCCATCGTGCTGACCTAAAGGTCAGCGCTACAAAGGCGCGGCGGCACTCCAGGGCGCTTTGCGCCAGCGAGCTTTTGAAGTTGACGCCGTCTGTCATCCTGAGTCCCGGCTTGTCGGGACGAAGGATCTCTGCCGTTGATTCTTGCGCTCAGCATCCACCGACAAAGTGCAGTCGGTGGAGAACAGGTGCTCTCCATTCTGACTCCTGAATCCTTAATCCTGCTCTTCCCCACCTACCACATACCGCATACCGCCTGCCCCTGTTTTCATAGACATTCCCGCTTCGTTCGTTCATTTTTGGATTTGCTGGGTTCCTTCGGTTGTCAGGGCCTCGGGCGGAATGCCCATTCCGAGAATCCTGTTGATTCTCTCCATTTCCGCGTCATCCCCCAAGTCTTCAGGCAGGGCCGGGAGGTCGCCGGTTGGAAATTCTTTCCGCATGGCGAGCAATATCCTCACCTTGCGATCAATCGAGCGGTCCAGAGCCGCTTCCTGGCGCAGCATCATGCTCCACGTCTCCTCCTCCGGAGCCAGGCAGGCGTCCCGCTCCACAGCCGCTTCCTCCTCATTCAGCTTTTCGGCATACTCGAATTCCTCTTGCACGCTGGCGATTTCCTCCTCCAGCAGGCGGAGAAGTTCCTGGCGTTCGGGCTCGCCTGGCGGCTTGCAGGCGTCGCCTTGTTGCGCGTCGAGGTACAAAGGGTCACTGAAGCGGTGCAGCAGCCTGAAAATCAGCGCCTGTCGCCACCCCGTCGTACCTTGGTAAAGAGATTCCAATACGCCGTACTGGCGGGGCCGGAAGGTGCGTTGCTTGATCTCCTCCCGTACGAGCTCAAGAAAAGAAAGCATCCTTCTCAGTCCCACCCCTCGGTCTGTAGACTCCGACAGGTCGACATCAAGCATCTCGTGCCGCGAGGCGTCGAAGGTGACACGGGCCATCTCCTGCTGGCGGCGGTGTTGGCAGTCTTCCACCTCCAGCAAGGCACGGCGCATCACGCCTTCCTGCGCGCGCACCAGCCTTTCGCGGCGCCAGTAGAGCTTGGCCAGGTCGTCCACCTGGCTTTCCCAGAGCGCATCTCCGGGACCGAAGGCGGTCATGAGTTCCTGCTTCGAGTTTTCGAATTGTCGCGGGTCTTCGCCCAGGGCCAGCATGACTTCGTAGTGATTTTCGGGGCTGGCGCGCAGGCCGTGCTTGAGGGCGTTCAGTTTCGAGTTCTGCTTGGCGGCGGGGCTGCGCGGCCCGGTGGAATGCTGGGCATTGTGGCGTGCGGCGGCGAGCAGTTCGGGTGTAAGTTGGGGTGATTTGCGTAAAGACATGGTTCCTCCTGGGACGGATTGTTGGGATAGCGGGGAAAGGACTTCCCCGCGGATCAGACTCTTCACATTGATAGGCTACCACAGGGGGAAGAGTTTGTCAAGAGAAATATGTTTAGACGGGTAGCCCAGGACATCTTCGATTGACTCGTCGGATCATTGATCCATTGCCTCATTGAAGGGCCCTTGCCTCGTTTTTTTTCAATGAACCAATGATTCAATGGATAAATGGGTGAATCCCTTGGGGATGGGCTCTCTTGGTGCCTTGGTGTCTTGGTGGTATTGAGGAGCGGCTACCGGCGGATGGCGCATCGAGGGCGTGGCATCTCGCTAAAACGCTGACCCTCGCCCCCCACACCTGCAAACTGGAACCCGCTCTTTTGGCACCCGGCACCTAAAACCTGCTCTTCCGCTCGTCACTCGTCACCGCTCTTGAAAGTCGCGTTCCAAAACGAGGCCGTTGGGTGTACACTTCGGCATAGTCGATATTCGGGGCGTAAGTATCAGCCTGAATATCGACTCGCCAGTCGCGCACTTGTGAGTCCGGGCGTAAACGCTCGAAGGCTCCGGGGCGGAGAGGGGATCTGTGAAGGTCCCGGCGTTTTACGCACACACTCTCGAAGGCGAACCACCCACCAAATGGCAGGGATTAGAGGAGCATCTTCTGGGCGTAGCGAAGCTCGCCGCAAGGTTTGCTCGCGCTTTTGGCTCCGAATCATGGGCGTACTGCGTGGGGCTATGGCACGATCTCGGAAAGTACCAAGCCGAATTCCAGGAAAGGCTGCTGGGCAGCCGTGTTTCGGTGGAGCACTCGGGTGCGGCGTTGGCGTTGGATCCACATCTTCCGGAGGCGACATGTTCTTTGCACACAGTTGTCCTGGCGGGCAAGAGAACTGGGATGTTTTGGAGAACCATCTCCAACGCACGGCACGGAGAGCTGCGCAGTTTCTTCGTCAGGCTCCCGAGCTGGCATACGTGGCGGGGATGTGGCATGACGTTGGCAAGTATCAACACGAGTTCCAGCGTTATCTCTTGCCCACAGCCGATCGCGAGGCATCAAATGAGCAGCGGCTTGGCAAGATTCCACATTCAATCGTGGGTTCAGCGCTAGCTTTGAGCCAACTTCAAGATCCATTTCTTGCAGCCGCTCTAGCCTGGGCAATTGCCGCGCACCACGGAGGGCTGGGCGATAGAAGGCTTCTCCAACATGTAAAAACCTCTGGAACTCCTCGCCTCGATCGCTGCAGGGACAACATTCCGGCGAAGGTCGTGAATGTTCCTCTACCTTCCCCAGTGATAGAAGCATCCCACACGCCCGCTGATGGACTGATGCAATTGTGGATTCGCATGCTGCTCTCCGCCCTCGCCGATGCGGACATGCTGGACACAGAGGCCTGGGATAATAAGCAGGAACGGACCCTGAACTATGCCAGCCTGCCGGAACTCCGTGACCGTCTCGCTTCCAAGCTGAGAAGCAAGCGCGCAGATTTAGAAAAGACGGGTCTGGACGCAAGCCCAATCAATCAAATGCGGGCGCAGGTTCTGAACGAATGCTTGCAAGCCGCAACGCAAAGTCCAGGCCAGTTCACCTTGACGGTTCCCACGGGTGGCGGCAAGACTCTCAGCAGCCTCGCCTTTGCGCTCCAACATGCCTGTAATCATGGCATGCAACGTGTGATCGTAGTAATTCCGTATACGAGCATCATTGAACAGACCGCCCGGACTTTCCGCGAGGTCCTTGGAGACGACAGCATCGTCGAACATCATAGCACTGTGAAGTTGGAGAACGACACTTGGGCAAACCAACGTGCGTGTGAAAACTGGGATGCGCCTGTCATTGTCACAACCAGTGTGCAGTTTTTTGAAAGTCTTTACGCCGCCCGCAAGACGGGCTGCCGCAAACTCCACAACATCGCCAACAGTGTTGTCGTGCTCGACGAGGTGCAGACTTTCCCCGTGGACCTTCTGGCTCCTATCCGCAACGTTCTGGGCCTACTGAGCAAACACTTCGGAACGACAGTCGTGTACTGCACAGCAACACAACCGACCCCGGATTCCAACGTTCCTATTGGCCCGCCCATGCACCCTTTGCCGACCCCCATCATTGCACAACCTGCTCCACTGTTCCATGCCGTCGAAAAGCGGTTCCGTATCGTCATGCAGGGAGCGATCGATCAGCCGTTGGAGCTCCAACAGCTCGCAGGAAAGCTAAATCAACATTCAAGCGTGATGGCGATTGTACATAGCCGGAAGGAGGCTGAACAACTGTCAAGGATGGTTGAGGGAAGTCTGCATCTGTCGGCGCGAATGTGCGCGGGGCACCGCCAGTACACTCTCGACCGGGTTCGTGAGGACCTTCGCGCGAAGCGGCCCTGCCGTCTGGTTGCGACGCAGCTCGTCGAAGCCGGAGTGGACATCAGCTTCCCCGTGGTGTACCGCGCCTTGGCGGGATTGGAAACCCTGGCCCAGGCGGCCGGACGATGTAACCGCGAGCTGGATGGGGATCAACCCGGAGAGTTCCACATCTTCCGCGCCCTGTCCCAGCCTCCCTCCAACAGTCTGCGCAGGGAACTGGCCGTGGCACTCAAGTATCTCCGCACGCCTGGGTTCGAACTGAACTTGAACGATCCCGCGCTGTTTTCGAGGTACTTCAAGGACGTTCTTGATTCGACAATGGTCAACCCCGATGCACCGGGCATTGCATTATTGGAACGGGAAATGGACTTCCCTACAGTCGAGGACAAATTCCGCTTGATTGATGCCGACGGGCAAATGGTGGTCGCACCGTACGATGGCTGGAGCGCATCGCTCAAGTCGGTGCGCGCTCAAGGCCCCACATGGAACAACCTGCGCGCCTTACAACGGTATCTTGTCCAGCTCTATGACCAAGAAATTGAGCAGCTACGCAGCCTGGGGGTCATAGAACCCCTCTATCCTGGGGCGGAGCGTACTTGGGCAGTGCGGGACGGCGCGGAATACATCTATAGTTTACGGTTCGGGTTCGGCTGGCAGGGCATGAAGCTCCCGGAGCCAGAGCACTTGATCGCCTGACGAAGATATGTGATACTTGAGGCCGGTCAGCTTTACGACTGTGGGTTGAAACATAGAGGTAGGCCTTGAATATCAAGTGATTAGAACGACAGGCTGCTGCCGGCGTGTTACGGCAGCAGCCCTTTTTCCAGTGATTGATAGAAGTAGGGCTTGACAAGGTCTGACTTCCTTCTATAATGGGAGGAAGATGAGGGCGGGGAACTCCCAAATCTGATCCCCGCCCTCCGCGCGAGCAGCGCCGGAAGGAGTCAAATGTTCACACAGCTCAGGTTACCAGAATAAGCCTCACCCCCGCTCGCCGGCAATCGGGGTGGGGCCGTAGCGGGTCTGCCCAGCGTCCATTTAACGGCGCTGGGCAGACCTGTCGCCTTGTCAGCGACCTAGTTCCGGAACTGACTTTCATGTTGAACAATTACACCCTTCCTAATAATATACGAATCGCTACGTTTTCGTCAACCCGGCACTCTTGCGGATGCTTTTCCCTGCGGTTGCTGAGTTGCTTTTGCTGTATGGAGATGATCCATGTCTGATGCAACGTTTCGGGTGCGTGTGCGCGGCGAGATGGCCTGCTTTACCAGACCGGAGTTCTCGACCGAGCGTGTGTCCTATGAGATCATGACTCCCTCCGCCGCGCGAGGCGTGCTCGAGGCAATCCTCTGGAAGCCTGCCATCCGCTGGGAAGTTCTCAGCATTGCCTTGTTGAACGAGGTTCGTTGGATTGAGTTCCGCCGCAACGAGGTCAACAGCCGGATTTCAACCCGTGACGCCGCCTCGGCGGCGCTGAATGGCACTGCGCTGCGGGAGTTCTACGCCGACGAAGACCGGGCGCAAAGAAACACCCTCGCGCTTCGCGATGTGGATTACGTTGTGGAGACACGCCTCCACATGACCGGGCGCGCCGGACCCGAGGATAACCCCGTGAAGTTCCGTGAAATGTTTGCCCGCCGTTTGGAAAAGGGGCAGCAGCACTATCATCCTTATCTCGGCTGCCGTGAATTTCCCGCGATCGTCACCGAGGCTGAGGGGGCTCCACCGCCCAGGGACGAAACCCGGCCGCTGGGTCTCATGCTGCACGACATCATGTTCGGCGTCCCTAACGAAGCCCGCTTTTTCGAGGCGAACCTTGAGCACGGTGTCCTCCGCGTGCCGGAATGGAGGGTGGCATGATCCTTACCGCACTGCGCCAGTTGGCGCTGAATGAAGGCCTTGTCTCTGCACCGGCATTTGAGAGCAAGGGGGTCGCCTGGGTCATTCAGATTGGCCGCGAAGGACGTTTCCTCGCATTGGTCTCGACCCTCAACGACCCGGCAGCAGACAGCAAAGGCCGCAAACCCCGCCCCTCACCTCAGATGATGTCCATCCCCAGGCGGATTGGGAAGACCGTCAACATTGCCCCGGATTTTCTGGTCGACAAGTCGGAATACGTTTTTGGCGTTGTTCCCGAAGGAAAAGCGGCAGCCAAGAACCCGGAGAAGCCGCAGAAATGCCGCCGCGCCTTCCTGGATTTGATTCAAACCGCAGCGCGGGAGACAGCATCAGCGCTGCTCAGGGCTGTTGTGTTGTTCCTCCAGAGTGAAGAGCAGCGTGCGGCGTGCGTGACCGCGCTGAACAGCCACAAATGGGCCAGTAACGACCTCTTCACTTTTTCCTGCGACTCCGAATGGATCCATTCGGACCCGCAAGTCCGTCGGTGGTGGGCGGCCAGAGGCCAGAGTGAAAGCGATGCTGGAGATCAGCTTCGCCAGTGCCTGCTCTGTGGCAAACGCTGTTCACCTGTTGAAAACCACGACAAGCTCAAGGTCCCCGGTGGGGTGACGTCGGGGGTTCCACTCGTCAGCTTCAATTCATTGGCTTTTGAAAAATACGGCTTGGCACGCAATGAAAACGCCCCCATCTGCCGGTCATGCATGACCGCCTACGTCGAAGGCTTGCGGCGCTGTCTGAACGAGCGCTATCCGAGTCCTCAAAATTCCAACATGATGCTGGGGCAGCAGGCGGTGCGCCTCTCGCCGGACACGACGGCGGTTTTCTGGACGGACACTCCTTCCAATCTGGCCAGCCAGCTTGGGTTCATTCACGACCGTCCCGCCGACTTGAAGAAGGCGCTGCTCTCGCCCCGGGACGGAAGAAGGGGGGGCGAGTTGGAGGGCAGCTTCTACTTCATGATCCTCAGCGGCGCCCAGGGCCGGGCCATGTTGCGCAGCATTCACAGAGAAAAGGTCGGAGCGGTCGAGGATTCCATCCGCGAGTACTTTCAGGCCCTCGAGGTTGAAGGCCTCGAACGGGACAGGCCGTTGCCGCTCTATGGGCTTTTGAAATCCCTCGCGCCCCTGGAAAAGCTCGACAGGCTGCCGCCCAAGCTGGCTGAGCAGGTTTTCCTGGCCGCCGTGCTGCGGCGTCCCATCCCCAACGTTTTCCTCAATGCGGCCGTCAGCCGTACCCGCGCCGAGCAAAGAGTAACAGCTGCCCGCGCGGCCCTATTGCAACTCTATTTTTCCCGTAAAAAACAGGAGGTTCCTCGGATGAGTCTTGACCCTTCCTTTAGCGATCCTGGCTATCTCTTCGGACGTCTTTTCGCGGTCCTGGAACGTGTGCAACTGCTGGCGAATCCCGGAGTGAATTCGACCATAGTCGACCGTTTCTATGGTGCTGCGTCAACGCGTCCTAGCACTGTATTCTCGCAATTGTTACGCCTCAACCAATCGCATCTATCAAAGGTCCCGTTGAACAGGAATCCAGATTGGTACCGCAAACTGATTGGAGAAATCATGGATGGGCTCCCACCGCAATTCGCGCCGGTGCTCGATCTTCCCCAGCAAGGGCTTTTTGCCCTTGGGTATTACCACCAACGGCAAGTCTTCTTTCGCAAGGCCTCAACACCGCAACTAGAAACAGAAAGTACCACGACAACCTCGAAGGAAGGAGCACAACAATGACCTGCCCCACATTTGGCAAGGATGACATCACGCCACTCGATAAACGCTATGAATTTGTATTGCTCTTCGATGTCACCGACGGCAATCCCAATGGTGACCCCGACGCTGATAACGCACCGCGGGTCGATCCGGAAACAGGACACGGCATCGTCACTGATGTCTGCATCAAGCGGAAGATTCGCAACTTCGTAACCCTTACTCGCGGCAATCAGCCGCCCGACAACATCTACGTAAAGGAGCGGGGCATCCTGGCCAATGAGCAGAGAGACGCCTACCTGCACGCCGACCCTGAAGGGCCAATGGAACCTGAGAACAAGCCCAACGAGGCAGCCCGGAAATGGATGTGCGCCAACTATTATGACGTCCGCACCTTCGGCGCGGTGATGACCACAGGAAAGTCCGAGGCGGAGGCCGATGAGGAGGCTCGCAAGGGCCACCGTGGCCGTGGCGAGGCCAAGCTTTGGAACTGCGGACAGGTTCGCGGTCCAGTGCAGTTGAGTTTCGCACGTTCCATTGACCCGATTCTCGCCATCAGTCACACGATCACGCGGGTGGCGCTGACCAACCCCACCGATTCCCGACAGTCCGCGGTGATTGGCGAAGGCGGAGATGAAAAGGCCGCCACCGGACAGATGGGCCGGAAGTATGCTGTCCCGTACGCGCTCTATCGCATGCACGGTTTCGTTTCCCCATTCCTTGCCAAGGAAACCGGCTTCACCAAGCGTGACCTTGGTTTACTGATCGAGGCGCTGCAGAATCTCTTCACCCTTGATAGGTCAGCCTCGCGCGGGGAGATGGAAGTGCGCGGGCTGTACCTTTTCGAGCACTCCACGCCGCTCGGTAACGCACCGGCCCACAAGCTCTTTGCGACCATCCAAATCCCTTCGTCCAAGATTCCCCGGGCGTTCTCTGATTACAGCGTTTCCGCGCCCGGGGACGGGACGGAAGCAGCCACGGGGGTGACCGTCTGGCGCCTGCTGGAATAGCCCATGTACACCGAAGATGACCTACTCCCGATTTCAGCGCTCCAGCACCTAGCTTTTTGCGAGCGGCAGTGGGCGTTGATTCATTTGGAAGGGCAGTGGGCGGAGAATCCCCTGACGGTGGAAGGCCGCCATCTGCACGACCGGACGCACCAGCCTGAGAGCGAGTCACGCGGCGATCTTCGCATCGCGCGAGGCTTGCGTCTGCGGTCGCTCCGGCTGGGACTTTCCGGTATTGCCGACGTGGTGGAGTTTCAGCGTGTGGCCGGGGTTCCCGAGGAAAACGCCAATCCGCCCAATCAAACGGCCGCAGGAGTACGCCTGCCCGGAGTGAGGGGTCTGTGGCAGCCTGCGCCGGTCGAATACAAGCGAGGGAGGCCGAAGCTGGGTCCTTACGACGAGATACAGCTTTGTGCCCAAGCCCTGTGCCTCGAAGAAATGCTCGGGGTGGCGATTTCCGCCGGCGCTCTTTACTACGGCCAGCCGCATCAACGGCAAGAGGTGGCGCTCACCGTCGAGTTGCGCGAGCAAACAGAAAAGCTGGCAGCGCGCCTGCACGAGCTGACCCGAATCGGCAGGACGCCGCTGGCCATCTACGAGAAGAAATGTGAAAGCTGTTCGCTGTTGACTCTCTGCATGCCCAAAACCACCGGTGGCCGGAAGAGTGTTGACCGGTACCTGGCCGGCATGTTGGAGCACGGTGGCTTGCCTCCCCCTTCAGATGGCTCGCCCCCACGCGATGGCTGAGACCGGACCTGTTCATGGCTCACTACTGACCATTCGCTATTCTCGGAATTGAAACATGAGGCAGCTTCTCAACACGCTCTTTGTAACCACACAGGGCGCCTATGTGTCTCGTGAGGGGGAGACGGTCCTGGTGCGCGTGGAGCACGAAACCAAATTACGCGTGCCCATCCATACGCTGGGAGGAATTGTTTGCTTCGGTCAGGTTTCATGCAGCCCGCCATTGATGGAGCTGTGCGGGGAACGAAACGTGGCCATTTCGTTCTTGAGCGAGCACGGGAAGTTTTACGCCCGTGTTCAGGGCGCAGTCTCGGGCAACGTTCTGCTGCGGCGGGAGCAGTACCGCCGGGCAGACAGCGAAGAGAAGTCCGCCGAGGTTGCCCGCGCCGTAGTGATCGCCAAGATCGCCAACTGCCGCACCGTGCTGCTTCGCGGCGCGCGTGACCGTCCCGAGGCCCCTCAATCACCCGAGCTCGAGGCTGCGGCCCAGCGCTTGGCGCGGCTCCTGGACGACTTGCGGCAGCCCTCGCCGCTCGATGCCGTGCGGGGCGTCGAGGGCGACGCGGCAAGGACCTACTTTGGAGTCTTCGATCACCTGATCACGGCGCAGAAGGAAGACTTTTTCTTCCATGAACGCAGCCGCCGGCCCCCACTCGATAACGTGAACGCGCTGCTTTCTTTCTTTTACACGCTCTTGGCGCACGACGTGACCGCCGCTCTCGAAACCGTGGGGCTCGACCCGGCAGTGGGATACCTCCACCGCGACCGCCCGGGCCGCCCCAGCTTGGCCCTCGACCTCATGGAGGAATTCCGCCCCATCCTCGCTGACCGGCTGGCGCTTTCCTTGATCAATCGGCAACAGATCAGGGGAAAAGGGTTCCGAAAAACCGAAACCGGAGCGGTGATGATGGACGACTCCACCCGCAAGGAAGTGCTGGTGGCTTATCAGAAAAGGAAACAGGAGGAAATCCAACACCCTTTCTTGAATGAGAAGCTGGCGGTGGGCCTTCTCCCCATCGCGCAGGCTATGCTGCTGGCCCGCTGCTTGCGCGGAGACCTGGACGGCTACCCTCCCTTCTTCTGGAAATGAGGCAGGGTGGCGCCGTTCTTCCTTCTTGCTTCTTGATTCTTGCTCGCGAGAGATGAGGCGACTATGCTTGTCGTTGTGACCTATGACGTGAATACCGAAACTCCCGAGAGCAGGAAAAGACTCCGGCACGTTGCGAAGAAATGCCGCAACTTTGGCCAGCGTGTGCAGAAGTCCGTCTTCGAGTGCCTGGTGGACCCTGCCCAGTGGGCGCAACTGCGGCAGAGCTTGATTGACGAGATTAATCCCGAGCAGGATAGTTTGCGTTTTTACTTTCTGGGAAAAAATTGGCAGCGCCGGGTTGAACACGCCGGTGCGAGGCGGGATTACGACCCGGAAGGACCTCTAATTGCCTAGAACCCCGCTCCGCGAACCTCAGGCGACCAGACATTTCCTGGAGGATTCGCGGGTGATGTGAAACCATGGTCGGTGAGCCACTTGCAGCGACTCTGCCCGGCCATGGAAACGACAAGTCAGGCTGAATGTAGAGGCTTCGCGCTGCAAGCTATTCTGGCTCTTTTTTTCTATGAAGTTAGCTGCTGACAGTTCGCCCCCGCGCGGGGGCGTGGATTGAAACACAAGCGCCAAAAAAGTAGGCCAGGCACAACTCCGTTCGCCCCCGCGCGGGGGCGTGGATTGAAACAGCCTCGGAGAGACCGAGATCGTGGCGGACGAGGTTCG
>Ga0326727_10007106_pt1 | contig 29993 bp, 29 predicted proteins | sample MB2enrmetagenome_FD_207643 | JGI IMG/M metagenome (GOLD analysis project Ga0326727, IMG submission 207643) | Lab enriched peat soil microbial communities from McLean, Ithaca, NY, United States - MB29MY | ecosystem: Environmental > Terrestrial > Soil > Wetlands > Peat | place: USA: New York... | reverse complement strand
CGCTTTATACGATTGCGGCGGTCGCGGCTTTGGACGAACGCCTCCAGGAGTCGGGAGGTGTGGATGCACTGTGAGACGTGTTGGCCGGAGATCGTACTGAACGTACATCGGAGGCCACACGTCGAGCTTACGCGCCGCCCCGCCCTATCAGTTCAAAGTCGGTTTGCCGGGCACCCGCACGTTCCGAGAGTGCTGAAAAGGCGCCACCGCGCATGCGGGTGGTACGCCAGAGGCGCGAGTCCGGCCGCAAAGAGCATTGGTTTAGCTTTTTTAATCGTTGCCTTTGCAGCGGACGCCGCAATAGCCATCCTTCACTTGTCCCATCGCCAATCCATCATCTTCCCCAATCGACTAGCCTTGCGAGGAGTTCCTCGATCTCTTCGAACCGGCGGTCCGTGATGCGGCCGAAGGAGGCATAGCGTATGATCCCCGCCCTGTCTACGATAAGGCAGTTGCTCTCGTTCTCTTTCATCTGGTAGTCCCGCGCCATGCGGCCGTCCCAATCGCCGTAGAGGGTGAACCCCACCCTCCTCGAATGGTACCGCAGGCTCTTCTTCCACACGGCGGTGATGGGCCATACCACGTGGGAGCAGTTGAATACGGGTATGCGGACGATCGAGCGGCGCACCTCCTCGTCCTGCATATCGTACAGCATGTTGAGGCGGTCCTTGATGTCGCTGTTTTTTCGGCTTGCTTCCCTCGTCTCGTAGAAGATGACGGCGACCTTTCCCCTGACCATATCGGAAACGAGGGTCTTGTCGTCACCCGACCGAATGCTGAAAAACGGCGCAGGCTTGCCGAGGAGCGCATAATCGGGCTCGGTTGAGCGCGCCCTCGAAGGAAACGCGGCAAGGACTGCCAGCGCAATAATCACGGCCAACACATCGTTGAGGCCGGTCCTACCTATTGCGACACCTTGTCGAGGGCCGCTATCCCCTTTGCCGCCACTTCAGGAGGCAGCGGCAAGTAGCCTTGCTGCAGGGCGTAGCCCTGGCCTTCGCCCAGGCACCAGCGGAAGAGGTCCTTTACGGCAGGCCCCTTCGCTGCGTCATACTTCTTGTATAGCAGGACCCAGGTGAAGGTTACGATAGGATAAGCGCCCTCGCCCGGAGGGTCCGGCACGAAGACGCGGAGGTTTTCGGGCATCTCTGCCGTGGACAGGGCCGCAGCGAAGCCCCCGGCGTCAGGCTTGACGAACTTCCCTTCCCGGTTTTCCAGGACCGCGAGCTTGAGGCCGAGGCGGTGGGCAAACTCGTAGCCCACGTAGCCTATGGCCCCCGCCGAGTGGCCGATGCGCCCGGCGACGCCTTCGTTCCCTGCTGCCCGCATGGCGTTGCCGGGCCAGTCCACGTAGGTGGCCACGCCGTACCGGTCGCGCCATTTCGCGCTTACCGCCTTGAGATGGTTCGTGAAGGCAAACGTTGTGCCGCTCTTGTCCTGGCGCACGACGGTCGCGATGGTCAGCCTGGGCAGCCTGACTCCCGGGTTCGTCCGCGCTATGGCGGGGTCATTCCACATCTTGATCTCACCCAGAAAGATGCGGGCATAGGTGTCCCTGGAAAGCTTCAGCTCGCCTTCAAAGCCCGGCAGGTTGTAGGCAAGGACGACGCCGCCCGCAGTGGCGGGAAGGAGGAGCGCCCCCCTGTCGACCGCCGCCATATCCGCGTCCGTCATGGCCGCGTCGCTCGCTCCGAAATCGACGCGCTCCTCGTCCTTGACGTTCCTGCCGATAAAGCGCCTGACGCCCTCGCCGCTCCCGACCGGCTCGTACGAAACGGCCGTGCCTGGATGCGCTTTCTGGTAGGCGCCGAACCATTCCTTATAAAGGATGGCCGGGAAGGTGGCCCCTGCGCCGCGCAGCATCACCAAGTCCGCCTGCTTCGCGGGCTGCTGGCTGCCTTCTCCGTTGCCTCCGCCGCCGGAGCAGGCAACCGCCGCAAAACCGGCCAGGAGACAGAGCATGCAAAACCGGAAAAGGGACTTCGAAACGCGTTTTCGAGAGCGGGCATCTGGTCGCATGGTCTGCACCATCAACTGAATTCGCCGCTGATGTATTCCTTCGTGTGCTTTTCCCTGGGGGCGCTGAAGATCTGTTCCGATTGGCCGAACTCCACCAGATACCCCGTGCGTCCTCCCTCAGTCGTATCGACGTAGAGGAAGCCCGTCATGTCGGCCACGCGCTGCGCCTGCTGGAGGTTGTGGGTCACGATGGCGATGGTGTAGCGGTCCTTCAAATCGAGCATCAGCTCCTCGATTTTTCTCGTCGCAATCGGGTCGAGGGCAGAGCACGGCTCGTCCATGAGGAGCACCTCCGGCTCGGTGGCGATGGCCCTGGCGATGCAAAGGCGCTGCTGCTGGCCGCCGGACAGGGAAAGGCCGCTCTTGTGTAGCTTGTCCTTGACCTCGTCCCAGAGGACGGCGCGCTTCAGGGCCTCTTCAACCTTGTCGCGTATCGACCCCTGGTAGCGGTTGAGGCGCAGGCCGAAGGCGACGTTGCTGTAGATGCTCATGGCGAAGGGGTTGGGTTGCTGGAAGACCATGCCGATGTAGCGGCGCACCGCGACGGGGTCCACAGAGGAGTGGTAGATGTCGCGTCCGCGAAAGCGCACGTGCCCCTTGAAGCGGAAGCCCCGCACGAGGTCGTTCATCCTGTTGATGCACCGCAGCACCGTGCTCTTTCCGCAGCCTGACGGCCCGATGAAGGCGGTGATCTTGTTCTTCATAACGGGGATCGACGTGTCCCGCACTGCCTTGAATGTCCCGTAATAAAGCTCGTCGATCTTGCAGTCGATGACGACGCCGTTGGCGCCTGCGCCGCCCGACCCGTTGCTGCCGCTCCCCGGCTCCTTCGTCTCTTTCTGTTTTTCCGTCATGGCTAAGGTACTCCTATTGATGGATTTGACGCCGCGAGAAGGCCTGCCCGATGAGGTTCGTCACGAGGACGAGCAAGACGAGCACGAGGGCGGCCACCCATGCCAGGGCGACCTGGTTCTCGAAGGGCATACTCGCGAAATTGTAAATGAGAACGGCAAGGGACGCGGTGGGCTGTCTCAAGTCGATCTCTCCGCCTCCAAAGAGCCAGTAATTGCTGAAGAGGGCCGTGAAGAGAAGCGGCGCGGTCTCGCCGGCGGCCCTCGCTATGGCGAGCATGATGCCCGTAAGGATGCCCGGCATGGCCGTGGGCAGAAGCACCATCCATACGGTCTGCGTCGTCGTCGCGCCCATGCCCACTGCCGCCTCGCGCATCTTCGCGGGGACCATGCGGATGGCGTCCTCGGACGTGAGGATGATCGTCGGCAGCATGAGGATGAAGAGGGCCACGGCGCCCGCAATGGCCGAATAGCCGCCCATGAGGAGGACGAGCGCGCCGTAAGCGAAGACGCCCGCAAGGATCGACGGGAAGCCTGTAAGCACCTTGGCCGCGAACCTGACTGCCTGGGCGAGGCGGCTTTGCGGGCCTATCTCTGCCAGGAAGACGGCGCTCAGGATACCGAAGGGGACGCTTATGACGGCGGCCATGGCCACCATGACGAGGGTGCCCAAGATGGCGTTCCCGAAGCCTCCGCCCTCCTCCAGCGGTGCGGGCGGTAGTTGCGTGAAGACGGTGAGGCTCAGCTTCTGCCCGCCGTGCCAGGCGAGCATCCAGACGACGGAAAAGAGCGGCACCAGGGCGACCAAAGTCATGGCGGCGACGACCCCGCTGGAAAAAAGGTCGATGAGCGTCCTGGGCCTCCGCAGGGATTTCTCAAGCTCGGAGAAATTGACGCCTGCAAGGGGGTCGAGGTCGGCGCCTTTGGGCCTCTCGGCGTAATCTCCGTTTATCGTCAGATCCTGCATGGCCTTACTTTCCTCCTTCCGCCGCGGACGACGCGCGCTCCAGTATGACCGAGCCTATGATGTTGACGAAGAGGGTGATCGCCAGAAGGACCATCGCGGCGTACATGAGGACCGCCACGTCTTTCTTGGCCGCCTCCGGGAAGTTGTTTGCCAGCAGGGCCGCAAGGGTATTCGCGGGCGAGAACAGAGAGAGGCTGATGCGGTTGGCGTTCCCCACGAGCATGGCCAGGGCCATCGTCTCGCCCAGGGCGCGGCCGAAGGCGAGGATGATCGCGGCGACGATGCCCCGCGCCGCAGTCGGGAGGATGACGGCCAGTATCGTCTCCCACCGGGTCGCGCCCATGCCGTATGCGGCCATCCTCAGCTTGGGCGGGACGGAAACCAGCGCGTCCCGGCTGATGGCCGTGATGGTGGGGAGGATCATAATGGAGAGGACGATGACTGCCGGCAGCACGCCAGGTCCGGTCAGGGTGGTGCCGAAAAAGGGTATCCATCCGAGCTTCAGGTTGATCCAGTTGCACACCGGCCGGATGGTGGGGATGACTACGAAGAGCCCCCACAGGCCGTAGACGACGCTCGGTATGGCAGCCAGCAGCTCGATCAGGTTCTTCAGGAACGCCTCCACCTGGTCCGGCAGCTTCCCGAAGATGGGGTGGAACTCGAGGCCGAAGAGCCTCAGGACCCCGAAGATGGCCTGAGAGAGAAAGCCTTCGCTTAAGAAGATGGCCGCTGCCACGCCGAAGGCCGCGCCGATGGCGAGGGCAAGGCAGGACGTATAGATGGTGCCCCATATCTCGGGGAGGATGCCGAACTGCCCCGTGTTCGGGTCCCAGGTGGTGCCTGCGAGAAAGGCAATCCCGTGCTGGCGCATCGCCGGGCCGGCGGCCATTGCGATCTTCAGCACGATGAACGCCGCCAGAATGACGGAGAGCCATGCAAAACCGTGGCACAACTGCCTGAACAATACATCGGCGACCTGCTGGAAGCGGGTCGGCGGCTGCGATATGTGCGTCTTCACCGATGAAGTGCTCAACTGTCGCCCTCCCTTGCCTCTACGGGGCCGCCGGTGGGCAGGGTCCGGGGCGCGGGGCTGCGCCACGGACCCCGGGGGGTGGAGGAATGACGACGAAAGACCGCCATCGTTACTTTACCGTCTGGAGGGCGCTAATGACCGCCCCGCTCACCGCCGGGGGCAAGGGGATATACCCTAAAGGCTCGGCGCTTTTCTGGCCGTCCTTCACACAGTACGCGAGGAGGTTCTTGAGGACGTCCGACTTTTTCTTATCCGGGTACTGCTTGTACAGGAGGAGCCATGTATAGGTGACGATGGGGTAGGCGTCCTTGCCCGCCGGGTCGGACGCCCAGGCGATGAGGTCTGCCGGTAGGTGCGCGGAAGCGAGGGCCGCCTGGCCCGAAGCAGTGGTTGCCGTTACGTAGGCGCCTGCCTTGTTCTCAAGCACGGCCGTGGCCAGCTTCTGACTCCTCGCGTAGCCGTATTCGACGTAGCCGATGGAGTTTGGCGTCGTCTTTATCGCAGCGGTGACGCCTTCGTTGCCCTTCGAGCGGGTCCCGACGGGCCAGTTGGGCATCTTGTTGGTTCCGGGGCTTTTGGCAAATTCCGGGCTTATGGCGCTCAGGTGCTTCGTGAAGACGTAGGTCGTGCCGCTTGAGTCGGCGCGGGTGATGACGTTGACTACAGCGTCGGGCAGCTTCGCCCCCGGGTTGGCCTGGGCGATCAGCGGGTCGTTCCATTTCTTCACGGTGCCCAGGAAGATGCCGGCGTATGCCTTGCGCGGAAGCTTCAGCCCGGTCACGCCCTGGACGTTATAGGCGATGACGATGCTCCCCGCAGTCATCGGCAGGCAGAGGACGCCGCCCTGCACCTTGGACATCTCTTCCTGCGTCATGGCCGCGTCGCTCGCCCCGAAATCGACTGTCCTGTCCATGAAGCTTTTGACGCCGCTCCCGGACCCGACCGACTGGTAGTTGATCTGCACGTCCTTGTGGGCGGCCCCGTAGGTCTTAAACCATTTGAGGTAGAGCGGGGCCGGGAAGCTGGCCCCCGCGCCCTGGAGCTTTACGAAGTCGGCGGCCTGTCCGGGACCACCGGGACAGACCAGGGCAATGGCTACGAGAACAGACAGCGTCAGGCAAGGGATTTTCATGAAGGCACTCCTTTTTCGTTTCGCCCCACGGGCGCTTTAGACGACGCCACGGCCCTGCGGCTATCCCGCGCGTTCAGGCACGTCTACCTCGATTGGCATCTCTTCACCCGGAAAACAGATGTGACCGATAGCGATAAGATAGAAAAGCATTGTTAGCTCCGTGTTAAGCCTCCGTTAAATCGGTGTGATTTCGTAAGACGGGGAAAAAGGATGATGGTGAAGAAAGGGGGGTGGGGACTACACCCTGACCGGCTTCTAGCACAGGTCAGCGTATCTTGTGAAGCCCCTGGTAAAACGAGGAGCGGCTGAAACGATACGGCGTGTGCTCGATGGGAGCGAGGCGCCCTCTTAGCCTCCGGCCTCACCTGCTTCTTCTACTCGACAATCTCCAAATCCTCTTGCATTTAGCCGATGCGCGTGGTAATTGATGGACGGAGGGGGCGAAACCCACAATAGACACCTGCCGGGAACGGCGCAAACGGAAGGGCGACGATGGACCATTACGATATCGTATTTATCGGCCATTTGGGCAAGGGCACTATTGTCCCCTTCAATGGATCCCCTTTTGTTGAAGAAGCAGCGCCTGTCCTAAGCGCTTCGGTGGCAGCCTCATGCCTCAAAAGAAGGATTGCCGTAATGACGAAAATCTCTCAGGGTGAAGAGTATCTTTTGGCGCCTCTCAAGACCGCCGGCGTTGATCTCTTCATTTATCCCGGCAGGATATATCGCTATCGGGTCGTGTTCCCGACTCCAAATGTCGATCAGAGGCAGCACTTCCGCGAAAATATCGGGGAACCTTTTGCGGTTAGCGACATACCTCCTTTTGAGCCATGTCTGGTCCATTTTTGCTGCATTGGGGTCCCTGAATCTCAGATGGAGCTGATGTGGGCATTGAAAGACCGCGGATTCCGCATATCAGCAGACATACAGAATTTCATGCTCAAGGATGATGGAACAGGCGCCGTCCACCTCCGTGACGTCCCGAACAAAAAGGAAATTGTCGGCATGACTGACTTCCTGAAGCTTGACTATTCAGAAGGGAAAATGATGACGGGCAGCGACGATCTGCAGGGCCAGGCAGACATACTGGCACAGTGGGGAAACCCGGAGATCATAATAACTTCTTCCGAAGGGATTCTGGTCCGGAGCAACGGTAAAACGGCTTTTGCCGGATTTACGAACAGGAGCTCCGAAGGCAGGATGGGTCGCGGCGACACTGTCGTAGGCTCCTACCTGGCGTGCAGGCTTGATCACTCCGTAAAAGACTCGGTTCAGTTCGCTGCAGCACTGACTTCGATCAAGATGGAGTCAGCCGGCCCGTTCAAAGGCTCCCTCGAAGACGTTATCAAGAGGATGAACAGGCCGTTCTAAGTAGTCGGAAGTCCGTCCGACCGTCCGCCTGCAGCCCAGGAGGTCGGTAAGCTTCGTTCTTGGTGGCCGAACGTTGTATATTAAAAGGGGCAGCGAGGTCAACAGGCCCTTCACCGTGCCAGTCGTGGAAGTGCAAGGCTTGCCGCCAAATTAACCCGGCCGCACACCCACATCCCGTTGAACTTCTCCATACTCTGTGGTATCAAGTAGTTATGAAAATCCTCGTCGTCGAAGACGAAAAGAAAGTCGCCAACTTCCTGAACAAAGGCCTCCAGGAAGAGGGCTATCTGGTCGATCTCGCCGACAACGGCGCAGACGGGTTGTCCCTCGCCACGGACAGGGAGTATGACCTCATCGTCCTCGACATCTACCTCCCCAGGCTCGACGGCATAGCAGTGCTCAAAAGGCTCCGGGAGGCGCGCGTCGCCACCCCTGTCCTGCTCCTTACGGTGCGGGCGACCATCGAAGACAAGGTCCTCGGCCTCGACTCGGGCGCGGACGATTACCTCACGAAGCCCTTCGCCTTCGACGAGCTTATCGCGCGGGTGAGGGCCCTTTTGAGGCGGCGCAGCCAGATCGACGAGAGCGTGCTCCGGTTCTCCGACCTCTTCCTCGACCTCGTCAGGCGCACGGTCGTGCGCGGAAAGCGGAGGATCGAGCTTACATTGAAGGAGTTCTCCCTTCTGGAGTACCTGATGCGCAACGCGGGGCGGGTGGTCACGCGGACGATGATAACGGAACACGTCTGGAGCCACGACTTCGACACGGGCACGAACGTCGTCGATGTCTACGTGAACTACCTGCGGAAGAAGATCGATACCGGGTCGGAGACCAGGCTTATCCACACGGTGCGGGGCGTCGGGTACGTGATGAAGGTGGATTGATGCCCCTGCGCTCCATAAGGACCCGGCTCACCCTCTGGTACTCCGGCCTTCTCGCAGTTACCTTGGTGATCCTCGGCGTCGTTGCATACCTCCTCGTCGCCTACACCCTCGACAAAGAGACGGATTCCGCCCTGCGCGGGGTCGCAGAGGCACTGGCGGAGAGGAGCCTGACGGAGTCGCGGCAGGGCCTGCCGCCGGATGTCGATGAGGTCTTCCGCCGCTTTTTCGGCGCAGTCCCCATGGCGCCGTACTTCGAGTGGCTCAATCCGGGCGCACAGGCCCGCAAAATCCCGCCCTCCGGGCCGGACCTCTCGTCCTTAAGCCGTGAGGCACGGGCGAACGCAGCGCGCGGCATAGCGACCTTCGAGACCGTCGATTACGGGGAGCGCTACCCCGTCAGGGTCCTCACGTGGCCCGTCATCGACTCAGGCCGGCTTGTCGGCGTCGTCCGGGTCGGGATGTCGCGGATGAACGTCGCAAAGACATTGTCACGCCTTCTCCTCGTCATGGCCGCCCTCTTCCCCCTGGCCCTCGCACTTGCTGCGGGGGGCGGGTGGCTTGCCGCCCGCCGCGCCTTAAGCCCGGTAGACCGCATGACCCGGACAGCGCGCAGGATCAGGGCGGGCCGCTTGAGCGACAGGCTGGAGAAGAGCGGGACGGGCGACGAGTTGGACAGGCTGGCCGATACGCTCAACGAGATGCTCGGCCGCCTGGAGACGGCCTTCGCGGAGATGCGCCAGTTCACAGCCGACGCCTCCCACGAGCTGCAGACGCCGCTGACGATCCTCCGGGGGGAGATCGAGGTCGCCCTGCGCTCGACGAGGCGCCCCGAAGAATACGGGGAGGTGCTGCAAAGCGCCCTCGAAGAGATACAGAGGATATCCCTCCTCGTCGAGGGTCTCCTCCTTCTGGCCAGATCGGACGCGGGGATGCTCAAGATGGAGCGGGCGCCCGTCGATCTTGTCTTCGTTGCGGAAGAGGTCCTCACGCCGCTCGGTGTCTACGCCGCAAAGAAAGGCGTGGCGTTGAAGCTCGGCCGGATAGAGCCCCTCGTGGTCGCCGGGGACCACTTCCACCTGCGGCGCCTCCTTTCGAACCTTGTGGACAACGCGATCAAATATACGCCTGCCGGGGGGACGGTGACGGTCGGGATCGCCCGGGGCGACGGCGACGCCGTAATCACCGTGGCAGACACGGGGATAGGCATCCCGCCCGAAGAGCGGGAGAACATATTCCGGCGGTTCTACCGCTCGGCCGACGCCAGGTCGCAGTCCCAGGGCGGCTCGGGCCTGGGGCTCTCGATCGTAAAGTCGATCGTGGAGGCCCATGGCGGCCGCGTGGAGGTCGAAAGCGAGCAGGACCAGGGGAGCGCCTTCAAGGTATATTTGCCCCTGTGAGACTTTAGCGGCCTGATGAGAATCTTCTAATGTTCCATTAATTGAATTTTAATATCGCCGGGGTATACTACGTAGAAAAGCGGGCGTCGTCACGCGGCAGCCCGCAGGATATCCCATCACATAAGGAGGCATCCACATTCATGGGCAGACTGAAAAGTTTTGTTAATGTTGCGGGTTTCAGGTACGGGGCGGTCGCTTTGCTTGCGGTGGCGCTCCTTGCCGGCGGCATGTTGATCGCTTCTTCCTTCGGGCATACGGCCCATGCGCAGCCCGCGATCCGGGAAGCGGCGGGCAGCGCGCCTGCGTCTTTCGCGGACCTCGTCGAAGCGGTCGGGCCTTCGGTCGTCAACGTCAAGATAACGAGGCTCGAAAAGACGGAATTCCCCGACATGCCGGGCATCGAGGACGGCCCCTTCGGCGACATCTTCAGGCGGTTCTTCGGAGAGATGCAGCGGCAGCCCCACACGTTCAAGAGCAGAGGGGCCGGGTCAGGCGTGATCATCAATACGGACGGCACCATCCTGACGAACAACCACGTTGTCGAAGGCGCGCAGGAGATTACGGTGACGATGAGCGACCAGAAGGAGTTCAAGGCGCGGGTCGTCGGCCGCGACCCGAAGACGGACCTCGCAGTAATCAGGATCGACGCGAAAGGTGATTTCAAGGCTGCGCGGCTGGGCAACTCCGACGTCTTGCGCGTAGGAGACTGGATCATAGCCGTGGGTAACCCCTTCGGCCTCAGCAACACGGTCACGGCCGGCATCGTCAGCGCAAAGGGAAGGATCATCGGGGCAGGGCCGTACGACGATTTCATCCAGACCGACGCGCCCATAAACCCCGGCAACTCCGGCGGGCCGCTCTTCAACATGAAGGGCGAGGTGGTGGGCATAGCGACGGCCATCATACCGAACGGCCAGGGGATCGGCTTCGCCATCCCTATAAGCACGGCAAAGAATCTCCTTCCTGAGCTTATCTCGAAGGGGAGCGTCACGCGGGGCTATCTGGGGGTCAACATCCAGGACGTTACCCCTGAGCTTGCCACATCGCTCCACATCAGGGACGCCAAAGGCGCCCTCGTGGGCGACGTGATGGAGGGCACCCCTGCGGAGAAGGCAGGCATCAAGCGGGGAGACGTCATCGTCGTATTCAACGGCAGGGAGATCAAGAGCAGCCACGAGCTGTCGCCCCTGGTCGCAGCAACGCCGGTGGGCAAAGAAGTGCCTGTGAAGATCGTGCGGGACGGGAAGGAGCTCACCGTCAAAGTGACGGTCGCCAGGATGGAGGCGAAGGAGCCGCAGGAAGAAAAGGCCGCAAAGGCCTCAGAGGGCAAGTGGGGCCTTCAGTTCGAGGAGCTGACTGCGGAGCGCAGCCGTGAGCTGGGGATCAAGGCGGGCCACGGAGTCGTCATAACGGACGTCCGGCCGGGAAGCCCGGCGGCTGAGGCCGCGCTCCGGGCCGGCGACGTAGTCCTGGAAGTGAACCGCCATCCGGTCAAAGGCGTCGAAGATATGAAGGAAAAGCTCGCGAAGGCGGACCCCGCAAAGGAAGGGGCGCTCCTCCTCGTGCAGAGGGGAGAGAATACGTTCTATGTAGTGCTGAAAGGGTAGGCATGTTGCGCTGACGGGAGCGCATGTTTCACGGCCGGGACCGGAAACGGTCCCGGCTTTTTTATGCGAGAAGCGAGGAGAGGACGGAGTCGAGGTCGTCGATTACCCGCTTGAACAACCCCCCGTGGCTCTTGGCGTTCGAGAAGAGCCTTTCCCTCACGGCCCTTATGCGGGGCTCGCCGCTTTCTTCGAAGGTGAGCCTTTCCCTGGCCATCGCCTGCCTTTCGAGCACAAGAAGGATGCGCGCCTCATCGACGAAGGGTAGAAGCCCCTCGCAGGCGCGGGCAAGCCCTTCTTCTGCAAGGGCCGCGCGCTCCTCGGCGCCTTGCGCACCGGTGGCGGGCAACGGGTAGCCGGGCCTTGATGAAATGATCCCCTCGATCTCGTCCATCAGCACCTTGAGCGTGGAGTATTCGAGGCCCCGAACTCCCCGCCGCCATTGGAGGATCAAAGGGTTCCTGGGGAACCAGAGGAAATTCCTCGTTCCCAGGTCGGTAAGGCCGTCGACGGACTGCTTCATCGTTCCGGCAAGGGCAGCGAGGGAGGGACGGATTGCTGCGAGGGGTACGGCTTCCTTGCGGGGCCGGGTCTGCCGCCGGGCGGCCCCCTCAATGCCGGTCCCTGCGACCTCTTCCCAGACGTTGCGCAGGACGGTCGCGCCGTTCGGGTCTTCAGGCGAGTCGAAATGGATAAGGGAGAGGAGGACCGTGCCCTGGCCGAACGTGCCGCGGATGACGGCAGGCTCGCCCTTCATGCGCTCCGGGTCGAGGTTGATCCCGTAGGACGCCTCAAGTATCTGCCACCCGCCTGCTGCAACCGCATCGCCCACATTGATATCGGAGCTGAACGCGCCCGGGAGGGCCTCCCCGTAGACGGCGGCTACCGAGACGTCCCGGCCCACTTCAAGCTGCGAAGGCCACCACGCGTGGAAAACGGGGTCTGCGATTCCCTGCCAGAGCGTGTCGTTATTGACAACGAGGCGGACCGGGCCGCTAAAAGCAGGCACCCGCTCTTTCGTCGGCTTCCTTCGCGCATCGACGAGGCCAAGCCCTTCCTGCACAGCCATGCCTGCGCCGCCGCAGAAGCCTATATAGGCGCCCCCGGCTGCGACAAAGTCGCGTATCCGGGCCGCCCCGTCTTTGCCTATGGCTTTCAGCTTGTTCGAGGCCCAGCCGCCGGGCACGAAAAGGGCCGCGCAGTCCTCCGGCATCTGTCTCTTAAGCTGCCTCGCGGAAAGGAGCCGGAAGGGAAGGCCCGCTGCGGCAAGCGCCCTGTACGCCATGACGCCCCATAAGAACGATTCGTCCCGGAGGAGCGCCACCGTCCCCTTGCCCTTGCGCGCCATCGCCTATCCACGCTCCTTGTTCTCGTATCCCCTGGGGGTAATCATCATGCCGTTCCAGACGGTCGTCCGCGAGTTGCCGACGATCACCGTAGTCTGCATGTCGATCGCTTCGAAGGGTATGCGGCCAAGCTCGGTGACGGTCACCCCTTCGCCCGGCCTCGTGGCCGCCCTGACGATCCCGACAGGCGTCTTTGGGTCCCTGTGCCTCAATATGACGGCCTGGGCCTTCTTCGTATGGCCCGCCCTGCCTTTCGACCGGGGGTTGTAAAGCACGATGACGAAGTCTGCCCGGGCCGCCGCGTCGAGGCGGTCTTCTATCGTCCGCCAAGGGGTGAGCCTGTCGGAAAGGCTGATTGCGGCGAAATCGTGCATGAGGGGCGCGCCGAGGCGCGCAGCGCAGGCGCTCAGGGCGGAGACGCCGGGGACGATCTCGACCCTGCACCCCGCCGCTGCGTTCCCGTTTTTCAGGACCTCAAGGAGCGGCCCGGCCATCGCGTAGATGCCGGGGTCCCCGCCGCTGACGAGGGAGACGGTCAGGCCCCCGGCGGCAAGCTCCACCGCCTTTTCGCAGCGCTCGATCTCCCTCGACATCCCCGTAGTCACCCTCTTTTTTCCGGCGATCAGCGGCCCGATGAGGTCTAAATACGGACCGTAGCCAACGATTGCGCCGGAGGCGGCAATGGCCGCAGACGCCGCCGGGGTGAGGTGGTCGAGGCTGCCCGGCCCCAGGCCCACGACGTAGATCGTACCCCTGCCCGCCGGCCCGGAGGGCCTTTCTTCGGCCACGGCGACGGTCACGTTGCCGGCTTTCCGCTTTTTGACGAGGAGCGGTCCGCCCCCTGCCCCCAGGACAGCGGAAGGCTCCGCTACGGCCCGCGCCCCTGTCGCCTTCAGCGCGGGCGCGGACAGGGCGACGCCGGAGACGCCGTTCAGCTCGGCCGCCAGGAACGTAAGCACCGGCAGGCCGTTCCTTGCGGCAAACGCGGCCAGCCCCGGCTCGTCCCCTTTCCGGTCGATGGTTGCTACTGCCCGGACGGACAGGAAGGAGAGGCTGCGACTATCGAGGGCCGCCCGGACTGCCTTTTCTATCTCGTCCGCTGAGGTCCCGCTGTTGCATCCGACGCCTGCCACGAGGTTCCTGGGTCGCAGCACGAGCGCGCCGGGCTGCACATCGGCGGCGGGCAATACCCTGTTCGTGACGATTATATCCGCCTTTGCCGGCAGATCGACCTTTCTGAATGCAGGCGGCGCGTCAACGGCGACGTCCGAGAAGAGCCGGAGGGACTTCCCGTTGAGGAGCCTCGTCCCTGCCTTAGGCAGGGCCTTCGGGTCCTGGATGACCAGGCCCTGCGCCTTTGCCCAGAGGTCGATTGCGGGGAGGCCGCTCACATCGGAGGCCGTCGTAATGACGGCCGCGCCGCCGCAAAGATGGGCGATTTCCCCAGCGAGGGCGTTCGCCCCCGCTTCGTGGCCCCCCAGGAGGCTGACGGCGTGCCTCCCCTTTTCGTCGAGGACGACCACTGCCGGGTCCGTCCGCTTGCCTGAGAGGTACGGCGCAATGGTGCGCACCACGATGCCGGCAGCCATGATGAAGACGAGCCTCCCCCCCGTCTTCCACTTCCTCGCCACCGTTGCCTTTGTAAAACGCAGGGCGGCAGCGTCCGGGAAGCCCCGCGACAGGGCCTCGGCGAGCCTGAGCCCCTGCTCCGTCACGTAAAAGAAGACGGTCTTACTTGCGGTATCCATGCCTGAACGTCTTGTGGTAAAGCCGCGACTCCTTGCGGAGGTCCTGTTCCGACGCCTTGAGGGCGTCGCCCACGTAGATGAGGGCGGTCTTCTCTATGCCTGTCTTTCGCACCTTCGCCGCTATCGTCTTCAGTGTCCCCTTGACGATTTTCTCATCCGGCCACGATGCCTTCTCGACGACTGCGCAGGGCGTCTCCGCCGGGTAGCCTGTCAAAAGCTCCCCGACGACCCGCTCTATCATCCCGGCGCTCAAAAAAACGACCATCGAGGCCCTGTGCCGGGCGAGGCCCGCGAGCGCCTCGTCTTCCGGCACGGGCGTCCTGCCGGCGAGTCGCGTGAGGATGACCGTCTGGCTCACCTCCGGTATGGTAAGCTCCTGCCCCAGGGCGGCAGCGCCCGCCGATGCAGACGAGACGCCGGGGATGATTTCATAGGCGATCCCGAGGCCTCTGAGCCTTTCGATCTGCTCCGATACGGCGCTGTAAAAGGCCGTGTCCCCCGTATGGAGGCGCGCGACGGAAAGCCCTTTTTCCGCTGCCCCTTCCATCAGGGCTACTATCTCGTCGAGGTGCATGGGGGCGGAATCGTAGACTGCGCCTTTAAGACCTGCAAGCAAGGCGGGGTTGACGAGGCTCCCCGCGTATATGACGATATCGGCCGCCTCAAGGACCTTCCTGCCCTTCACGGTTATAAGCTCCGGATCGCCCGGGCCTGCCCCGATAAAGTATACCGTCGTCTTTTTCTTTGCCGCCCTGCCCTTTGGGGTCTTCATCTCTTCACTATCACCATAGAGAAATAATCGAGGTCGGAAGGCTCGACGGCCGCAATGTCCGTCCATAGGCGCTCCCCTTCGAGACCCGCATGGGATACGCAGACGGCCTTTCCGAGCAGCCCCGCCTCAGCCAGCGCCGCAGCGATCTCCCCGATTGCGCTGCCTGCCTTCATGAGCACCACCGTATCGAAGGCGGCAAGTATGCCCCGAAGGTCGGCTATGCGGCTTGCCGGCAGCACCGCTATCCGCCCATCGCCGAGGCCGAGTGCAAGGCGCGCCAGGGACGCGCACGCGCTGATGGAGGTGACCCCCGGGACGATCTCGATCCGCAACCCCGGCTGCGCACGGAGGAGCCTGTCGTAGAGATAGAAAAATGTGCTGTAAAAGGATGGGTCGCCTATCGTCACGAAGGCCACGTCTGTCCCCGCATCAAGCCTTTCGAGTATGGCGGCTGCCGTCGCGTCCCAGGCCGCCTCCAACTCGCCGGCAGCAGCGTCGCTGCTCCTCCGCATGGGGAAAAGGGCCTCAACGACCTCCTTGCCCTCCAGGCTGACCGCCTTTTCGATTATGGACAAGGCGAGGCTCGAACCCTCCTCCCGACCTTTCGGCACGCAGACGCAGCCCGTCCGGCCGAGGATGCGCGCCGCCTTGAGGGTCATCAGCTCCGGGTCGCCCGGTCCGGTCCCGACTACGTAAAGAGTGCCTGCCATCTATCCCTTCTCTCCTGTAATGACGAAAACCGGGTTGAGGGCCGCCATGAGCCTCTTCTTCCCTGCCGGCCGCATCCGCGCCACGGACACCTGCGAGACCCCGACCCGGAAGCCCGCCTTCTCAAGCCCCGCGACTGCCTCGTTCAACGTGTCGAGGGTGGCCGCGTTGACGACGACTATGCCCTTATCCATCCCGGCCCCTACCGTTTCTATAATCTGCCCCAGCCTTTCCCCGCTGCCGCCTATGAAGACCCGGTCCGGCGCAGGCAAAGAAGCAAGGGCGGCAGGCGCCTCGCCTTCGACCGCCTCGATGGACGGCAGGCCGAAGGACGCCCTGTTCTCCCGGACCTTTTCGATCTGCGCCGGGTCCTTCTCGACAGCGAAGATGCGCAGGCGCGGCGAAAGGCGGGCCGCCTCTATCGAGACAGCCCCGGAGCCTGCGCCGATGTCCCACATGACGCCGCCCTCCGGCAGGCGGAGGGCATGGAGGGTCACCGCCCGGACCTCGTCCTTCGTGATAAGGCCTCCCGCATGGGCAATCTCGTCTTCCTTAAGACCGAAGCAAGGACGGGCCTTGCCTGCGACGACCGGTTCCCGGCCCTCTCTCGTTATGATTACGACGTTCAGGTCATCGAAGGACATCGAGGCGATCTTGCCGGGCGGGCCTTCCGTGACCCGCTCGTCGTCCAGGCCGAGCCTCTCGCAGACGTGGACGGTAAGGGACGGCCAGAGGTCCGCCGCGCATTGGAGGGCGCGGGCGATCTCTGCCGGGCCGTGCTCCCTATCGGTAAGGGCGGCGATTACGGCGTGATCGGAAAGGAGTCCCGGCAGGTCGTCAGGGGCGTAGCGCAGCCGCCTGCGCCTTTCCGCATCCGATGAGCCGTGGAAGCTGACGAGCAGGGCCTCGTCCCACGCCGTCTTGATGCGCGAGAAGGCAAGCTGGAAGCTCGAAACGTCGGGGATGACCTCCACGCCATCAGGTCCGAATTCCTCTACGGCCCGCCTGCCTGCGCCGAAGAATAGGGGATCGCCGGAGGCAAGGAGCACCACGGGGCCGGCGCCCTTCGCAAGGGCCTCGCGCACCGACGCCATTGCCGCACCGATGGTCTCCATCTGCCTGACTTTCGCCTTTACGCCGGCAAACTCTGCGTACCGGGCGAAGACCTCGCAGGTCCGCCGCGTGCCGATTACCGCCTCGGCCGCAAGCACCGCCTGCCTCGCCCTTTCATCGAGGGGCCTTGCGCCTATGCCGACCACCGTCAGCTTAGCCATCGGTCGGTACGACCTCCCCGCTGTACGATATGAGATGCACGCAGACGGGCAGCCCCTCCGTCACCGATTCCGCATACCGCCTGGTAGCAGCGCAGAGGAGAGAAAAAATAAGCTTCTGCGCCGTTTGCGGGCCTGCGGCGATGAAGTCGCACATCTCGCGGGCAGTGTTGAATCCCTTTCCGGCCAGGCCCGACGCGCCGAGGGCTTCGAGAAAGGCCGCCGCCTTCTTTAAGTCTATCGCTCCGTGGCGCACGTGCGTCTGGGGCGTCGCCATCGCTATTTTCAGCATTTTCGCCCACTGGCCGCAAAGGTGCACCCTTTCGAAGCCGCTCCGTTTCGCGGCGAGAAGGGCGTACTCTACGTAATCGCCCATCATGACGTAGCTCTCTTCAGGCAATCCCCAGCGCGCCATGTGCGCCCTCTCGGAGCTCCTGCCCGTAGACAAGACGACCTCCCGCCTGCCCATCGCCCGCCCTACGCTCATGGAGGCGTCTATCGTTGCCGTCCACGCATCCGCGGAGAGGGGCCTGACGATGCCCGTAGTGCCCAGGATCGATATCCCGCCGACGATCCCGAGGCGACCGTTGAGCGTTTTTCGCGCTATGGCCGCGCCGTCCGTCACGCTGACCGTCACCTCGATGGCGCCGGCCGTCACGTCCCCGGCCGCCTGCCCTGCCTCGGCAACGGCCTCTATTACCGCCTCGGCGATCATTTTCCTGGGCACGGGGTTTATCGCCGCCTCACCGGGGGCCACGCAAAGGCCCGGCCGCGTGACTACGCCGACGCCCTCCCCGCCCCTTATAATGACGCCCGGTTGTCCCCGGGGCCGCCCGTCATCCCTGAAGACGACCCTCGATACGATCTCGGCCCCGTCGGTCACGTCCGGGTCGTCCCCTGCGTCCTTGATTACCGAGGCCCACGCCGCCCCCTGCCCTGCCTCGCGCCATGCCTTTGCGATCTTCAGGCTGCGGCGCACCCCGTCGGGGAAGGGTATCTCCACTGCCCCAGCAGCCGCCCCCGCACCCAGCAGCACGAGGGTCGCCCCTTTAGCGGCCGCAGCCGCGCACGCCCCGGTCGTGAACCCTTCGCGCAGGGGCCTACTTCTCGATGCCACGGCGCGCCTTCACGCCTTTATCGTAGTAGTGCTTAACGCTGCGCATCTCGGTGACGAGGTCGGCTGCCTCCATGATGCGCGGATGGGCGTTCCTCCCCGTCAGGACCAGCTCGATGCCGGCAGGTTTTTTTGCAATCAGCCCGAGCACGTCTTCCACGTCGATGAGGCCGCAGTAGACCGCCACGTTCACTTCGTCGAGGATAACGAGGTCGTAGCCGCCTACCGACAGCGCCTCGGCCGCATCGTGCAGGCCCTTTCGTGCTGCCGCGATGTCCGCCTCCGACGCCCCGCGCCTAATCAGCCCGCGGCCGTATTGGCGACAGGTCACCGCCTGCCCGAGACGCCCCAGCATCCGGTGCTCGCTGCACTTTTGGTTCTTTACGAACTGGCAGACAAACACTTTCAGGCCCGCGCCGGCCGCCCGAAGCGCGAGCCCCAGCGCCGCCGTCGTCTTCCCCTTGCCGTCGCCCGTGTAGACCTGCACGTAGCCTTTACGCATTGCGGCCCTCCAGGACGCGAAGTATCTCCCGCCTCGCCTCCCCTATGGTCAGCGGCAGCCGCTCGAAAGGAAGGTGGTCTTCGTGCTTCAGCTTGTATATCACCTCTGCGATCTGCGGCAGGCGCAGGCGCACGTGCTCCATCTCATCGGGCGCTGTGAAGACCTGCTCCGGCGTCCCGCTCCTGGCCACCCGGCCCTTGCTCAGGATAAAAAGCCTGTCGAGAAAGAGGGGCACAAGGTCAACGCTGTGGGTCGCCATCACCGCCGTCACCCCCGCCTCCCTGTTGAGCTTGACCAGGAGGCGCATCATTTTGTACTCCCCCATCGGGTCGAGGCCTGCCGTCGGCTCGTCGAGCAATAGTATCGCGTGGCCCATAGCCAGAAGGCCCGCGATGCAGATGCGCTTTTTCTGCCCGAAGCTGAGCGTATGTATCGGCCTGTCGCGGAATCCCTCCATATCGACCTCGTCGAGGGCCTTCATTACCCTCTCGGCCGCCTCTTCCCTCGAAAACCCCATGTTGAGCGGGCCGAAGGCCACGTCCTCGAAGACGGTGGGCGCAAAGAGCTGGTCGTCGGGGTTCTGGAAGACGAGGCCGACCTTCCCGTATATCTCTTTCGGGGAGAGCTTCCTTATATCGACGCCGTCGAGGAGCACCTTGCCCCGGATGGGCCTCAGGATGCCGTCGATCACTTTGAGGAGCGTCGTCTTCCCGGAGCCGTTCGAGCCGAGGATGCCGACGAATTCCCCGTTTTTTATCTCCATCCTGACGTCCCGCAGCACGGGGGTGCCGTCCGGGTAGTCGAAGGCATCTATCGATACGGAGAACCTCGCTACATCCGCCACAGGACCCCCATAAGGAGCAGGAAGGCCGCAGAGGCCGCAAGGTGGCTCGTCTTAAAGCGCTCGTGGCCCATCGTGGGCATGGCCCCGTCGTAGCCCCGCTGCGTCATTGCCACGGCCGCGTGCTGGCTGCCATCGAAGGCCTTGAGCACCAGGGCGGCGGCGAGCGCGGCGGCAGAGCTCAAGGCCCGCCTGAGGCTTGAGTAGCCCAGCCGGTTCTTCTGGGCGCTATAAATGACGGTTGCGTCTTCGAGCAGCAGAAAAATGTAACGGTAAGCAAAAAGGGCCGTCTCGACGATCCCCTTCGGCACGCGGAACCACGCGAGGGCGCCGAGGAGGCGGGTAAAGGGGGTCGCGAAGTCGAGGACGGCGACGACGAAGATGGCGCTTATTATGCGCAGGCCGAGCAGGAGGCCGGCCGCGAGGCCGTCCCTGTAAAGCGTAATGTCTATCCCCAGGACGCGCCATACGGCCATAGGCTCTTTTCCCCCGAAGAGGCACTTGATGGCGATCAGGACGGCAACGATCAGGGCAGGCTCGGAGAACCGCACGAGGAGCCTGCGGAGCGGCACGCGCAGCCACGCGCAGAGGCAAAGGCAGGCCAGCGCGACGACCGAGGGGAAAAAGACGCCCGTGTTCGTCAGCACCATCGTAAGGACGGCGGCTGCGCAGAGGAGCTTGATCCTCGGGTCTATCCGGGCCAGCGGGTGGTCTTCCCTCCCTTCATAGAGGAACTTATGCATATCTATTTTTTGCGCCCCTCAAGGAGCTTCCTCCAGTAATACCCCGCGGCGAAGCCGGCGACCGTGCCTGCGAGAAGGAACATCAAAAGAGGGAGGTCGCCGAGGTCCGTCCTGAAGAGCACGGGCGGCCAGGGCTTTCTGCCCTGCTCCCTCGCGATCTTCTCCACGACCGCCTCATCGACCCCCTGCCAGGATTTTTTTTCCGGCGGCCCTTCGGCGCGGGCGCCGGCAGCGAAAAGCGGCGCGACGATGAGGACCACCAGGAGACCCAGGCAGGCGGCGGCGACAATCCGGCCCGCTTTCCCCCGGCGCTTTTTCATTGAGTGGCCTCCCTCGCCCTCAGCACCTTCATTTTCAGAAGGAGATCGGGCCGTTTCTTGGCAAGGAGCACGAGCATCCCCGCGGTTATCGCCCCTTCGAGGATGCCCAGGGGGAGCTGGGTCGGGATGAAGGCGGCCGCAATCTTCAAAAAGAGCGGGGCGAAGGGCGCGCTCCCCTTCAAGCCCAGGGCCATGATGAACGCCGTCGTGAGGTAGGTGCACCAGTCCGCCAGTATGCCCGCTACGAAGCCCGCCACGGAAAGCCTCGCCCCGAGGGCCGTAAGCAGCCTGAACACGAAGAACCCCGTGAAAGAGCCTACTATGCCCATGGAGACGAGGTTTGCGCCCAGGGTCGTCAGGCCCCCGTGGGCGAGAAAGAGGGCCTGTATCAAAAGGGCGACGGCAGCAACGACAACGCTGACGGCAGGCCCGAGGAGCACACCGGAGATGGCTGTGCCGCAGGGGTGGGCGCACACCCCGACGATGGGGACGGGCACCGGGATGCAGGATATGATAAAGACGACTGCCGCCATGAATCCAGCCAGGGGCTTGAAGGAAAGGTCTGCCCCTGCCGACTTCTTGAGCTGTCGCAAGCCCAGGGCGACGAAGGGGGCCGCTGCGCAGAACCAGAAGAGGGCCCAGGGGAAGGGGAGTATCCCTTCAGAGATGTGCATGGCGGCGGCAGGCAGGGCGTGCCCCAGAAGGATTGCGCAGGCGAAAAGAAGGGTGATCGTCCACTTGCGGCGAGAAAAAGGCGTCATAAGTCCCCCTCAGCCATGATGAGGAGGGCGTTCACGATGGCAACGGCAGCGGGCGTGCCCCCTTTCCTGCTCAGGTTCGTGATGAAGGGGAACGCCTGGGTGGAGAGGATCGCCTTCGCCTCGACGGCCCTGACGAACCCTACGGGGACGCCGACGACGAGGGGCGCCCGGTGGGGCGGCCCTTCTTTGAGCATCTCGACGACCTTCAAAAGCGCGGTCGGGGCGTTGCCGATTGCTATGATGCCTACATTGTCCGTCCCCGCCTTGAGCACCCGCTCGATCCCCGCCTCCGCCCTGGTCATCCAAGCGGTCAGCCCGTCTGACGGGTCGGCCGAAAGCCCGCAGAGGACCTTCCCGCCCCATCTCGAAAGGAGACGCTTGTTGATCCCCGTCCTGACCATCTCCACGTCGGTCAGTATATCGCATCCGCCCCTTATCGCCTCGATGCCTTTCCTGACCGCCTCCGGGTGAAAAACAAGGCCATCCTTAAAGTCGAAGTCTGCCGTCGCGTGGATGACCCTCTGGACGATGGGGCGCTCCTCTGCGGGCAGGTCAGACAGATCGATCTCGCCGGAGATAATCTCGAAGCTCTGCTGCTCGATATGTCCGGCAGCGGAGGCAGGCGGCGCGGCTGCGCCGATCCTTTCGAGGACGACCCGCGCCAGGTGCTCGTGCACCCCGAGGGGCGCGGAATAGGCTATATCGACGCCGGGGTGCCTCTCGCGCGCCCGGGCTACGAGGGCCGGGATGTCCCTGGTCACGTGCATGCCCGCATAGAGGAAAAACGGGTGGACGACGATCCTCTGCGCCCCCTCGGCTGCGCAGGCGTCGATCGTTGCGGCTATATCGGGACCGGTGAACTGGAGGTAGGCCGTCCTGACGCAGCGGTCCCGGCAGTCCGGGTGGATCATACGATGGAGGAGCGCCCCTATGGCCTCCACGTTGTTCGCGTCTTCCTTCGGACTGCCGTGTCCGACGAGTATGATTCTCTCCATTGCCTCAATCCCTTCCTTCTACGGCGAATGCGATGAAACGGCGGGGGATCGCCTCATTGCTGCCGAAATGGACGTGTATGTAGCTCGCCAGGGTCTTCTTATGCCTGTACCCCTCGACAGGCAGGTCCTCGCCCGTCCCGTTCTTAACACTGTAAACGCACTCCGGCCGGATAGCAAGACCCCCGGCGCGGATATCGGAATACCGGAACTCGTGCCCCCGGATGCGCTCTCCCTTCGCGCCCAGTACGCAGTCTTCCCGGAGCACCACCTCGCGGTAGCCCAGGCGGGCGCCGTTTTTCTCCATTACCGCGTCGAAGGGGAAGACCCCTACCGTTTCATAGGTGCGCCCCTCGAAGTCGCGTATCGAGCGGCAGAGGTACATGAGACCGCCGCATTCCGCGTAAAGCGGGCGGCCCGCCTCGCTCCACGCCCGGATGTCCCCGAGCATCGTCGCGTTCGCGGAGAGGGCTTCCCCGTAAAGCTCCGGGTAGCCGCCCCCGATATAGACGGCGTCGATGCCTGCCGGCAGGTGCGCGTCGGAAAGGGGGCTGAAAAAGACGACCTCCGCCCCCGCCTCCCGCAGAAGGTCGACATTGTCCGCGTAATAGAAGCAGAAGGCCGCATCCGACGCGACGGCGATGCGGGCGGACGATGCGGCGGCCTGCCGCCCCCCTCGCTCGTCGAGGGAAAACGGGAAGGTCGAGGGGCAGAGCGCCTCCAGCGCGTCGAGGTCGATATGCTCCAAGACCGCATCTGCCAGCCTGTCGATGCCCTCCGGGGCGATGGGCGCTTCTTCCGCGACGACAAGGCCCAAGTGCCTGTGGGGTATGGCGAAGGATGCGTCCCTCGGCAGGTAGCCGAGGAGGGCGACGCCTTCGACCCCGAGGCAGAGCCGGTCGTAATGGCGGGGTGAGGCGACGCGGTTGAAAATGACGCCTTTCACCTCTATTCCGAGCTTGTCTGCGCCCCACTCCTTCATCCCTTTGACGATGGGGGCGGCGCTCTCCGCCATGCCGTAAGCGTCGATGACAAGGACCACCGGGACGGCAAGGACGCCCGCCAGGTGCGCGGTGCTCGCACTGCCGTCGTACAGACCCATAACCCCTTCGATGATCGACACGTCCGCGCCGGCGCCGTTGCGCAAGAACGCGTTGCGCACGTAAGCCTCCCCGCACATCCAGAGGTCGAGGTTGCGGGATACCCTGCCTGCCGCGAGCTTATGCAGCCCGGAGTCTATGAAGTCCGGCCCCGCCTTGAAGGGCTGGACTGTGCGCCCTTTTTTCCGCAAGGCTGCGGCGATGCCGAGGGCGGCGGTCGTCTTTCCGCAGCCCGAATAGGTGCCCCCTATCACAAATGCGCGCATACGTCCGCCATCTCCCGAAGGAACCGCTCGTTCTCCTGCCGGGTGCGCACCGCAACGCGCAGGTACGACCCGTCCAGCCCCGCAAAACTCGCGCAGTCCCTCACCAGTATGCCCCTTTTCTCCATCTCCGCCGCGATCTCCCCGCTGCGGCCCACCTTCAGGAGGTAATAGTTGGCGTGTGAGGGAACGAAGGGGATGCCTATCGCCGTAAGCCCCGCCTCAAGGTAAGCCTTCTCCCTCTCCATCGCCGCAAGGGAGGCCTCTTCAAAGGTCCCGTCTTCCAGGACCGCCGCGCCTGCCACCTGGGCAATGGCGTTGACTGTCCACGGCTCCTTGTGCGCCATGACGCGGGCGGCCACGTCGGGGTGGAGGACGCCGTAGCCGATCCTGAGACCCGACAAGGCGTAGAACTTCGTCATGGAGCGCAGCACCACGAGGAAGGGGTTGCGTGCGGTCTCGGCCTCGACGGACTCTGCCGGGCAGAAGTCGATGAACGCCTCATCGACTACAAGGTAGCATCCCAGCTCTTGCGCGGCTGCGGCTATCTCCAGCACGCCGGCCTTTTCTACGAGCCGGCCGGTGGGGTTGTTCGGGTTGCACAGAAAGGCCGTATCGCACGCCTTCGTCCGTCCCGCGTTCCCCGCCATTGCTTCTATGAACACCCCGGGACGCACGTCAAAGTTCCGATTGCTTTCCAGAGGCAGGGAAACGACATCGGCCGCCCCTGCGTTCCTGCACGCCCTCTCGTACTCGCCGAAGGTCGGCGCGGTAATCAGCACCTTCGAGGGGCGCAGCGCCCTCGGCACGAGGTATATAAGCTCCGTGCTCCCGTTCCCGCAGATGACGGACTCAGGCCCGACCCCGAGCCTGGCCGCGATGCGTGCGCAGAGACCTTCCGCGTAAGGCTCCGGGTAGTGCGTGAGGCGGCGGGTGTCGCCCTTTATGAGCGGCAGAGCGCCTTCCGGTATGCCCAGGGGGTTGATCGAGGCGCTGAAGTCGATGATCTCCTCAGGCGGTATCCCCGTCCTGCGCGACGCCGCATAAACGTTTCCGCCGTGGTAGATCACGGGGCCCTCCCTATCGTCAGGACGAGGAGGGCGATGACGACGGCAAGGGAGGCGGCGGTCACCACGAGGCAGACGGCTGCATCCGCCGAGCGGAGATAGTCAGCCCCCTGCTCGTCTCCGATATGGGGCTTTTCGACAAGGGCGCCGCCGTACAACGAGGGGCCGCCCAGCCTTAAGCCCAGGGCGCCCGCCATCGCCGCCTCCGGGACGCCGGCGTTCGGGCTGCTGTGCTTCCTGCCGTCCCGCCGCATGACGGCCAGCGAGGCGCGCGCCGCAGATGACGCTCTTTTCGGGCCTCCAGGCAGGAAATAGAAGAAGGCCGCAACAGCAACGGCAAGGCCCGCTATCCGGGCAGGAATGAAGTTCGCGGCGTCATCGAGCCTGGCCGCCGCCCGGCCGAAGCTTATGTACCGGGCGTTCTTGTATCCCACCATCGAATCGAGGGTATTGACCGCCTTGTAGGCCATCGCAAGGGGAAGCCCCCCGACGACGAGGTAAAGCAGGGGCGCGACGAAGCCGTCGGACAGGTTCTCCGCCAGGGTCTCCACGGTTGCCCTCAGCACCGCCTCTTCCTCCAGGGCCTCCGTATCGCGGCCGACGATCATGGCGAGCCTGCGCCTTGCGTCCGCCATCCGTTCCTGCCTGACCGCCGTGATGACGAGCCTGGCGGAGGCGATGAGGCTGCGCAGGGCCAGGGTTGTCGATACAAGGTAGACGAAGAGGCATACGCCGATTACAGACAGGGGGCGGGTGGAGAACGAAAGGAGCAAGCGGCCGAGGCCGAAGGCAACGGCCCACGCAGCAGGCACTATGATGCAGACGAGGCAGACCCCCGCCGCCGCTTCATGCCGCTCTCCGAACACCCGCCGCAAGCCCGCCTCCAGGCCGGATACCGCCTTGCCGATGACCTGCACGGGGTGCGGCAGCCACGGGGGGTCCCCTATGGCGAGGTCCAGAAGAAAGGCGGCTGCGAGGTGGAGGGGGGCGATCACCGTCCGATGACCCTCCTTATGAATGGCATGTCGAGGTGCTCCCTCAAAAGAGCGGCCAGCCTGTCGAGGGCCTCGTCCTTCAGGCGGCCGTAAGAGACGGACGCATCGAGGGGGGCAAGGCCCTTCTGCTCCCTCAGCCTGTTCAAAATTGACCGCCTGAAGGCGTCGTTCTCGAAGATGCCGTGGAGGTACGTCCCGAAGCAGGCGCCCTTTTGGGAGCCGTCTAAAAGCGGCCCGTTGTCGCCCTTCGATCCGGCAGGCGCAGACAGCCGCCTTATCTCGAATAATCCTATATCCCCCGTGCTCTCCCCCATGTGTATCTCGTAGCCCTTCAGCGGCCCTGCTTCCGAAGGGGCAATGCCGAAAGGCCCGCTGACTATGCGCCCTTCCGCCTGGCAAGTAGTCTTCGTCTGCCCAAAGACGGTCTCTATGTCCAAAAGACCCAGGCCCTCGATCTCATCGTGGTCGCTTTCCGCGTGGCAGGGGTCGCAGATCCGCCTGCCCGCCATCTGATAGCCGCCGCAGATCGCAGCGATGCGGCCGCCTTTTTCGGCGGCCCGCCGGATGCTTCTATCGATGGCGCGCTCCTTTAGAAAAAGCAGGTCCTTCACCGTGTTCTTCGAGCCGGGCAGGACCAGGAGGTCGGCGTTCTCTATGTCGGCCGCGTTGGTCGAATAGACGAGCTGCACGTCAGGCTCGCAAAAGAAGGGGTCGAAGTCGGTGAAGTTGGAGATGTAGGGGATGCGCACCACGACGACCCTGAGCGTGCCGTCCCCCCGCGCGTGCGCGCCGTTGCGCAGGGCCAGGCTGTCTTCTTCCGGCAGCCCCATGTCTGCGACATAGGGCAGGACGCCTATAACGGGCCTGCCCGTCAGCGCCTCGATCATCTTGAGACCGGGGTCGAGGAGCGCGACGTCGCCCCTGAACTTGTTTACGATAAGCCCCTTGATCCGCCTCGCGTCCTGCCCGAGGAGCTTCACCGTGCCGTAAAGGGAGGCGAAGACGCCGCCCTTGTCGATGTCGCCTACCAGCAGGACCGGCGCCCGGGCAAGCCGCGCCGAGGCCATGTTTACGATATCGACGTCCATCAGGTTGATCTCCGCCGGGCTTCCCGCCCCTTCCATGAGTATCAGGTCGTACGCCTTCGAAAGGCGGGCGTAGGACTCCGTCACCGCCTCCCAGGCCTTCTCCCTGTATCCGTAATACTCCTTTGCCGACATGTGCCGGTAAGGGCGGCCGTGGATAATCACCTGCGACCCCATGTCGCCCGAAGCCTTGAGGAGCACGGGGTTCATGTCTATGGTCGGCTCGATGCGCGCCCCTTCCGCCTGGAGCACCTGCGCGCGCCCCATCTCGCCGCCGTCCGCGGTGACGTAAGAGTTGAGGGCCATGTTCTGGGCCTTGAAGGGCGCCACTTTGACGCCCTCGTCCCGGAATATCCTGCACAGGCCCGCAACGACGAGGCTTTTCCCCGCCCCGGAGCCTGTGCCCTGCACCATCAACGCCCTTGCCGTCCTGGCCTTCGCCATGCGCCCTGACCTTTACGCGGGCAGCTCGCCGGAAACCCCTGCCTCGCTGAACGTCGCCATCTCCCTGTATATCCTGACCCCCGCCTCGATGAGGAGCATCGCCAGGGCAGCGCCCGTGCCCTCCCCCAGCCGCATTTGCAAATCGAGTATCGGCGCCAGACCCATCCGCTCCAGCATCGCCTTTTGGCCTATCTCGACGGAGGCGTGCGCCGCGAACATGTAGTCTGCCGTCTCGGGCGCAAGGGCGTAAGCGATCATCGCCCCGGCGGTCGATATGAGGCCGTCGATCACGACGGGCACGCGCTTGGCGGCTGCGCCGAGGACCAGGCCCGCGATGCCCCCTATCTCCGCGCCCCCGACCTTGGCGAGCACGTCTATCGGGTCGGCCGGGTCAGGCTTGCGCAGGCGTATGCTCTCCTTTATCACCTCGATCTTCCTTGCGAGGACCGAGTCCGATATGCCCGTCCCCCTGCCCGTCACCAGCGCCGCGCCCTTTTTCGTATATACGGCGGCGATGGCCGAAGACGGGGTCGTGTTGCCGATGCCCATGTCCCCCGTGCCGAAAAGCCTGTAGCCTTTCGCTGCATACTCGTAAGCGAGGTCGATGCCGACCTTCAGGCACGCCTCCGCCTCGCTCCGCGTCATCGCCGGCTCGACATGCATGTTCCTCGTGCCGCGCACCACTTTGCGCATGACGAGCCCTGGCGTCTCCTCGAATGCGTAATCGACGCCGATATCGACGACGACAACCTCCGCCCCGGCGTGGCGGGCCAGCACGTTTATCCCTGCGCCGCCGTTCAGGAAATTGAAGACCATCTGGGGCGTCACCTCGCTCGGGTAGGCGGAGACGCCTTCCGCGACAACGCCGTGGTCGCCTGCAAAGGTAAATATGGCCTTCTTGTCGAGGACGGGCATCATCTCACCCGTGATGGCAACGACCCTGCGTGCGAACTCCTCCAGCCTGCCGAGGCTCCCGACGGGCTTCGTCAGATCGTCAAGCCGCGCCTGCGCCTTCTCCAGAAGCTCTTTTCCCACAGGGGCGATCTCCGGCACTATGCCTTTTCTTTCCAATTGTATGCCTCCTCTTGCGCCCTTTTTCAGAAGGGCGTCTCTATTTGATCCTGAGCGGCAGACCCGACACCATCAGATAGACCTCGTCCGCAACCTGCGCAACGGCCTGGTTCAGCCTGCCCGCCATGTCCCTGAAAAGCCTCGCCATGTCGTTCTCGGGCACTATCCCCATGCCGACTTCGTTCGAGACGACGTACGCACGGACATGCCCGTCGAGGGCGCCCAGGGCAGCGAGCAGAGCGGCTTGCGCTTCCTCCACGCCCAGCCGTCCGCAAAGGAGGTTCGAAAGCCAGAGGGTAAGGCAGTCGATCACCATTACGCCGGCGGCTGCGCACTCCCTGACCGCGTCATCAAGATGCACCGGCGCCTCGACCGTCTCCCACGCGCCGCCCCTTTCCTTCCTGTGCCTGGCGATCCTCTCCGCCATCTCCGCATCGAGGGCCTGCGCAGTGGCAATGTATACCTTCCGGCCCGCACCGGCCGCCCGCGCCCCCTCCCGCAAGGCGAAAGAGGTCTTGCCGCTCCGCGATCCCCCTGTTATGAAGACTATCCTGCCCATGGCTGCACCAAAAAAAATCCCCAAGGCACCACGCCTTTGGGGATTGCACCCTGATTTACTTCATCCCCGCCTTCCAAGCCGCGAGAAGGCACTTGTTCCTTTGCGCTGCAGGCAGGTCTTCTGGCTCTCCCGACCTCTGCCCGCCTTCCCATCCCCACGTAGCACAGTGGCATAAACATCGGCAGAGGCATTCGTTCCGGGATCACAGCGGCGGGACCGTTCCCGATTTACACGGGATTCCCTATTAAGCTTGCTGCACCTGAACGCTATGTTATTATAATTTGTACAACATAGCGGTCACGTTGTCAAATGTAAGCGGCCGGGTTAATTTCGCGGCAAGCTTTGTCGTCGTGTTCGGCGCGGCTCCTCAACGCTGCGCGGTAGAGCGATCTTTTTCCATGCGCGTAGCGCAATGTAAAGGATCGCTTTGGCGCGAAGCGTGTAACGCACTACCCCGCGGTTAGCTTTTGTATAAACCGCGGGGCAAACCTCCCGGCCGCCGACCCGCATGGGCCGAAACTCTATGCTCCCTATCTTTTCCTTGGCCCCCCGATGGGGGGAGAGGGGGAAAACTGTAATGCACATCCGCCTGGGAATGATTACTAAAACTTTGATAATATGTCTTAACGTGTAAGCAGTGCAGCTCGATATTGCGGAGAGCGTAAGAGTATTTAGAATTTGGTGTTACTGATAACACCTACTGCTAGCGCGCTTCGATGCGTCACCATTTCCGCGGATAACCATTAGTAGCCCTGCCAAGAATCGTCTCCGCAAATAATACTGGCTTGCGGGCTCTTTCTGCATTATATATTAACTTTGCCTCATAACCGTCTTTAGGTTGACAGTGATCGATCTGCACAGATAAGGAGAAAGGATATGGCACACGTAAAACTATCCGTCATCTGCCTGCTCTGCAGTGCGCTGCTATCCCTTCCGGCGCCCTGCCGCAGTGCCGAGCTCGCTCCCCTGTCCATCTCCATGGAGGGTTACCCTTATCCCCATCAAGTCAACTTTCTCCCCCTCCACATCGAGG
>Ga0326727_10007104_pt1 | contig 29996 bp, 25 predicted proteins | sample MB2enrmetagenome_FD_207643 | JGI IMG/M metagenome (GOLD analysis project Ga0326727, IMG submission 207643) | Lab enriched peat soil microbial communities from McLean, Ithaca, NY, United States - MB29MY | ecosystem: Environmental > Terrestrial > Soil > Wetlands > Peat | place: USA: New York... | reverse complement strand
GCACCGGCAATTCATGGATTGCGCAGAGCGCAGCTCTGCGCATCGGTGACTGCGAATCCACGCCGAAGCCCCAGCCGCAGAGCTTTGCTCTGCGCAATCCGGAGGGGGAGCCATCCGAGCGGAAATCCTGGATAGTGGCATGCACGAACCGCTGGTTGCGATAGCGGAAATTCGTGAGCCCTTCGATGCTGCTGCGCATCTGATTTAGCGGAGTTATTCCTCGGAGCGGTGGAATCCATGAGTCAGGTGCCCATCTGGTTTGAACGCAAGTTTGAGTTTTCGTTTCCGGTGGAACTGCATCCGAATCTGTGCGCGCGTCTGCGCGGCACTCCGGCCAGACTGGAAGAGGCGCTGCGTGGCCATTCCCACCAAATCCTGATCAGAAAGGTGCAGGAAAAGTGGTCGGCTCAGGAACATGCCGGCCACTTGCTGGACCTCGAACCGTTGTGGCTGGCGCGAGTGGGCGATTACGTGGCGGCCAGCGACCAACTCACGGTGGCAGACTTGCGGAATCGAAAAACCGACGAAGCGAACCACAACGCCCGCCCACTGGAACAGATTCTGACGGAGTTCCGCGCGGCACGAGAAAGACTGCTGCATCGTGTGGAGCGATTGGACGCGTCACTCTTGGCCCGGGTCATTCCCCACCCGCGTTTGAAGGTGCCTATGCGGCTCGTCGACCATTTGTATTTTGTCGCCGAACACGACGATCATCATCTGGCGCGAATTTGGGAACTGGTTAATGCCGTCCCGTAGAGTTTTGGGCCGGCAAGTTGTGTCAGGTGGTTCTTAGGCCCACGGCTCGCGCCAGCTTCTTCTGCCGGTCGTCGAAGGTCCAGAAGCGTTGGGCCTTCAGCTCGAGCGCCGAGGCAACGTGCAATGTGTCGAGTGTCCGCAGGCCCAGCTTGGCTCCGTGACGGCGGGCCAGTTGGGCGCAAACGTCAAAAACCGATTCTGGCATTGCAACTTCCACCCACAGGCCGCTCTCCCGGTGTTGCCGAAACCGCTCATAGGACTGATCGGCTTCCGTCCGGGACGCCGCTCCCCTGAAGATCTGCTGTTCGACAGCATGGGTCCATTCGGCCACGTGAAAAGGCGTCAGCCAGACGAGGGGACTGGAAGCCATTCGACGCTCAGCCTCTGGTGAGTGCACGTCTGGGATGTAGAGGGAAACAAAAAAGCTCGTGTCCGCGTAGGTGCTCAATAGCGTGAGCGCTCCCGCTCCTCGATGAGCAGGTCCGCTCCCGGTAGGATGCGGTCCCCAAAAATCTCACGGCGCATGGCAGCGAAGTCAGGAATCTCGCGGGTTCTTGGCAGTGTCGCCACGGGAACGATACGACCAATGACCTTGTCGCGCTCCCTCAGTTCCACGGTCTTTCCTGCGCGCAACCAGGCCTTCAGCCGCCGCGTGTCCCGGAGTTGGCGAAGGTTTACGTCAGGCATGAGGCCATCGTGACACATTGTGTGCCACATTGTCAATCGGCACACGGTTCAGGGTGAGTGGTAGCCACGGTCAGTGATTTTCTGACCGTGGGCTTTTCTGTGGGGCCCATCAATTCCGCGAAGAACCCACGGTCAGAAAATCACTGACCGTGGCTACCATCTTGGCCGGCGTGCCGAGAGCCCCCGCGACCTAATCCAAAATCCAAAATCTAAAATACTAAGACCTGAGCAGCGAGCGATACCGCAATTCCGGCCGCACGGGGAATTCGTGGGCGAAGTTTTTAATCTTCTCGAAAATCCCGTCCACATCCAGGCCGTACTTGGCATGCAGCAGCGCGGGCGCGCCGTGGGGGATGATGCGGTCGGGAACAGCAATGCGCAGAATGCTGGCGGGAATCTTCTTGTCCTGCAGCAGGGTGGCCACGGCCGCGCCAAACCCTCCTGCTTCGGTGCCTTCCTCCGCCGTCACCAGAAAATGCTTTTCCGCCGCCAGGCAGCAAATCAATTCTTCGTCGAGGGGTTTGACGAACCGCGCATTGATGACGGTGGCATGAATGCCCAGGGTCTCCAACCTTTCCGCCGCTTCCAGGCAGGGATAGACCATGGACCCGAGGGCCAGGATGCCGATGTCAGAACCCTCGCGCAGAATTTCGGCCTTGCCAATTTCCAAAGCCTTCATCTCCGCGTCCATGGCCACGCCCATGCCGTTGCCGCGCGGGTAGCGCAGGGCGGCGGGCCCGCCCAGATTGATCGAGGTGTAGAGCATGTGGCGCAATTCGTTTTCATCCTTGGGGGCCATCACCACGATGCCCGGCAGGACGGGAAGATAGACCAGGTCGTAGAGCCCGTGGTGGGTGGGGCCGTCGGCGCCCACCAGGCCGCCGCGGTCGAGGGCAAAGGTCACCGGCGAGCGCATCAGGCAGGTGTCGTGCATCACCTCGTCAAAAGCGCGTTGGAGAAAGGTGGAATAGATCGCGCACACCGGCCGCATGCCTTCGCAAGCCAATCCCGTCGCGAAGGTCACGGCGTGTTGCTCGGCGATTCCCACATCGTAGAAGCGCTCGGGAAACCGTTTGGAGAATTCGTCCAGGCCGGTGCCTTCTCCCATGGCCGCGGTAATGGCCACCACGCGCGGATCTTTCTCCGCGATCTCGCAGAGAGCTTTGCCGAACACCGCGGTGTAACTCGGCGCCGTTACCGGGCCCTTATGGAAAGCTCCGGTGGAAAAATCAAAGGGCGTCACACCGTGAAATTTCACCGGGAGCTGCTCGGCATGCGGGTAACCTTTTCCTTTTTGGGTCACAATGTGAATCATGACCGGGCCGGGCCGCTCCTTGGCCTTGGCAAGCACGTCCATCAATTCTTCCAGATTGTGGCCGTTGATGGGCCCGACGTATTCAAAGCCCAGTTCCTCAAATACCAGTCCCGGAATCAACATGCTCTTGGCGGTTTCCACGAGGTCCTGGGAAAGTTTGAGCAGCCGGGGGCCCAGGCGCGGGACGGCGCGGATCATTTTTTCCACTTCCTCCCGCAAGCGGTTGTAAGCCTGGCCGTGAACGATGCGGTTCAGGTAGCCCGCAAACGCGCCGACGTTGGGCGAAATCGACATCTTGTTGTCGTTCAGGATGACAATTACTTTTTTCTTCAGCGTGCCGAGGTTGTTGATGCCCTCCAGCGTCAGGCCGGTAGTCAGTCCGGCGTCTCCCACCACCGCCACCACGTGAAAATCCTCGCCCTTCAGATCGCGCGCCACCGCCATGCCCAATGCCCCGGAAATCGCCGTTCCGGCGTGAGCGACGTTGAAGGTGTCGTAGGGGCTCTCATCCCGAACCGGGAAGCCGGAGAGTCCCCCGTACTGGCGAATCGTGGGGAAGCGATCGCGGCGGCCGGTGAGAATTTTGTGGCCATAAGCCTGATGGCCGACGTCCCAAACAATCTTGTCCTTGGGCGTGTCAAACAGGTAATGGAGCGCAATGGTCAGCTCCACCGCGCCCAGACTGGAGGCGAAGTGGCCGCCAATCTTCGCGATCACGGAGACCATGTAATCGCGCAGTTCCTCGGCAACGATGGGGAGATCCTCCCGCGGAACTTTCTTCAGGTCGGCCGGGGAATCGATGTGGGTTAGATACTGATATTCCATGAGCACCTCTTCTAAGAACAGTAGGCAGTAAGCCAGAAGGCAGTAGGCAGTTACAAAATTCGAAATTCAAAATTCAAAAGACGAAACGCAAAAGGCAGAACCTTGAATGCTCGCACTTTTGACCTTTGACTTTTGCGTTTTGACTTCGCCCTGCTCATCTGCCTCTGTTTTCTGCCGTCTGCCTACTGTCTTCTGCCTTCTGCTGACTGCCTTCCGCCTACTGCTTTCTGTCTACTATGTAATGCGCGATGCCTTGCAGGATCTGGGCGCGCGCGCCGTAGGGCTCCAGGGCCGCGCAGGCCTCTTCCACCAGGCGTGAAGCGATTCGCTGTGACGCCTCGATGCCATGGAGCGCGGGGTAAGTGGCCTTGTGCTGCTGCTCGTCTTTGCCCGGGGTTTTGCCCAATTCGGCTTGCGACCCCAGCACATCGAGCAGATCATCGGCAATTTGAAATGCCAGGCCGATCTTCTCACCGTAAGCCGTCACGCGGGCCAAATCGTCCGGGTTCGCGTCGGTTAGTATCGCGCCGGAGCGCACCGCGGCCCGCATGAAAGCACCGGTTTTGGCGGAGTGGATATATTCCAGGCGCGCCGCATCGCCGGTGCGGTCCGTCGTCTCCAGGTCAACCACCTGTCCTCCCACCATCCCGCGGAGGGTGCCGATGGCATGGGCGAGTTCATGAATGACCTGCAAGGTGCGCGCTGCCGCCCCATCGGCGGCGCCGGCGATGGCTTCAAAGGCCAGGGTCAACAAAGCGTCGCCGGCGAGAATCGCGGTGGCCTCGCCGAAAACCACGTGGGAGGTGGGCTTGCCGCGCCGCAGGTCGTCGTTGTCGAGAGCCGGCAAATCGTCATGGATCAGCGAGTACGTGTGGATCAACTCGAGCGCGCTTCCCACCCGCAGCAGGATTTTTTCATCGCCCCTGAACAGGCGCCCCGCTTCCAGGCACAAGGTGGGGCGAAGCCGCTTTCCTCCCGCAAACACCGAGTAGCGCATCGCCTTGTGAATGGACGGCGGATACTCCTCCGCGGGGGGAAGGATGCGCTCCAGTTCCGCGTCCACCCGCACACGGCTCTGCTCCAGTTGCTGGCGAATTGTTTCTGTTGATAGAACCGTCACAGTATTTGCACTTTGTCGAAAATAGTAAATCGTCAAGGGGAATGGAGAAACCGCGTCTGGCCTTCCCATTCACCCTGCACTATTCACTATTCATAATTTCTTCTTTTCCTTCGGTGGCAAACGGCTCCGCCACGACTTTCCCCCCGGCCTTCCTGGTCAGGATCTCCACTCGCCCCTCGGCCTCTTCCAACTGCTTGTGGCAAAACTCGGAAAGCTTCATGCCTTCCTCGTAAAGCACCAGGGCTTTTTCGAGCGGAAGGTTGGTGTCCTCCAACTCCGCCACGATGGCGTCGAGGCGCGCCAGGTTCTTCTCGAAGGGGTCCGGCCTTTCACTCTTCGCCGACTGGGCCATGGCTGTGTCCTTTCCAGTCATCAGACTTCAGTTGTCAGTTTCCGGTTGCCGGTGGAGACGCTGCCTCTGATTTCATACTGAAAACTGAGGACTGACAACCGGCGACTCTATAACCAGCCTGCTGGAATTCTATCATGTTTGATGGGCGGAAGTGGCCGTCCGGCGGGCGCCGAGCGCCTGCGCCACCTCCACCGCCAGGGCGTAACGGCCGAAGGGCGCGGCGATCTGCACCCCCTGAACCAGGGAGCGGATTTCCCGCAGCGTTTCCTGCGCGATCTTCAGCCCCTCCTGCCGGGCGCGCTCGCCGGAATCCGCCGCGCGCATGCGCTCCATCACCGCGGGCGGAACGGAAATTCCCGGCACCTCGTTGTTCATGAATTCGGCGTTGCGGAAACTGGTGAGCGGCCAGATTCCGGCAATGACGGGAAGGTGCGGCGCAAAGCTGCGCGCGCGCTCCAGGAAATCCGCCAGTTGTTCCACCTGGAAGACGGGCTGCGTCACGGCGAAATCGGCGCCCGCCTCCACCTTCAACCGGAAGCGGCGAAATTCCTCTTCCCGGTTCGGCGCATAAGGATTGATGCCGGCGCCCACCAGGTAGGCCGTCTGCACGCCGAGCGGGTTGGCCCCCACATCCAGGCCCCGGTTCAAATTGCTCAGCAGGTTCACCAGCCCGATGGCATCCACCTCCGTCGCGTCGCTTTCCAGCACGGTGGAGTACTGGGGAGTGTCGCGCGTCAACGCCAGAAGATTGCGCACCCCCAGGGCGTGCGCCCCCAGCAGGTCGGATTGGATGGTCAGCACGTTGCGGTCGCGCGAGCTGTAGTGGAGCAAAACGTCGATGCCGGCGCGTTGTTGAAGCAGGGCCGCCAGGGTGAGGGCGCTCATGCGCGCCGTGGCGCCCGATCCGTCAGGAATATTAACAGCGTCAATGCCTTGCTCAAGCAGGTATTGCGCCCCTTCCACTTCCTTGGTGGCGTCGCATCCCTTGGGGGGAACCACTTCCACCAGGATGGGAAACTCCTGCCGCGCCAACTTCTCCGCCAGGCGTGAGCGGCTGGCCACGGGAACGGGCGGCAGGGTGTGGCCGGCCTGCGCCCGGACTTCCACATGCGCGCGCGCCCGCTGCGGGCTCAGGGAGCGCACGGCGGTTTTGATGGCTTTGATGTGCTCGGGAGTGGTGCCACAGCATCCTCCCACCAGGCGCGCGCCCGTTTGGATAAATCGCCGCGCATAGCTGGCCATGTATTCGGGCGAGCAGAGATAGAGGTTGCGGCCTTCCACGGTGCGCGGCATTCCGGCGTTGGGCTGCGCGGAAAGCCTGCGCTCCGTCACTGCGGCAATGCGCTCCAGGGTTTCCTGCACGGCCGCGGGGCCGACGCTGCAATTGACGCCGATCAGGTCTGCTCCCCATTCGTCGAGCGCCCGCGCAAAATCCTCCGGCAGCGTTCCGGTGGGCGTGCTGCCCTCGGCCTGCACGGTCATCTGCACGATGACGGGAAATTGGCCCACCTCCCGCGCCGCCCGCAGCGCCTGGTGGGCTTCATGCAAATCCATCATCGTCTCGACGATAATCAGGTCGACGCCGCCCTCCACCAGCGCGGCAATCTGCTCGCGAAACGCCCCCCGCGCCTCCTCCAAGGAGGTGAGGCCCAGCGGCTCCAAACGAATCCCCAGCGGCCCCACCGCGCCTGCCACATAAAGCTCATCGCCGGCAACTTCCCGCGCCAGGCGCGCGCCCGCCAGGTTGAGCTCGCGAACCTTTTCGCCCAGGCCGAATTTTTGCAGGCGAAATTTGTTGGCCCCGAAGGTGTTCGTCTCGATCACCTCCGCCCCGGCCTTGACGTACGCCAGGTGGACCTCTTTGACAAGCTGCGGCATCGCCGCATTCAGCTCGTCGTAGCAGCGGTTCAGGGAGATGCCTTTCGAATACAGCATCGTCCCCATGGCCCCGTCACACACCACGGGCCGCTTATCGATTCTCTCCAGAAAAGGTTCGCGCATCCCTTAACCAGTCTAGCATATCTGGTTGTTGGGGCGGCGGGACGTACAAGGAATCAGGTGAATTAAGGCGGTGACGTTCAGCTCTCGAGCGCCTTCCGGCAGTACGCATAGCACTTTTTGACCTCGGTGATGGTGTCGAAGCTCTGATAATACTTGTTGTATTCGTATTCGATATTGGCAGGGATCTTCCAATGGTTATCACGCACCAGCCGCAGCACTTCCGTGATCGGTGTGTCGCCCTGGCCGAAAGGATAATCCTTCCCGTGATCTCTTTTCCGGTCCTTGATGTGCAGCGTCACGATTCGGGCGTGGTGCTTGCGAATAAAAGCGACAGGATCCTGGTTCGCGGCGGTGAAGTGACCGATGTCAAGATTGATCCGGGCGTAGGGGGATGCACCCTGCAGCGCGCGTTCGATACTCTCCGCGGTTGAAAACTCTTCCGGATCGAGGGTTACGTCATGGTTGTGGTACCCCACCATGATTTTGTATTTCTGGGCGTACTTATCGATGCGCGGGACCATATGGATTTTCGTGGAAGTGGTCATGCAATCCAAGCCCAGCGCCTGGGTCATCAGAAAACCTCGCTCGATCATCTCATCGGTTAATTCCGGGCGAAAAATGTAGCCATTCGCGGAAAGACTAATACCCGCGTCGTCGAACTTTTTGCGAGTTTCTTTGAAGAAGCTCATCGGTGCATCGAGCCGCCACTGGTTGACGTCCGGCCCGTGGGTGTAGGGCTTGGAGAAATGAATTTCCGTGAGTTCACACTCACCCAAACCCACCGCACGGAAAGCCGCGATCATTTCATCCATAGGAAGATCGCGGAACGAGTAAGCTTGCGCGCCAATCTGTACCCCGCGAACCACAGAATTGATTTTGGTGACGCTCAAAAGTTCCCGGGCGGGGACCAGCGCGCCGGCACATCCCGCTAGCATCATCTTTCCTGCGTCACGTCTGGATATTAGAGCCATGATTCCTCCTTAAATGTCGCGCGCCATCACCTGCGCGTCTTCGACGGGGTTCTCATAGTAGTCCCGACGAGTGTACAGCAACTGGAATCCTGCCGACGCATAGAATGCCAGCGCCGGCTGGTTGGAGGCGCGCACTTCAAGGAAAAGCCGGCGCACCCCGGCTGCTTGCAGGGCGCGGAATCCAGCCTCTGCCAGCGCGCGGGCAATTCCCTTTCGCTGATGCGCGGGGTGGACGGCGAGGTTGCGCAATTCCGCTTCATCCATCACCCTATGGAACGCTATGAAACCCGCAACTTCCGGCGGGTTCGCGCTGGCAATTTCCGCCACGAGGACCGTTCCGCCGCGACCGCGGGTCAGATGGCCGTAATCCTCCGGGCGCCACTGCGCCGCCTGCGGACACTGCTCCTGGATCGCATGAACGGCGGCAAGATCGGCATCGGCAAAAGGTCGAATGTTCATTGGTTGCTGGGCGCTAGCCGCCGGGTTCTGGGTGCTGGGGGAACTCGAAATTATGAATTATGAATTCCAGGTGTTGGTTGCAATTCATAATTCATAATTCCGAATTCATAATTCCCCCCAGCACCCATCTCAGTCCTTCCAATTCGTTTCCGCGTCGGGGCGACGAATGTAGTAGGCGTCCAGTTGCGCGTCCGGGCAAGGGCGGCTCGATTGCTCCTCCTTCCGGGCGATGTCCGCGATGGAGTCCACCAACGCGCCTTCCACCGGCTGCCAGAGCAGGGAAGCGGGCAGGCTGGCGCGCAGATCAGTGGCGGCCTGGTCATGCGTGCGCACCAGGCACGTGGCGCTGGCACGGCCGGTGAACTTCTCTTCCAAATATGCGCGCAGTGCTTCCGGCTTCAGCACCCAGCCGGCATCCGCCGGCTCATAATCCTGCCGCGGGGCGCCGGGCAGGTCGGAAGTTCTTCGGCGAAAGCCGCCCAGGAAAAATTCTCCCCGCCGCGCGTCCAGAATGGGGAAAGCCCAATCCGATGTGAGGCACGCTTTGTTCACCAGGGCTTCCAGCACGGAAACGCCGCGCACCCGGCGGCCGAAAGCCTTTCCCCACGCCCGCGCCGCCGCCAAGCCCACCCGAATCCCCGTGAACGAGCCGGGTCCGTTGGCCGCTGCGTACAGATCGATCTCGCGGAGTTCCGCGTGCGCCTGGGCAAGCGCCTGCTCCACCATTTCGAACAGAGTAATGGAGTATCGATTCGCCGGCCCTTCGTTCGGAACCAACACCACGCACTCCGCGTCGCGGAAAATCCCGACGCCACCCTTTTCGCTGGTTGTGTCAAAGGCTAGAATCAACATCGCGTGCCATTATACCCAACGCAGCATTTGGGAGTCGTTTGGAAATGTGCGTTCGCGATGGGATGTGTCGGCCCGCGGCCCCACTCTGCTCGTACCGCCCACCGCGATGTTGGCGTAGACTGTCAAGCGAAACAACCAGACACCGCCGCTGGTCAATTGTCTGAGTTTTGGGATTACACGACACGAGGACCGTTCATGGGAGATAAAGATTATGTGGAAAAGAACCTTATCGTGGTGCGCGGTGGCAATCGGCGCGGTCCTGGCATTTATCCCGATGATTCTCGCGCAAGCCGGCGGCCCAGCGCCGATCTATCTTGATCCGCAGCAGCCGGTCGAAAAGCGGATCGATGACCTGATGAGCCGGATGACCCTCAAGGAAAAAATCGGGCAGCTCAATTTGCCTTGTGTTTATGTTGATCAACTGGGAAAAGACATTCCCGCGAAGACGGTGGCGTGCAGGAAATTCGCCGCGGGAACGTACACGCAGGATATCGGTCCGGCCTGCGGATTTTTCACCCTGGCCAATCAGATTCTGCAACAAGGCACGCGCCAGCAGGCGGAGTATTTTAACGAGCTGCAAAAGATCGCACTCACCCAGACGCGCCTGAAGATTCCGGTGATGGAAGATGAAGAAGGCACGCATGGGGCCATGTTTCCCGGCGGCACGGTTTTCCCGGAGGGCCTGGCCGTGGGCAGTTCCTTCGACATGGATCTGGTGAAGGCGATTTACACTGCGGCCGCGGCGGAGGCGCGCGCCGTGGGGATCCACATGCTTTCCACGCTGGTGATGGAAGTGGATCGCGATCCGCGCATGGGGCGAAACGAGGAAGCCTACACCGAAGATCCTTACCTTTATATGCGCATCGGCGAGGCCCTGGTGCGGGGCGCGCAAGGTTCCGACATCTCCGCCCCCGACAAGGTCATCGCCGTGCTCACGGATTTTCCCACGCAGAGCGAACCCGCCAGCGGCCTCGAACGGGGCGCCATTGAGGTATCAGACCGTTCTTTGCGCGAGAACTTTATGCCGCCCTGGATTGGGGCAATCACCAAAGCCGGGGGCTTGGGGGTGATGGCGGGTTACCCGGAAATCGAGGATGTGCCGGCGCATGCCTCAGTGAAGTGGATGAACGATGTCTTGCGCCAGGAAATTGGTTTCAAAGGAATCGTCGAGAGCGAAGGCAGTGGCGTCTCCACCTTGATCTACGAGCACATCGTGCCAACCCAGAAGGAAGCTGGGCTGCTGGCCTTGCGGGCCGGGGTCGATTTGGATATCAGCTACGAACCTGCTTACATGGGGCCGTTGGTGGAGAGCGTGGAGGAGGGTCGAGTCCCCATGGTGCTGGTGGATCGCGCCCTGCACAGGGTTCTGGAGCAAAAGTTCCGCCTGGGCCTCTTCGAGAATCCTTACGTCAATGCGGACCGCGCTGTTCAGGTGGTCCACTCGCCGGCCCATCAAGACCTGGCTCTGCGGGCGGGCCGCGAAGGCATCGTATTGCTGAAGAATGACCGGAACCTGCTGCCCCTGAAGAAGAATTTGAAATCCGTCGCGGTGATCGGGCCCAATGCGGACGATGTGCGGAACCAACTGGGTGACTATTCGCCGAGCAGGATTTTGCAGCGCGTGACGACCGTCATCGAGGGAATTAAGGCCGCGGTCTCACCCCAAACCAAGGTTATTCACGTGCGCGGCTGCGAAATTACGGGCACGGACAAGAGCGGGTTTGCCGAAGCTGTGCGGGCGGCGCAAGGGGCGGACGCCGCTATCGTGGTGGTCGGCGAGAGGCAGCACGAGACGAACGAGGCCAGCCCGGGGGGCAGACCCACCGACGGTGAAGGGCACGATGTGGCGAGCCTGGATCTGTCGGGGGTGCAGGAGGACCTGATCCGGGCGATCGTCGCGACCGGAACGCCCACCATCGTGGTGCTCATTAACGGCCGGCCGCTCTCCACTCGGTGGACGGCAGAACACGTGCCCGCCCTCGTGGAGGCGTGGGAGCCCGGCGAGCGGGGCGGGGAAGCGGTGGCCGACGTCCTCTTTGGGAATTACAACCCCACCGGAAGGTTGGCCATTTCCGTGCCCCGGCACTCCGGCCAATTGCCCGTCTATTACAATTACAAGCCTTCCAAAGCTTACTGGATGCGGCGAGGTTACGCGGACATGCCGGCAACTCCGCTTTACCCCTTTGGTTATGGACTTAGCTATACCAATTTTGAGTATAGCAATCTGCACGTTGAGCCGGAGCAGATTCATGCCGACGGTGAGGCGCGAGTGAGCTTGAACGTGAAGAACACCGGCGGCCGCGCGGGTGTGGAGACCGTGCAACTCTACATTCACGAGGAGTACGCCCCGGTCTCAACCCCGGTCAAGCAACTCCGGGGGTTTGAGCGGGTGGCCCTTGCGCCGGGCGAAACGAAGACCATCACCATGCGGCTTACCCCGGAAGATCTTCAGTTGCTGGATCTCGACCTTCACTGGCGGGTGGCGCCCGGCGATTTTGAGATCATGGTTGGGAAGTCGGCGGCGGAGATACCTCTCCAGGGAATCCTGAAGGTGACGCCGTAGCGGACGCGTAGCCACGGTCAGAAAATTGCAGACCGTGGCTACGCCCGTTTGCAACAATACGCGCGACACGCGCAGGGCCTGTCCAAGCCGGCGAGGGCGCCTGGGTTACTTCTTTTCACCGCTTGTGAAATTTCCCACCTCCGTCACCGCCGATTTGGCGACACCCTGAAATTCAACGGGCTGCTGCACACGGGTGAAGTCATTGCCCGACAGCTTGATGTCGCTGGTCTGGTCGCCGCTCAGGCGGAGGAAGGTCTCGGTGGGGACGGGCCGCGAGCCGCGCACCAGCGCATCCACCACGTTATTCATCCACACCATGGGCTGCGAACCGCTCATCGTGCCGGCGCGGAAGCCATCCAGGTCGAGAGCCTTCACGTCATCGAAAACCATGGCCGGTCGCGCGTCGACGTTATCCCAACGTACCTGCACGTTGGTCATGGTCAAACCCTCCGCGTGGCGCGTGTAGAAACCGAACGCGGGGAGGATTCCGAACATGCCGGCCTGGGGATACTTGTCGGGGAATTCGGGAACGTCGAGTCCTTTTGCCTCCTTCCGCCCTCCTTGCATGGTGATGTTGATCCCGTCGAGCAGGACCCTCTCCACCGGATACCCGGGCAACCCTGAGATGTCGGAAGTCTCCATAGCGCCGGTGGCCACAACGTTTGAGATGGAAACGTTCTGAAGCGTGCCCGGAGTAGGATGGGTGAGCCCGCGTCCCCGGTTCCCGCGCCGGATGAAAATCGGGATCCGGACGCCTTGCATCGAGATGTTGGAGATCACGACGCCGTCGATGTGCGCTCCGTCCACCGCTTCCAGCGAAATGCCGGAATCCGGCGGGTGTGACTTTTCGCGCGGCAGCATGACCAGGTTCGACGCGGCAACATCCTTAAAGTCTCCGCTGCTCTCGGTTCCAAATTTGAAGTTGTTGGCGTTTGTCCGCAGCACGCAATTCGTCACAGTAAGATGCTCGGTGGGCCGTGCATAACCCATGGAGGGGCTGGCCTTCGGGCAAATGGCGTCATCGGCCGATTCCACGTAGCAGTTGGCGATGCGCACGTAGCGCGAAGCGTCGGGGTCGATGCCGTCCGCGTAACTGTTCAAGACGGTGACGCCGATAACGTTCACATAGTCGCATCCCCAAAAGCTGACGGAATAATTCGGGGAGTTCTGCACCGTAATTCCCTGGATGGTGATGTACTGGGACGACTTCAAGGCGATGGTCTTGGGCCCGTTGCGATGCGTGCGATTTCCATCGATCGTGCCCTGGCCCACGATGCCGATGTTGTGCACGCCATCTGCGGTGACGAGTCCGTAATGAAAGTAGGTGGTTTCCTCGTCGGAAACGGACTTGAAGGGCAACTCTTCATACTTGTCGAAGTCCTCGTTGTCGGGGCTCTCGGCCAGCGTCGCTCCGGCTTCCAAGTAGAGCGTTACATAATTCTTGAGACGGATGGTGCCGCTGATGTAGCGCCCGGGGGGAATGTGCACCTCGCCGCCGCCCTGCTTCTCCGCAGCATCGATGGCGGCTTGGATGGCCGCTGTGTCCTTGGTGACTCCGTCACCTTTCGCGCCGTAGTCGCGTATGTTCAGCGCCCCCGCTGCCGAGATGGCAAACGACAGCAAGCAGGCCCCGACCACGGCAATTCGCAGCAGCCAACGATAAGCAGTATTGTGTGACTGAAGATAGATTGGCATAGGGTTACCCTCCGGCAGGCCTTATACGCTCAATTCACCCACAACTCAACACGTCGGGGGAGGTGTTATTTTCACTTTGAAAGTAACACCACGGAAGGCAGGCCAGGGGGCCCAGCGATTCTCGACTCTCAGCCCGCAGCCTTCACGGGTCAGTTCTCAATGGCCCGATCACCCGATCCCCAGACCCGTGTCGAGTGATGCGCAACGGGGGTCGAGGGACGCGTATGTTAGAATATTTGAAGTACCAAACCCATGGCAGAAACCAGTCGTGCAACATCCCGGCCGCTCGAGTTGACGGAGCTCCTGACCCTGGTGATCGAGGTCAGCGAGCAACTCAATTCCACGCTCGATCTCGATGAGTTGCTGAGCCGCATCGCGGAGATCGTCAAGAGCGCCATTGACTACGAGGTCTTCGCCATTCTTCTCCTCAACGAGAAGACGCAGGAGTTGCGCGTGCATTTCAGCCTCGGCCACCCCCGGGAGCTGATCCGAAACCTGCGGATCAAGGTGGGTGAGGGCATTGTGGGCCGGGCCGCGCAGATGCGGCGTTCGGTTCTGGTGAATGACGTCAAAAACGATCCCGCCTACATTCCCTCACTGCCGGCGATCCGCTCCGAGATGGCGGTGCCTCTGGTGTTCAAGGGCCGATTGATCGGGGTCATTGACCTGGAATCCCCACAGCCAGATTTTTTCAACGACTCGCACGTCAGCCTGCTGGAGTTTCTGGCCGGCCCCATGGCTTTGGCGATTGAAAACGCGCGGCTGTACCGGCGCACCCTGCGCCAGGCGCGGACGTTGCAGTTGCTGAACGAAATCAGCCGCGAGCTTAGCTCGGTGCTGGTGTTGAATGAATTGCTGCGCAAAGTCGGGACGCTCACCAAGCGGCTGGTGGATTATCACCGCTTTGGCATTTTGCTGGCCGACGAGCAGACGCAGACCTTCAACGCGGTCATCTCCCTCAAGCAGGATGAGCGCATGCCCGAAAAGTCGACCGTGAATTTTGGCCAGGGCATCGTGGGGGCCGCGGCCAGCCTGCGCCAACCGGTGGTGGTGCCCGACGTCAGCAAAGACCCGCGCTACATCTCGGTGAATTCGGAGACCCGCTCGGAGATGACGGTTCCGCTGATCTATCGAGGTCGCGTGATCGGCGTGATCGATTTGGAAAGCCCGCACCTGAATTATTTCAACGACGAGCACGTGCGCATTTTTTCCACGCTCGCGCCGCAAATCGCCATTGCCATTGAAAACGCCCGCCTATACGAACGCGTGGCGCGCAGCGAAGCCCGGCTGGAGCAGGACCTGCGCCGCGCCCAGGAAATCCAGATGCACCTGATGCCGGGCATCGCACCCAAAATTCCCGGCCTCGATGTGGCATTGCGCTTTCAGCCGGCGCGTGAACTGGGGGGCGACCTTTATGAATTCCTCGCTTACGGCAGGGATCGGCAGGTGATTGTGGTGGGCGACGTCAGCGGCAAGGGCGCGCCCGCGGCACTCTATGGCGCCATGGCCAGCGGCACGCTGCGCAGTCTCGCTCCGCTGAAGCTTCCGCCGCCCGAAATGATGAAGCGCCTGAACCTGATGTTCCTGGAGCGTAAGATCGAGGGCCACTTCATTACCCTGACCTACGCCATCTGGGAACCGCGCACCAAAACCCTCTGCCTGGCCAATGCCGGCATGCCGTTGCCCATCCTTGTGCGCAAGGGACAGTGCCGGGCGATTCGCGCTGAGGGCGTTCCCCTCGGCCTGCTCGAGCACACTGAGTATCAGCAGGTGACGGTGAATCTGGAGGCGGGAGATTTGCTGGCGTTTTTTTCCGACGGCATCACCGAGGCCAATAATCCTCAGCAGGAGGAGTTCAGCTCGCGGCGCCTGGAAAATATTTTGCGCCAGAATGCCTCGGGGTCGCCCCAGGAAATTGTCAGCCGGGTGTTTGAAGAACTGAGCGGCTTCGAAGCCGGGCGCCCTCAGCGCGACGACCAAACACTGGTGGTGTTACACGTGCGCTGAAAAATATTTCCCAGATGCCAGATTCCAGGCTTTGATTATGGATATTCCGCAAATGCCCGCTACTGTCCGGCACAGAGGAGCTTAGATCCAAAGGGACAAAATGTCACTATCGACCCAAGATTCCTTCCATTATCGCCAGGCCGAGCTTTATTGCGATGATTTGTCCCTCGAGTCGCTCGCTGAGCGCTTTGGCACGCCGGCTTACATTTACAGCCAAAGCGCCATTCTCGGGAACTATGCGCGGCTCAGCGGAACTCTGGCGGGGCTTCCCGGTTTGATTTGTTACTCGGTCAAAGCCAATTCCCATCTTCGCATTTTGAGCTTGCTGCGGCAGGCAGGCGCGGGATTCGACGTGGTCTCCGGCGGAGAGTTGGCGCGCGCGCTGCGTGCCGGAGCCGCGCCCGACACCATTGTCTTTTCCGGGGTGGGGAAAACGCAGGAGGAAATTGACGCGGGCCTGGCTGCGGGCATTTTGATGTTCAATGTGGAATCGGTGGGCGAGCTCGAGGTGATTGAAAGCCGCGCGCGCGCCCTCGCCAAGGTGGGGCGCGTTTCCATCCGCGTCAATCCCGACGTGGAAGCGGACACGCACCCCTACATTTCCACCGGGCAGATGATCCACAAGTTTGGCGTGCCCAAGGACGAAGCTCCGGAGCTCTATCGCCGCGCCGCGCGCTCGCCGCATTTGAAGGTGCAGGGCGTGGCGTGCCACATTGGCTCGCAGATTCTGGAGGTGGAACCTTTCTGGAAAGCGCTGGATGAAATTTTGGCCGTGGCGCGGCAACTGGCGGCGGAAGGCATCGCCGTGGAGGTGCTCGATCTGGGCGGCGGGTTTGGAATTTCCTACAACGCCGAGCCGCCCTTGGACGTGGAGCGTCTGGCGCGGGGCCTGGAGGAGCGGTTACGCGCGGCCTCGATGCGGCTCATTCTTGAGCCCGGACGCGCCCTGGTGGGCAACGCCGGCGCTCTGGTGACGCGCGTGCTCTATGTGAAGCGGAACCAGCGGAAGAATTTCGTGGTGGTGGACGCGGGCATGAATGATTTAATGCGGCCCACCCTTTACGGCTCTTACCACGAGATTGTTCCCGTGCGCGGAGGCACGGCGGAGCGCTTGCAGGCGGACATTGTGGGACCGCTGTGCGAAAGCGGCGACTTCTTCGCGCGCGACCGCGACATTCCCGACGTCCAGCCCGGCGATCTGCTGGCCGTGCTGACCGTCGGCGCCTACGGATTCGTCCTCTCCTCCAATTACAACACGCGCCCGCGCCCCGCCGAAGTTCTGGTGCACGGTGCGGAGGCGGAATTGATTCGCCCGCGCGAGACGGTGGAAAGTTTGATGGCAGGAGAAGTTCAGTGAGGCCAGTTACAATTGCGACCTTCATTCTGGCGGTCTGTCTCGGTGCGAGCATGTTCGCTACGGACGGGCCTTCCTCGACGGCAACCTCCACGTCGTGGAGCGGCAAGGCGGCCGCCGCCTACTTGGATGGGCGAATGGTCTGGTGGATGGGCTGGAAAGTCGCGGCCCGCGATCATGGAACGTTTTGCGTCTCCTGCCACACGGTAGCGCCTTACGCCATGGCCCGGCCGGCGCTGCGGGCGGCACTCGCCGAGCAAGCCCCCTCCGCGACGGAACGCCAGCTTTTGGATAACGTCACAAAGCGAGTTCGAATGTGGAAGGAAGTTGAGCCCGCCTACCCCACCGAGAAGCGAGGCGCGGGTAAAACGGAAGAATCGCGCGGAACGGAGTCCATTCTCAACGCGGTGGTTCTGGTGAGTTATGACGCGCCCACGGGCAAGTTGAGCCCGGACGCGCGCCTGGCGCTGGACAACATGTGGCGCGAACAACTGAAAACGGGAGAAGCCCGCGGAGCGTGGTCCTGGCTCCAGTTTCACAACTCGCCCTGGGAAGGTGATTCGCAATATTATGGGGCCACGCTGGCGGCGATTGCGGTGGGCAGCACGCCCGGGAACTATCAGTCTGCCCCGGAAATTCAGAACAATATGAAGCTGCTCCGCGAGTATCTTGTCCGCGAGCGCGATTCGCAAATCCTGATTGACCGCGTGATGCTGCTCTGGGCGTCCGCGAAGGTACCGGGCCTGCTGACTCCAGCGCAGCAAAAGTCCATCATCGATGAAGCGCTCAGCAAGCAGCAGGCGGACGGAGGCTTCAGCCTGTCGTCGTTCGTGGGAGGGTGGAAGAGGCACGACGGTACGCCGCTGGAGACCAAGAGCGACGGCTACGCCACCGGAGTCATTACGCTCGCGCTCCAGCAGGCAGCCATGAACCGCGATCAGCCGCAATTGCAACGTGCCCTTACCTGGCTCAAGCTAAACCAGGACAAAACCGAAGGCCGATGGCTGGCTTACTCGCTGAACAAGCAGCGCGACCTGTCGACCGACATCGGCCGGTTCATGAGTGATGCCGCAACAGCATTCGCGGTGCTCGCCCTTCAGCAGGCAAACTAAGCAGCGAATAACATTTCGGGAATGGGGCGGCCATCATTCGTAGGGGCGCCCCTTGTGGGCGCCCTAAAGTCGGCCATGCCGACAGTGAGGGCGGGCGCGAGCGACCGCCGTGCCAACGGGGAGGGCGGGCACAAGGCCCGCCCCTACGTCCCCAACGTGCGGCCCTCATTGTGACACAGCCACTCCTGGCTGTGTCATGCGCAGCACAGGCAGGAGTGCCTGTGCCACGCGCCCAACTGTTCCTAGCGGCTGCCCACCACGCCGCGCACGGAGTCAATGAGTTTTGCCGAATCGTACCCGATGCCATCCTTGAAAACGGTTTCCACGTTTTCGATGTCCTCGATCTTTTTTGACGGGTCGCCCTTGATGACCACGAGGTCGGCCTGCTTGCCCGGGGCAATGGTGCCGATGCAGTCCAGTTCCCCCAGAAACTGCGCGCCGTTGGCGGTGGCGATGTGGATGGCTTCCGCCGGCGTGAATCCCGCTTCCACCAGCAATTCCACCTCGCGCTGGTCGCCGAAGCCGGCGATCACGCCGCCCATGCCCGTGGGATCCAGCCCGGCCAGCAACAAGCCTCCCGCCCGCGCGAAGGCGCGCTCAAATTCCATTTCCTTGCGGAAGGCTGCCGGCCACGGGGATGTGTCGGACCCGTATCGGCGGCGGATGGCGGCCTGGTCGCTGGCCCGGACCTTGTTGACCAGCAGGGCGCTGCGGGCGTCGGGCGACAGCGCGTCAAGCACTCGCTGGGAAATCGAGGGACGCCCCGGCACGCCCATTTCAAATACCGGCAGGGTGGAAGTGACGGCCACATGATGCTCGACGAGATCCAGGATCATGTCGTGGACGGGACCGGATTCCACGTCGAGCTTGCCGTAGAAATCGATATCCTGCGGCGTGGTGGTGCACTCGCCGGGCTTCTTCCACGGAAAGAACTCCGTATCCACCAGCAATCCGTGCTCGAGATCGTCGATTCCCAGCGCCGCCGCTTCCCGGAATCCGATGGAGCAGAGATGCCCCGTCACTTTCACGCCGCGCTGGTGAGCGGCCGTAATCGCCGCGGCCAGCTCATCGTGGGTAATGAAGTTGTAAATCTTGAAACTGTCGATGCCCTGGTCGACCCAGAAATTGACGGTCTGCGTGGCGTCCTCCGGGTTCCTGAGTTGGTGCATCTGGATCGCCCACGAACCCTTTCCCTCCAGGTAGGGCCCGGTGACGTGGATTTTGGGGCCCGGCATACCTCCCGCGTCGATGGCTTTCTTCAGCTCGATGTCCGTGTAAGGTTCCAGCGCGCCGGTGGTGCGGATGGTGGTGACTCCTCCGGCAAGGTACAAGCGCGGAAAGCTGAAGGCCATTTCGCCGTAAACGCCGTTCCCCATGGGGTAGACCAGGTGATCGTGCATCCCCACGAGGCCGGGAATTACCGTGTAGCCGTGCAGGTCGAGGACTCGCGCACTATCGGGAACCTTTGCCGACGCGGCGTCTCCCACCGATTCAATCTTTCCGTGGCTCAGCAGGATGGTCTGATCTTCGCGCGCGGGCGCGCCGGTGCCATCGAGCACGCGGACGTGGGTCAGCGCCGTCACCGGCGCGTCAACCTTGACGAACGCCCTTACAGCCGGCGAAAGAGTCTGCGCCAGGCCGACAGGGGCGGCAAGCAGCAATAAGCTGAGCACCACGACGAGTTTGCGCATTCGAATGTGACTCCTTCAGCAAAGTGACTCGGCCGGCGGCCATCAGAGGTTCTTATATTTTTTTTTCGGGTCCATCGTCAGGTGGAATTCGCCCGATGACGATGCGTCGACAAATTCAAGGGTCACGCTGCCGATGCCTCTGAAGTGGTTATAGCGCCAAGCTTCAAAAGGGTACGTGTTGACCGTGCCACCACCTTCCGAGGGGGGGCGCTCGTAGGTCCCGCCAGAGGGGTGAGAATCGATTTCATCCGGCGGGCCGTAAAGAATGTAGATGCGGCCGCGATCCATCCTCCAACCCGGGCGGCTCGAGGCAAAATGCTCGTTGGCGTACGCAATCCGGCGGTAATGTTCTATTTTGAACTTATTCTCCGGGCTGCCGGGATTGGGGTTGCGCCGCTCCCAGAACGCCTTGATGAACTCATCCCGTTCCTCATCAGTAGTGAGTTTCTTGAAGGCGGCGCGCTCTTTATCGTCGATGATGTAGACCACTTCCTGATTCAGCCAACGGTCATAAGGAGAGATTTCCGCGCGGCCTGCCTGCTGCGGCGCACTGTTTGGATTCTGCTGAGGCGGCCGAGATGGCCACGCGGCCAACGCCACCACGGCGGTGGCTACGACAATCGCGGCGGCGAATAACGGCGTCCAAACGCCACTCGCCCCTTGCGGATAGAGCATTCGACGGATCCGTTTCATGAGACTCCCTCCCGAAGCCGCCACGGCCGGTTCCCGGCCTGACCAGCGATCCTGTTCCAGCGTGGCCAGAGCCGCGGCGTATTCCTGCACGTTGCCGCGGGTCGCCACCACCACATCATCACAGCAGTTTTCGCGCTCGGCGCGGATCACGCGGGAGATCCACCAGGCCGCGGGGTGATAAAACAAAAGGCACTCCACCCATCGCTGCAACACATTCACCAGGTAATCGTAGCGGCGGATGTGCGCCAACTCATGCAGGAGGATGGCTTCAATCTGTCCCGCCGGCAATCCCGCGAGCACTCCGATCGGCATGAGAATTACCGGACGGATATGACCCATAACCATGGGGACATCCGCCAGGCAGGACTCCAGCAGCAGAACCGGCCGCGACAGGCGCAACTGCGCACGCAAGCGGAGGAGTTCCTTCTGCCAACTCTCGGGCGCACAACACACGCCTCGCCGGCGCAACCGGCCCATCGATATCCAGCCGGCCACCTGCCCGAGGGCGAATACCCACACGCCCACCATCCAGAACAGCGCCAGCCAGGGCACGACGGCGGTAAGGCCTGAATTCTCTGCGCCGGCGTCACCCATGCCCGTTGGAACGGTCCATGCCGGCAAGGCGGAGGTTCCCGCGGCGCGCACACCGTGCACCCCTTCCGGCATCACGCGAACCAAGGTGAGGCCAATTCCGCCGATCATCACAAGCATGGCCGCACAGGCCGCGGCATAGCGGGCGCGCGACGACCGCATGCCCCACAGCGCCGCCGCGAGCGCGGCGGAGATCACCGCTCCCTCCCACAGGGAATGAAGCAACGTCCGACCCACCGCCTGCGCCAGGGGGGTTGCCACCCAGGTTTCGAGAAGTCTCATTTCTCCCCCTTCCGATACGCATCCAGCATCCTGCGTATTTCGGCGAGTTCGGCCTTCGTGGCCTTCCGCGCGGAAAGCGCCCCCATCAGGAGCGCCTTGGCCGACCCGCTGAAAGCGCGCTCCATCAGGTCCCCGGCAAGCTGCCGCTGGGTCCACTCGCGCCGCCGGGCAGCGGCGTAAATGTGGGCGCGCTGCTTCTCGTCACGGCGCACCAGGCCTTTTTCGGCCATAATCTGCATGAATTTCAGCACCGTGCTGTATTGCGCCGGACGCCGCCGGCTGATCACGTTGTAAACCTCGCGCACCGTGGCGGGCCCGATGCTCCACAGCACGGTCAGGATTTCGAGCTCGGCATTCGTGGGTCGAGGCGGTTCGGTGGTCATATACGAAGACCTTACTAGTAAGACTTTCGTATGTCAAGGGGCTTTTTCGCCGGCTTCGACCCGGCCAAAGACAGGAGTGGATCAGGGCTTTCTGGCGGAGATGTCAGCGCGGATGACATCAATGAAACGGCGGGCGACCTCGAGAGCTTCCTGCGCTTCGTGCAGTGAAACGAACCCCGTGTCGTCATACAGCGCCAAATTACGCTTTCGACGAAGGCGATCGAATACGGTCATCAAGGCGGAGTGCCGTGGGTCGATTCGCGCCTGCACGAATTCGATGATGGCGATGTGATGTCCGGGCTGGCTTCTTGCCCGGAAGCCGTGGCTGAACATGAATCCCAATGAGGCTCTCAGCATCGACTCATAGGCTTGTTGAAGGCACGCCTCTTCGTCAAACGCCAGGATTTTATGCGCAGAGGCCAGCTTCCGCTCGGCACTGGCGAGAAAGCGTTCGATTTGCGCCCAGTCAACGGTTTGCGGTTTGAGCTTTTTCATGTCCGGGTCATGAGCGAAACGCGCTTATTGTGCCAGATGCTTTCCAGGAATGCATCCTTTCGTTGGCGGCGCCCCTCAAATTCACCCCGTGACATCACCGTATAATTGATTTCCCGCCCCAATTGGCGCTCCAGCTTCCGCACGGCTTCGGCCAACGTTTCGATGGGCGGGTTGCCGATCACAAGGACGTCGATGTCGCTGGCGGCATCCTGCTGGTTGCGCGCGAATGATCCGTACAGATAGGCCTCCTCGATGCGATCCAGGCTTTGAAGGGCTCGGCCGATCATTGGCGCCGCACCGATGGTTTTCCCTATGATGCTGCGGACCTCCCGGAACAGGGGATACGCACGGTTGAGGTGAAAATACTTCTGGCGCCCACTCACTTCCGACCGGAAAAGTCCCTCACGCTCCAGACGCCGCAGGTCTCTCGACAGATTGGAGGGGTCGACGCCCAGTCGCACGGCCAAGTCGCGCAAATGGTGGCGGGCCGCAGGGTTGGTGAAAAAGTAAGCCAGCAGACGCCGGCGCGCCTGGGATCGCAGGTCAAGCATAGAGTCAAATCATACCACATTTGTGGTCATATTAGACAACAAAGGCTGCACAATCCACGTCGATGGAAAACTGCCAACCCGTGGAAGTGCGCTACGCCCTGGGTTGCTCAACCGCTCACCATGACGGCCTTGACGGGCTGTTCCGCAATCGGTAAGGTGTGTTGCCGCCGCGATTCGGGGTTATCATAGTGAACAGGGTTTTACGGAGGAATTATGGAGAAATCTCATGACTTCTTTGGGGCTCGTGCCACCCTCGAAACCGCCGGCGGCGCCGCGGTCATCTATCGCTTGGACAGCCTGGAAAAGTCCGGGCACGGCGCGGTCTCGCGCCTGCCGTTTTCGATCAAGGTTCTGCTGGAGTCTCTGCTGCGAAACTGCGACGGCACGCTGGTGACGGAGGAAGACGTCACCTCGCTCGCCCGGTGGAACGCCAAGTCGCCCGCCGCGCACGAGGTGCCTTTCAAGCCGGCGCGCGTAATTCTCCAGGATTTCACCGGCGTTCCCGCCGTGGTGGACCTGGCCGCCATGCGCACGGCGATGAAGCGATTGGGAGGCGACGCCACCAAAATCAATCCCCTGGTTCCTGTCGACCTGGTCATCGATCACTCGGTGCAAGTGGATTTCTTTGGGAACGCCTCCGCCCTCGAGCGCAACGCCGAAATCGAGTTTGAGCGCAACCGCGAGCGCTACGAATTCCTGCGCTGGGGCCAGCAGGCCTTCCAGAATTTCCGCGTGGTCCCTCCGGCCACGGGCATTGTGCATCAGGTGAATCTGGAATTTCTGGCCAAAGTAGTCCTGGCTCAGAAGGCGAACGTTGAAACCGTGCTGCTGCCTGACACGCTGGTGGGTACCGATTCCCACACCACGATGATCAACGGGTTGGGCGTGCTGGGCTGGGGCGTGGGCGGCATCGAGGCAGAAGCCGCCATGCTCGGCCAGCCCTATTATTTCCTGACGCCCAAGGTGGTGGGCTTCCGGCTGCGCGGAAAAGTGAACGAAGGCGTGACGGCCACGGACCTGGTGCTGACCGTCACGCAGATCCTGCGCAAGAAAGGCGTAGTGGACCAGTTCGTGGAGTTTTTCGGCGAGGGTTTGTCGGAAATGACGCTCGCCGACCGCGCCACCGTGGCGAACATGTCTCCCGAATACGGCGCGACCATGGGATTCTTCCCCATTGATGCTGAGACGCTGCGCTACCTTCGCCAGACAGGCCGCACGGACGAAGAAGTGGACCGCGTGGAGCGTTACGCGAAGGAGCAGGGAATTTTCCGCACGAACCAAACTCCTGATCCGGAGTTCACCGATGTGCTGGAACTGGATCTGGCCACAGTGGAGCCGAGCCTGGCCGGGCCCAAACGGCCACAGGACCGCGTCCCGCTGTCGCAAATGAAGCAGGCGTTTCACCGCGCCCTTTCCGCTCCGGTAAAGGAGCGGGGTTTCGGCTTGTCGGCGGACGATGCCGGCCGGAGCGCCAGCGTGAAATTCAACGGGTCAAGCGCTCAGTTGGGCCACGGGTCGGTGGTCATCGCGGCCATCACTTCCTGCACCAACACCTCCAATCCTTCCGTCATGCTGGGGGCGGGCCTGGTGGCGAAAAAGGCTCTGGAGAAAGGATTGCAAGTTCCGCCCTACGTCAAAACCAGCCTCGCGCCCGGCTCAAAAGTGGTGACGGAATATCTGCAGGCGGCCGGGTTGCTCGAATCGCTCGCCGGCCTGCACTTCGATCTGGTGGGTTATGGTTGCACCACGTGCATCGGCAACAGTGGTCCGCTGCCGCCCGAGGTGGCGAGCGCGGTGACGCAGGGCCAACTGGTGGCCGCGGCGGTTCTATCCGGCAATCGCAATTTTGAGGGCCGCGTGCATCCGCAGGTGCGCGCGAACTATTTGGCATCGCCGCCGCTGGTGGTGGCATACGCGCTGGCGGGCACCGTGGATATTGATTTGGCCACCGAACCCCTGGGAAAGGATCGGCAGGGCAATGCCGTTTACCTGCGCGATATCTGGCCCTCGCAAGCGGAGGTAGGTGAAGCGCTCAGCCGCTCCGTCCGCCCCGAGATGTTTCGCCAGAGCTACCAGAATGCCTGGGACGGCAACGCGACGTGGAATGCCATTCCCGTGGCCGGCGGCGCGCTTTACCCGTGGCAGGAAACCTCGACTTACATTCAGGAGCCGCCGTTCTTCATCGGCCTCACTCCCACCCCCGGGGCTATCGGAGAGATTCGCGGCGCGCGCGTCCTGGCGCTGCTCGGTGATTCCGTGACCACGGACCACATCTCTCCGGCGGGAGATATTCCCGTGGACGGGCCCGCCGGCCGCTTCCTGGCGGAGCGCGGCGTGACCAAGAAAGATTTCAATTCCTTCGGCTCGCGGCGCGGCAACGATCGCGTGATGGTGCGCGGCACGTTTGCCAACATCCGGCTGAAGAACCTTCTGGTGCCGGGGACGGAAGGGGGAATCACACTGCACTTTCCCGATGGCGACAAAATATCCATTTATGATGCGGCTATGCGCTATCGCGCGGACGGCGTCCCACTCCTCGTGCTGGCCGGGAAGGAATACGGTTCAGGCTCGTCGCGCGACTGGGCGGCGAAAGGCACGCTGCTGCTCGGCGTGCGCGCTGTGCTGGCGGAAACCTACGAGCGCATCCATCGCAGCAACCTGGTGGGGATGGGCGTGCTGCCCCTGCAATTTCGCGAAGGAGAAAACGCCGCGACCCTCGGGCTCAGCGGGCAGGAGGTCTTCGACGTCGCCGGCCTGAGTGGGGAAATCCGCCCACGCTCGGAAGTCACCGTGACTGCCGTCGCACCGGATGGCGCCAAGAAAACCTTCGCGGCCATCGCCCGACTAGACTCGGCTGTGGAAGTGAACTATTACCGCAACGGCGGCATCCTGCCCACGGTGTTGCGCAGCCTGCTGAAGTCCGTGTGATCTTGCCCGCGCCTTCGCACGCGGAATGCCATCAACATGTCCATTCTCAGCCGAGCGCGCACAGCCATGGCCCAGGGGCGGGCAAAGCTCCGGCAACTCGCCGCCTTCTGGATTCCGGCGCGCGAAGCCTTTTGGCTGGCGCTGGAAGAACTGCGCACCCACAAGCTGCGATCCTTCCTGACCCTGCTCGGGATCGTCATCGCCACCACCACCCTGATCGTCGTGATGGCCGTGGTGAATGGCATGAACCTGTATATCGCCACCAAAATCGCCAATCTCGGCACGAACACTTTCGTGCTCTATCAGTTCAAGTGGGCGCAGGGGTACGAGGCGTACCTGAAAGCTCTGCGGCGCAACCGGCCCATCCGCTTTGAGGAGTACGAGTACCTGCAGGACACGCTGAGCGGTTACGAGGCCATGAGCGCCATTGCGGCGCCTTCCACAAGGCCGCAGGTGCGCTACGGCGGCCGGTCCATCGACGAGGTGAATCTGATGGGAGTCACCTCCAGCCACGCTTACATCGGCCGGGAAAAGGTGGCGTGGGGGCGCTACATCACCGACCAGGACTACCGGCACAATACGCGGGTTTGCTTCATTGGCCAGGACGTTGTGGATAAGCTCTTCCCCTCGGTCGATCCCATCGGCAAGGAATTGACGGTGGGAGGCCATAACTTCAGCGTGGTGGGTGTGGCGGAGAAGGTCGGGTCCACTTTCGGGGCGAGCCAGGACAATTTCGTCTTTATTCCTCTCGGCACCTTTCGGAATCTCTTCATGCCGAACCTGGAGCTGATCGTTTATATCAAAGCCCCGGACGCTCCGCACATGATGGAGCTGGAGGACGAGGTGCGCGTCCTTATGCGGGCGCGCCGCCACGTGCCCTACCACGAGGACGACACCTTCGGCATAAACGCGTCGGAAACGCTGATGAGCGCCTGGCAGGACCTGACGGGCACTATTTTCGCGGTCACCATCGGCGTGGTGGCGGTGTTCATGGTGGTGGGCGGAATTGTGATTATGAACATCATGCTGGCCACGGTCACCGAGCGCACCCACGAGATCGGAATTCGCAAGTCCGTGGGGGCGAAACGCAGCGACATCCTTTGGCAATTCCTGATTGAAGCCGCGGCGCTCTCCGGCTTGGGGGGCGTCATGGGAGTGCTCCTTTCCTATGGTCTTGCCTGGCTGGTGGCCCTGGTTTTCACCGCCGATGTGCCCACCAGTGCGGTGATCGTGGGAATTACCCTCTCCACGCTGGTGGGGCTCTTTTTCGGAATCTACCCGGCGCGGAGGGCGGCGGCGCTCGATCCCATTCAAGCGCTGCGGGCAGAGAAATAGGATGAAAACTTATTGGCGCCAAGTCGGTGAAAACCTGTGGCTGGCGCTTGACACTCTGCGCGCGCACAAGTTCCGGTCACTCCTCACCGTGCTGGGCGTGCTCATCGGCACCACCACGGTGATTGTGGTGGCTTCGATTATCGCGGGCCTCGACACGCAGTTGGTGCAGGCGGCGGAGCAATTCGGCACGAGGACGGTATGGCTCTACAAGCTGCAGATGGGCACGCCGCACCGCCTGACGCGCGAGGAGCGGCTGCGCAAACCGCTTAGCTACGAGGATGCCAAGGCCATCAAGGAGCAATGCCCCGCCGTCGAGGAAGTGTCGGTGGTCCTCTTCAGCCAGATCGAGGAGATGGGCTTGCCGCCCTCCACGGCGCGCTACAAGAGCCGCGAGATGGCGGGGGCGCAGTACATGGGTGTGGACGCCAACTATCTGGCGCTTGCAAACTCCTCTCTCGCCGATGGCCGATTCTTTACCCAGACCGACGATTTGCACCGCCGGGATGTTGCCGTGATCGCCGCCAACGTGGTGGAACAACTCTTTCCGAACGAAGATCCGGTCGGCAAAAGCATGGCGGTGGACGGGCACGCTTTCGAAGTCATCGGCACCCTCAACAAGTTTAAGGGCGTTCTGGGTGACAGTCCCGACGACCGCGACATCTTTATTCCCTATTGGACTTACAAGAAGCTCTATCCCGCGGCCAAGGACCACTTCATCACCGCGCTGGCTGCCCGCGGACGAATGGACGAGGCGCAGGATGAGATTCGCGGCCTCCTGCGCCGGCGCCGTCATGTGAAACCCAGCGAGCCGGACAACTTCGGGATCTCGACGGCCGAGTCAATCATCACCGAGTTCCGCGAGATCATCAGCAGCGTGGCGCTGGTGATGGTGGTGATCTCTTCCATCGGCCTGCTGGTGGGGGGCATCGGCGTGATGGACATCATGCTGGTGTCGGTTACGGAACGCACCCGGGAGATCGGCGTGCGCAAGGCCGTGGGCGCGCGTCAACGCGATATCGCCTGGCAATTCCTGCTGGAGGCGGTGGTGCTCACCGGTTCCGGCGGGCTCGTCGGAATCGCCGTGGGCTGGCTGCTGAGCTTTCTCATCCGCATGCTGGTGCCGAGCTTGCCGTCCACCGTCCCACTCTGGTCCGTAGTGGCAGGCTTCGTCGTCTCCACCGGGGTCGGATTGTTTTTCGGCCTCTGGCCGGCTTTAAAAGCGGCGCGACTTGATCCCATCACCGCACTTCGGTATGAGTAGCACTTCCTCAAGTTCGATTGTGGATAAAGCGCAAATGGGCGCAAATGGGTGGAAATTGGCGAGTCAAATAAGCAAGCCAAATAAGCTTGTCTCCGCGTGGCGGGGTGTACTATCCTGAGTGGTTTCAGTATTAAAGTCTGGCGACGTAATTGCTAAGTGTAAAGAAATCGAACAACGGAGGGTCATTTTACCCATGTCTTCCTACAACGGTAATCCTGTCCCAACCGAAGGCCAAGCCATCACTTACCTGGACGGCGGGTTTGTAATTCCTGACGCCCCGGTTATTCCCTACATCGAGGGCGACGGCACCGGCCGCGACATTTGGAAAGCCTCGCAGCGGGTTTTTGACGCGGCGGTGGATAAAGTCTTTGGCGGGAAACGACATATTGTCTGGTACGAGGTCTTCGCCGGTGAAAAAGCCTTTCGAAAGTTCGGCGAGTGGCTGCCCCAGGGCACGCTCGACGCCATCAAAGATTTTCGCATTGCCATCAAGGGCCCGCTCACGACTCCGGTGGGTGGAGGCATTCGCAGCCTGAACGTATCGTTGCGGCAACTGTTAAATCTTTATGCCTGCTGGCGGCCGGTAAAGTACATTCCGGGCGTACCGTCGCCCGTGCGGCACCCCGAGCGGATGAACATCATCATTTTTCGCGAGAACACCGAGGACGTTTACGCCGGCATCGAGTGGCGCGAGGGGACTCCCCAGGCGAAGCGGGTTATTGAATTTGTCAACGCCCTGCTGACGGAAGACAAAAACAAGAAGCAGGTGCGGCTCGACTCCGGCGTGGGGATCAAGCCGATGTCGATTACGGGGACCAAGCGCCTGGCGCGGCGCGCCTTGCAGTATGCCCTCGCCAAAGGGTTGAAGACGGTGACCCTGGTGCACAAGGGCAACATCATGAAGTTCACCGAAGGCTCCTTCCGCGACTGGGGCTACGAATTGGCCAAAGAAGAGTTTCGCGCGCAGATTGTGACCGAGCGCGAGAGCTGGATTCTGGGCAACAAGGACAAGGATCCCAACCTGTCGGTGGAAGCCAATGCGGCCATGGTGGAGCCCGGCTTGGAGATGGCCAACGAAGCCTTCCAAAAGCAAGTGGCCAAGGAAGTGAAAGACTGCCTCGACGCGATTTACCCGACGCACGGCAGCGGGCAGTGGAAGAACAAGATTCTGGTGAACGACCGCATCGCGGATTCGATGCTTCAGCAGATTCTGACCCGCGCGGATGAATACCAGGTGGTGGTGACGCCGAACCTGAACGGGGATTATCTTTCCGACGCCTGCGCGGCGCAAATCGGCGGGCTGGGCGTGGCGCCGGGCGCGAACATTGGCGATGGTTTTGGCGTGTTCGAGGCCACGCACGGCACCGCTCCGAAATATGCCGACAAGGACATGATCAATCCCGGCGCGGTGATTCGCTCCGGCGCATTGATGTTTGAGTTTATGGGCTGGCCGGAAGTCGGCAAACTGATTGAGGAAGCGCTCGCCGCCACCATCGTGCAGCACCGCGTGACCTACGACCTGGAGCGGCTAATGCAGATGGAAGGCATCAAGGATGTGCAGACGCTCGGCACCAGCGGTTTCGCCAGCGCGATCATTGAGAACATGAATTGAATCATTGACTCATCGGGTCATTGAGTCATTTACGGCTTTCAGCTATGAGCCGTCTACCAGTACCCGCGGGGGGTAACCGTTGAAAGGTTTTGCAATGACTCGATA
>Ga0326727_10007103_pt1 | contig 29997 bp, 31 predicted proteins | sample MB2enrmetagenome_FD_207643 | JGI IMG/M metagenome (GOLD analysis project Ga0326727, IMG submission 207643) | Lab enriched peat soil microbial communities from McLean, Ithaca, NY, United States - MB29MY | ecosystem: Environmental > Terrestrial > Soil > Wetlands > Peat | place: USA: New York... | reverse complement strand
TCGGGTGATCCATCTGCCGTCCCACCTCATCCATGCTCCTCGTCGCCCGGTTCAGGGTGATCTGCTGGGAGAGCTGGAGCATCAGAAGTTCGTAATCGCGGTTGAGCTGGAGATCAGACCCGAGCACGTACTTCACGTTTTTTAAGCCAAGGCCCTCAAAACAGCGGCGGTTGTAGTCCGCCAGCTCGCCGATCTTTTCCATGCTCCCTTTCCGGTTCAGGAATGCGTGGAGGTCGGCAAGGAGCACGACGACCTCAAAACCGGCTGCCTGGAGATCGATCAGCTTGTTGATGGTGATCAGGTGGCCGAGATGGATCTCTCCACTCGGCTCGTACCCTGCGTACACTTTTTTTGTGGGTTGTGCGATCAGGGCCCGGAATTCGTCATCCGTGACAATTTCAACGGTGTTCCGGGAGACCAGTTCGTAACCATCCATCAGAAATAATGGGTGATGATGGGAGTTAATGGTTATTCTGGATGGGAGAAAAGCCAAGGGCGTCGTTGGTCTTTTTAATGGATGCCGTAGCGTCTTTTTCAATGCCAGTCATCGCGCGGATTGCATCGATGTTTTCCACAACGACATCTGCCTCCTGGTGGATTGCCTGGAAGAAGCAGAGTTCGTTTTTATTTGCGTAGATGGAGTCCTCGAAGATGCAGTTCTCGTATAGGTCGGCACGCTGCCGCCCGAGGTCCATGGCGAATTCCTTCAGCTCTGCTGTACTCTTGATACCTGCACTCTTCTTCACAAGTCCCATCCGCGGGTGCTTCACGATGAGTTCGATCACCCTGTCGCGGTTCACATCTTTCTTTGTCGTTATGCGGATGGCGTGCATGTGCATCATTGTCGTCGGGACGATCATGGCCATCGTGGTGATAGAGATGCGGGGCAGCACGGTCTGCACGTCCGGACCGTGGTGGCTGGGCACGGTCACCGGGTCCAGCACGACCGCATCGATCGGCCCTTTCTTGATCTCGCCCGGGTCGGATCCCCGCCGTACCATGATCGCATGCACATGTGCAACCCCGTACTCTTTGTCTATCTCGTGGATGATCCGGCAGAGACCGGTGGTGTTGCACGAGACCACGCGGACGAACTGGCGCCCGATTGCGTCCTTATAATTGCAGGAGGAATTAAAAGAGAAGCCGGCGATTTCGTGCTCCTCGCCCCCCTGCCAGATAGCCTTTTTACTTAGCTTCTCGTACAGCGGTTTATTTGTCGCCCCGATGTCACCTGGCGTCGCATCCACCACCACATCAGCCGCCTGGCACATGTCCTCAACCGAACCTGCCACGGTCAGCCCCGCCTTTTCAAACGCAGCCTTTTTTGAGAGGTCCGCGATGTAGAGCGGGTAACCCCGCTGTTTTGCAATGAATGCCTCGGCATTCGGCCGGGTCTTTGAGACACCGACCACTTTCATGTCCTTTTGGGCAGCGACAACATCGGCAACACGTTTCCCGATGGTACCGTACCCGTTGATGGCCACCTTGATCATATAATCATACATCGTCCCGGCAAGGAAAAAGCTATCCGAATAAAAATAAAAAAAAATGACTTGAGATCCGGTCCGGTAAGTGGTAGGAAAACCGATGGTTATCTGGCAAGGGATGTGAAACATAGGAGATCCCGGAAGCCGGTGCGGGTGCGAAAACAGGTTCAGAGAAACAGTCCCTGAATTTTCACAACGTCAGTACTGTCTTTTGCCTTCGCATACAGCGCCAGCGGCTCCCTGTTGACCTCCAAAAACCGGATGCCCCAGCTGACGCAGCCAAGGATCTTTGCTGCCCGATCCGGTTCGCCAAGGATATAGATCGCTGCAGCAAGCGCCTCGACCGATGAGAGGATACAGGGTCTGCCGAAATTCACCGGGTTTGCAGCAACGAGAAAGGGGAGGGCCCGGCGGATCCTCCACGAGTTTATCGCACGGGTGTCCAGCACATCCCATGAACAGTCTAGTACGGTAACAGATCGAGCAGAGCGGTCTTTTGGGGAGAGTGCCTGTTCCGCAGTGGGATCGAGGAGGAGAGTGTTCCGGGGTATCCGGGAGATTTTGTTCAGAATCTTCACATGACCCGCTTTTTCCAATTTTTTTACCGTGCATTTCCGGGGATCGCAGCTGTTATCACGGTACGCGTAGAGCGGTATCATTGATCATCTCTGCGTGCACACCCTGTATCAATGAATAGCTTCTTATCATAGAATGAGTACAAATTTTTCGCACCTCGTATGCCTCTTACTGAGGATGGAATGACTACATTCTTGATTGTGATGCAGCCTAAGTCATGTTCCATTGTCAACATATAGGCACCCGGCCCTCTTTTCATTTCCGCCTACTCCCCCCATCACTACGCGGAAAACACTCTTAGAACTACATGGCGGACACGTGGCGGCGGCGTTGTTTATAGATATTCCCTGTCTGTTCTGATATGTTGGTAGTTGACTGGAGAATTTTTTACGAATGTAGTAAATCAGTCATCGACATTATACACATCAGATGCAATTCTTTGCTCGCAATAACCACAAGCTTCCCCAGTCCCGCACCCTCTCAGCAACCTATAAACCTTTTTTCGGCGATGCTCTGTACTGGCAATGCCGAATTACTATAATACCGGGATCGAGACAATGGACCGATACGGTCTCGATTCGCTGATCGATGATCGGGTAAGATATACGGTTCAGTACGCCCATGAACATTCCCCATTCTACCGGCACTGGATCCATAAGAACGGTATCGATCCAGCCGATATCAGGGTCCACGAGGACCTGCTGCAGCTCCCCATCGTCTCCGGCCATACCATCCGCGAGCACCAGCCACCAGGCACCCCGGATTTCCAGTTCCTTTCGACCGGCTGGGGGGACGTCTTCACCATCCAGGAAACGAGCGGTACGAGCGGGACACCCAAGAGTTTCTTCCTCACTTGGGACGACTGGAAGCGGTACGCGGAGAAATATGCCCGGAGTTTTGTCTCACAGGGGTTCGACCCCGATGACCGGTTAGTCGTCTGCGCCTCGTACGGAATGAACGTAGGAGCGAACACGATGACACTTGCAGCACAGAGAATCAGGATGACCATTATCCCGTTCGGCAGGTGCGACTTCGCGTCGAGGGTCATCACGGCATACCGCCCGACTGCGATTGTAGGAAGCGTATTCAAACTCCTCCGGCTCGCGCACAGGCTGGAACAGGAAGGGATCCAGCTAAATGAGACCTCGATCGCGAGGCTGATTGTCGGGGGTGAGAGTTTTTCTGACGAGTCCCGTGCTTACCTCGCGGAGACCTGGGGATGTCCGGTATTCAACACGTATGGGAGCACTGAGGGGACGATGTGCGGGGAGTGCAGGGAACTCGCTGGGCTCCATGTCCCGGAAGACCTTGTCCACCTCGACATTTACGACCCGCAGATGAAAGCGTTCGTCTCTGACGGCAATTGTGGCCGGGCGGTCCTCACTACGCTCCTACCGGAGGGTTCAAAGGCAGGCACTCTCCTGCTGAACTATGACACCGAGGATACGACAGCGGTACTCTCCCGGGAGCGGTGTGCCTGTGGAAGAACACATATGCGGATTGTCAACCCGCAGAGAGAGGCAGAAACGGTCTGGATCCTCGGGAATTCCGTGAACCGCGTAGACATCGAGGCCGGTGTCTTCCAGCCAGAAAGTATGCAGTTCCTCAACGGAGAATACGAGGCATTCCTCTATGATGGCAAATCGCCCGGTGAAGTCGTTATGCGGGTGAGCGTGGAGTGCACGGATCCGGAGACAGCTGACCGGAGGCTTATTGAAGACCGTTTTGTAAGTTATTTCTTAAAAAACAAGAAGAACCTTGCACCTCATTACGAGGACAGGACCTTCTCGGTTCTCTTCAACTTTGTCCGTCCGGGGGAACTTGAGCTGCACAAACTCAGAGGGCGGCCAAAACGCCTCGTCGATCGCAGGTCGGTATAGGGTGTAAATTCCCGATTCCCATTTTGTATGCCTCCCGCCGGAAAACTCATTTTTCCTCTACCTGAGGTTTCTTACCGGTGTTTAGGTACGAGACGGTTGGCAATGGCAACTGCCTCTTCTGCAGTTGCCCCATATGCATCTGAGCCAATCTGTTTCCAGAGGTTGGGAACGATCCTGAACGGATATCCGCCGACGATAATCTTCACTCCTGCGGTCCTTTGATCCGCACGCAGCGAACGGATAAGGTACTGGACGTCGGGGAGATGGCGTGGCATGGTCGTAGACAGGGCAATAATGTCGGCCTTCTGGTCCCGTACCGCCTCAATGATACTCTGCACCGGTATATTTGCCCCGGTATAATACGTATCCCAGCCGTCCGTCGCGAAAAAGTCGGCCACCATGCGGATCCCGACATCATGGAGTTCCTCCCCAACACTGGCAGCGACAACGGTTGTCCCCCTTCGGCCTTTACCAACTCCGACCGGAAAGAGGATCCGGTCGTGCAGCCGGGCCATGAAAGTTTCGACAGAGACCGTTACGAAATGCTCTTGAGCGATGCCGACCTGCTGCAGCTGCCAGAGCCTTCCCGTTTCCCGCAGCACCGGCTGGAAGATGTGAAGATAGATATCCTTGACTGATGTGCCGGAATTGATCTCATCCTCAATTAGCCTCTCTGCTTGCTCCAGATCCGCAGAGATGACGGAGTGGAGGAACGATTGTGCAACCGCAGCGAGAGGGTTATCTGCGGTGATATAGGAGGGGATCTCCGGGGGGGTGTTTTTGAGGGCGACAAGACTTTCGGTAATAAATGCCGCAGCCTGTTTGCGGAAATCGGGAGGCAATTCCTTTTTGAGGACTTCCCCTAACGCATCGAGAACCTGAGATACATGTTTTTTCGGGAAATGCAGGGAGGTGAGATGCACCCTTGCCCAGCAGACATGATCTATTAATATGGCTGAGTTACCGATCGCAATCGATTCCCCAAGACTGTTGACAATATCCCTGAACTCTTCCAATATCCGCCTCTTCTGTATTCCGCTGAAGTTACGCCAGATGCTCGTGTGTCTCTCCCCGAACTGGTCAAAGGCCTTCCCAGCAAGGTACTCCCGATCAAGTTTGACGGGATAGTACACAGGTACTACGGCATGATTCATTTGTGTCTCCCCCCTCTTCTTAGGTTATGAGAGAGAATCTGGTTGGATGGTTATTATTTTTCCCCCTAGATCGATCATAGGTCAACGGAAACGATGATGTTCATGGACAGCAGTATCCTGCATCAAATACACCCATAACCCCGTACTAACCGCTTATAGAAACGCATGGCGAGCACTCGGGGCTCGGGTGTAGGGTGGGGGCGGGGTGAAAAAGCATACCGGCAGCGGATGCTGGAGGTGTCGTGATGGGCTGAACATTCTGGGACTGGTTTGAATGCAGAAAAAGATAAGAAGAAACCGTATTGTCACTTTTTCTGTTGATCAGGTCACATTTTTTCTGATAGATTGTTTCTACAGAGCCCTTTTGGCTGAATACAACTAGCAAACCAGTGTAATCGCCCGAATACCCTCATGTGGAGTACTGGTTATTCACCGGTTTAGTGAACAACGACCGGTGTTCCGTTCAGGAGAACGATCCCGGCATTCAGTGCAGTGGCAATGCCGACCCACCCAAGGTAAGGAACGAGAAGCAGGGCAGCTGGTTTTGACAGCTTACTGAATGTGACTATGGTCGCAATGATGAGAGCAAGCATCACGAGGATACACACGAGACCGGCCAAGGGTGAATGCATCCCGAAGAAGAGGACGGACCACAGGAGGTTTATCCCCAGCTGGGTGGCAAATAGGCCAATTCCAGTCTTCACGGGTTTGTTCTCCCATCCCCGAGTAATGACAAGATACAGGGAAATCCCCATTAGTATGTAGAGGGCGGTTCAGACAGGGCCGAACACGTAATCCGGTGGCGTGAACCAAGGTTTGTTGAGCTTTGTATACCAGCCATTGACACCGGCCATCGTGAGAATGCCGACGGAAGCCCCCAAGACGAGCGGTACCAGGATGCAAGCCGCCGCCAACACGGCCGGTAATGCTACCCATGCATTTCACTTTTGTTATTGAGAAGATGAGGGTATCGTTAGAATCTGGCACTCATGCGGGATGATGCAACTTGATTGAGTGGGGCAAAAGAACTGCCAGCCAATTGCGGTAGTTTAAATTGTGGGGACGCGAGAAGAGGACTCACAAGTTATCGGGAGGTGGAAATCCTCTGATACATCTGTCTCGGGACACCCAACTCCAGACAGCTTGTCGGAAGCCTGTTTCTCACAGTTTTGCGTGAATCTCCACTCATTTATCAAAATGTAATTTTATTAGGATGCCTGACGTTGATTTTTATCGAAGGTCTTCTTAATCTCATTGATAAACCCGCCGTGTTTTTCTGTCTCAATTTCATCTTTCCGAATAGATCCATAGCGTAACAGGAATACAAGAGCTATGAACAAGATGGAAATTGCGATAATCTTCAACGGATCAATATCCAGAATACCAAGCAGGATAATCTCTCGTAAAATAGCTACAATTCCTACCTCGATCATAATATCTACCGCAACCCGGTGTTCCCGCAGGTAGATGATTAACAGACGGTAAATCTCGAGCAGGACGAGGATATATATCAATTCCCCCGCTATGGCCTTAAAATCGAGTTGTTGGAAGAAAGTGGATACAATACCTGCCATTATCTTCAACATCAGGACAAAGAGAATGATGCAGACTCCGATGATGATAATGTCCTGAATATTTTCGAGCAGGCGCCGGAAAATCTCATGGATTCTGGTGTATAGAATCTCTCCAACCATCGACAATCAACCTCCATTTCAGTGACGAATGGCTGACGCTCATCTTTTAACGTATCTTCAGCGGTCTGATATTCCGAAATTGCCATCAAGCTCTTTTGCGGTTTGTTCGAGATCATCGAATATACGAATCGAATCTTTCCGGATCTCCTGTACCATAGAGCGGAGACTGCTGCCCCGGATGTATATCTTCTTCTTCTGGCGATAGATAATTCCTGTATCGATGAGGTTCCGGATATGATGGTTCACCTTGGGGCTAGAGATTTCGAGACCTGACGCGATCTGTTCAACCGGAATGCCCCTTGTTTCCGGTAAATTCTCCAGCAGGTAGAGAATAATCCGCATGGCAATATGATTTATATCACGTCCGTTCTCGATCCCAAAACTGTCAAAAAACCAGCAGATATCATCCTCTGCACTGGGATTTCGGGGTCGTTCGATCTGCTTGAGAAGAATCTGCTGATTCATGAAAACTCTTCGCCCCAAAGTATTGAGGGATGCCAAATATCTTAAATGTATTGGATAATATCTATATCAATTCGACTTTTTTCATAAAATTTAAATATTTTACCGGTAAAAATCAGCTAAACACGTTAAGAGACGTGTGTCGCTAAGAGGTACACCTCTATTATGCACTCCATTAATCATTCACTTATCACACAACAGCATAAGCCAACCAATTGCGAAGTAATTAGAATTGATAATCCTCCAATCAAAAAATATAGTGATATCGTGCTTAGATATATTGTAATATAGATTAAAATAGCAAATAATTTATTTTCGGAAAACTAATACGCCGATGAACTTGATGATCCGAAGCAAAAACGATATGGGAGTTTCTGTAATCGTCGGAACGCTCCTCCTCATCCTTATCACCGTGACTGCCGCTGCAGGTCTTGCCCTCATGATCTCCCAGATGCAGAAGGACGAGATGAATCGGCAGTCGCATCTGGCTGCGGTTGCTGCCGAGAATATAACCATTTTAAATGTCGCCTTTGAAAATAACCAGACTGAATGGAATCTGACAGGAATACAAAATTCCCAAAACTGGAGTTCGGTTAGATTAACTCTCGTGAACCTGAATACGGCTAATGCCATAATCATGGGCATCGCAATTAACGACCATTATGCTGTGAATTTTACGGACAAATCACGTACAGATCCATCCGTCTCATCGAGAAATATTTATAACAGCACGAATTATCTCACCATACCGGCAACAGGATCCAAGGATGTGTATATTGATTTTGTTGCAAATGCCACCGATGATCCGACAGAACTTATCGATTATTCGGAGGCACAGTATTTTCCAATCAACAATCTGTTGAATATCAAGATCCTGACCTCTCTTACGAATTTCTTTGAAACAATTCTGAAACCACCCAACCCCATCTTCCAAACTTCAACCGATACCGAAAACTTAGGACCTATTCAGCGAACTGTTCTCGTACTGGACGGTTCGGAATCTACAGCAGATAATATGGTTGTCGATTGGAATTGGACTATTAACAGTTCAGCATTCACATGGCCGAATCCGGGCAATTGGACGGACTTTTCAAACCAGAATATGAGTTTTTCTGAGGGTAAAATCACTCATATAACGCCCTTGAATGCGGGACCATTCAGTATCATCCTCAAAGTGACCGATAATGTGGGTATGACAGGAGTTTCAGAACCCGAGGTCGTCCCTGCTGATCAGAATTATGTCCCGATAGTTAACCTAAATCCACAACCATTCTGTATTTATTCAATTCCTGGCAGTAATCAAACGGGGGTGCTCGTAAAAATGGTGAATATTAATGGGAATCCTCCGGTTAAGCCTATCACAGTCAATTTTGCTGTCGGTTCAAACCCCTACAACACCAATTTCGAATTTAGCAATTACTCCAGTGAAACGGATCCAACGGGAACCGCATGGACAAATATAACATCTGGAAATGGTACAATAAACGTCATTTACGGAACATTCCCGGCCATCCAAGTGCCAGTCAAAGGGCCAATGGATCCCTGCTAAGGCAGTGATGTCGGCATAAAAATATTTTTTTCGTTTAGTAATGCATATATAATATTTCGGTGACTACTGCCGCAGTCTTGCAGTAAAATTTGAAAAAAATGGCTTTGTTAAAACCCTCCGTGTAAACCTTTATAAATTGATCCTTTCCGCATTATAGGGTATATAAACGAGAATTGTTGAGGATTTCAATGGAGCTGAAAAAATAAATTTTTAATCTTTTTAAAATCTTTCTTTTGGTTAAGTAATGTATTAAACAGAAGATTCAGGAAGAATTTTCTAATCCTCACGAAAGTCGGTTTCAACCGAGATAATTCTCTTCATTACTTCCTGCTTGTCACGGTAGTATAGTCGGATCTGTTCCGTTACTGCGTTGTAATCCCGAATCCCCTCTTTCTGCATCCAGAGAAGAAATGCGGTCCGGTCCTCCATCTCTTGGTTGAGAAACTCCTTGGTCACACCCTGCGCGTCCCGGATCTTATCGAAGAGGAAACTCCGGCCCTGATACCGGAACTCGTCCATATCCGGTAGCCATTTGAATGCGGTATTGGTGATAAGGTCACCTTTATCGCGATCGAGCTCCAGCATCTCGATGATACTGGAAAGGCGGCGGACGCTTCGCTCCCCCTTTTTGATATGCATGGGGAAAAGCACTACATCTATATTGGAAAAGAGGCTCCGTGGGACATTCATGGGATTTGACTCGACACGAGCGAGGAGCTCGTCCATTGAACCGGCATGGATGGTACCGAGCGCAGCGTGCCCAACCGCAATCGCTTGAAAAAGGGTGAAGGCCTCACCGCCGCGTACCTCGCCCACAATGATGAACTCGGGGCGCTGCCGCAATGCAGCAACAAGCAGATCGTAGAGCGAGATGTCTCCTGGTGATTTTACTGATACGCCGCTAATACCCGACACGGAGGTGGTATCCTGCGTGCCGAACCCGGCCCGGGTGATAGACTGCACCCAGTTGGGGTGCATGAGGTTCAGCTCGGCGGTGTCTTCAATAGAGACAATCTTGTATTCCGACGGAATAAAGCTGCAAAGTACGTTCAAAAACGTGGTCTTACCGGTCGCCGTCCCGCCGGAGACGAGGATCGAGCGTTTGTATTCCATCAGGATCCAGAGATAGGCCAGCTCCTGTGCATCTACGGAATGATAGTCCATCATCTCGATGGGAGATATCGGGTTGGCACGGAACTTGCGGATGGTAAAGGTTGACCCTTTTCTTGTGACTTCCCCTCCCAGTGTAAGGTTCCCGCGGCTCCCGTCCGGCAGCGTGACATCACGGATGGGCTGGAGGAGGGAGATGTGCCTGCCGCCGATCTGGGCAAGTTTGAGGACGAAATTGTTGAGATCGACTTCCCCGAACTTCACATCTGTCCGGATAGAGCCGTAGATTCGGTGCTGGACGTACAGGTTGATATCAGACCCGTTGCAGCTGATATCCTCGATGTACTTGTCCTTCATCAGGCTATCGATAAGGCTGTAGCCGAGATACTGTTTTTTAAGCGTGAAGAACATCCGCTCCTCCTGCTGCTCGGTCAGCTTGAGTCCGAAGATGTGGACGAGGGAATAAAAACGCTCCTTCAGGTACTCGGCCCGGCGTTCCCCTTCGATGATCTCGATGTTGGTGCTCACCAGTTTTTCAAACGCACGCTCGACGATTTCCAGAGCGACCCTCTCGTCCTCGGAGAGCTGCGGTTCCACGACCCGGTACTGAAGGGCACCATCATTTTTGTTGTACTCGATATGGACATATTGGTAGGGAGGTTCAACCGGGTAGGTAATATTGACGTCACGGAGCGCGCCTTCAAGGGAGGGGACATCAAGATATCCAGGATCGAACACCAGCATCCGAATATCTTTCTGTTCCGGAGAGGCGAATATTGATCGGATCTTTTGTATAATTGCCGGGGAAGATTTGCGTGTCTTCGGTGCTGGCGGTTTTTCTTCTGCAGGTTGCGTTTCAGTATATCCGGGCAGTGTATCCGGACCGTTGTGCACCAAAAGTGGATCTAACAATTTTCCCGAAGACAGGAGTGTACCAGTTGATAGCGGGAGGTTCTCCTGTCCAGACTCAAAAAACAATGAGGTAAATTTGCCGAGGCGGGACTGAGATGCATCTGATCCATTGATTTTTTGGTTGTTTGCTGGCATATCTCCAATTTGGGAAAGGTTCCCATCGCTAAGATTGGATAGAGGAGGTTGGTGAATGAGATCTTCTTTTCCATTGAGTCGATTAGTATCATTCTCCGGCACCATGTATCGGGGGCTCCCACGATTGGTGATCGAGACCGCATCATCCTCTCCCGATCCAGAATTGCCTTGAGAATCGGTCCCGGGATTATTCATGAGCTCAGGTTCTTTCAGAGTATCTAGCCCGGAATTCACGCTGCTCGTATCTTCCTCGATAAAATAGGTTGATATCTTCTTTGCTAATGACATGGTATCTCAGACACGGTTAAGTCACAGCTCATATTTAACCAGCCGGTTCCTTCAGCATTCGTTGCGGAGTGATTGACCATATAAACTCCCACGCTACCATATTGGTGCGATGGATTCGGTTGTGTATTGGTGTGGCCGTCACCAAAATTCCAGTACCAGGTTGATGGATTTGGATAGCCAATACTATTATCAGTAAATATTACCGTTGGATTAGGTGATCCGGCAGAAACGACAACGGCCGAGAAACTCACCGATGGAAAGGATTCAACGGTAATGTAATTAGTTTGGCTGCTTGAAGATGACCCGTAATTATTACTCACTGTCAGGGTAATGGTGTACGTCCCATTAACGGAATAAGTGTACACTGGATTTTGGAGAGTTGATGTATTTCCATCTCCAAACTGCCAGTTCCAAGTGGTTGGTTGATTTGACGATGCATCGTTAAAGGATACTGTAAGAGGTACAAGTCCGCTTGTTGGAATTGCATAGAAACTACTGATGGGTTGACCTACGACGGCGTTGGTCACATTAGCTCCGGCAGTGCTAATAGTTGGTGTCGTAATCGTCATCATAACCGCCGACTGGATATTCAGAGATGATGCGTTCGGCGATGTCTGGGTGGCGATCACCGGAGATTTAGTAGTGAGAGGGGTATTACCACCGGCGATGTATTGGTTCGGCAGGGTGGGTGTTCTGGGTGCTGAAGTCTCTTCCGTTGTGTTCTGACTCTTTCCGGGGATGCCAGAACAGCCGCATACAACTACCATCATAACGACGGTGAGACATATGACAGCTCCCCACTTATACATATTTTTAATTTAATTACTATAGTCTTAAACCATTCCATTGAGATTCTGAAAGGATCAAAAATTCATTTATAAATATCGCTTTTACAGGCTTTGATATTAATAATTTTTATGAGAGGAACACTGGAGAAAGATTGAAGAAAATACAATCCCTATAGTTATTAATGATTCATCGATCCCGAATAATTATTCTTATCCTCATTCTGATTGGACTGTTCTTCTTTATCTCCGGCTGTACGATGCCACGGACTGGTGACACACATAATATAACAACAGCCCTCCAGAGCTATAACACTTGGACCGCCGAGCAGAAACAGTTTGACCGTCAGGTGCATCTTACAATCGCACAGATCGGAGACCATTTGAATGCCTATAATGTCGGTATTGCACAGGATCAGCCCGATATCACCACTCTCCGCGGAAATGTTGCTGCCGACCGGCAGATCCTCGATCAATGGGGAACTGATCTTGCTATACTCACTGCGGCAACGGATCAGTTTTCAACTGATACCGCCGCTTTAGATTACGGGAATTCTCCCCAAACCAAACAGACCATTGACCAGCTGACCCAGTATATGAAAATTTATACCATCGATATGGGCAATGCCCAACAGCACCTGATCGACTATACCACTAACGCCGATATGTATATGAGTCCTGATGACCCCGCATACTGGAACGACGTTTACCTGAATCAGGCAATGACTGCAAAGTCGCAGGCAATGCAGTCAATTGCAGATGCTGACAATGCCATTGCCGGTATCAATTCCAACGCCCAGCAGCTCCAGGAACTCCAATAAATCGACCCTTTTTACTGAGACTGTAGGATCCAATCCTGAACAGTATTGGTCTGGTTTGCGGCACCATCGATGTACGTGGAATTAACCGTCGAGATGAGGCGAAGGTTGCCCTGACCGTTGATGCCAAGACCGGCGATCTGAATCCACGAATTATCCAGATCGTTCAAAACGCTGAATCCATTCACCCAGACCATTGTCTGGGCAGAATTTGGTTTCAGATAGTACGTCATGTCCGTCTGGAAATTGTCCATGTACGGGATATAGATGCTGTCGATAGGGCCTTTGGCGGTTACGTTCCCATTGACAGAGAGCGACATGTCAGGGAAGTTGAATTTCAGCATCTGCCCGTTATTGATATAAATTTGTCCGGTTTCATTGCTGTTTGCTTCGATACTTACGATCGATCCCTTTGGCAGCTCATAATATGTACCGTTTACCGTAATTGTTGCTGGTGTGTTCACGACCGTGAACTGGATGGAGGAATCCTGAACGATATAACCCGGTTTGCCGGTCTTCAGGATGATACTTGCATCCGGGAATAAGAATGGTGAAGTGACTGTGATGTACTGGGGTTGCACCATGTCACTGCTTCCATAGATATTCGCTGCAGTGAACCACACCGTGTACGTTCCGGTATAGTTGTAGATATACACGGGGTTTTGTTCATTGGAAGTATTCCCATCACCAAAGCTCCAGTTCCAGATCTGCGGCACACCGGTTGAGAGGTCTGTGAACCTCACTGCAAGCGGAGGAGGCCCTTGCCGTGGAGATGCCGTGAAGTTTGCTTCCAGCCTTGGAGGTGTCGCCACGACGAGATTCTTCCGTGCGATCGTATCGGTCTGGTCTTCGCGGCTTACGGTCAGAGTGACAGAATAGGATCCCGGCGTGGCGTAAAGATGGGTAGGATTTTCTTCTGAGGAACTGGCGCCGTCACCGAAGTCCCATCTCCAAGTATCCGGTGAACCACCGGATCGATCATAGAAACTGACATTCATCGGCGCGGCAAATGGTTCAAGTGACAGTGGTTCAAATGCAGCGATCACGGCAGGTTCGATACTGACATCCGTTGCAGATCCTTCATAGTATCCGGGATACGTGAGCAGTGTCAGATCATCGTTTTGATCGAAAGAATCATGGACGACCTGTATCAGCGAATTTTCCTTGCCGGCCATGACCATACGGCCACCGATGAGGAACTCACGGACCTCGCCGGCGTTGGGCAAAACCGACAGGCTGATGTTGGCATGGAAATACCGCTCATTCTGCAGGTTAACATCTCCCGATGCTCCCTGCCCAACTTGGGTACCATTGATATTCACCGTGACATCCGGGAATGCAAACTGGAGCAACCTTCCCTGCCGAAGGGTCATATTACCAAGAGAAGAGTCTGAATTTGTCCGTATTTTAATAACAGAACCTTTGGGTAGTGAATGGGGGGCACCATTTATCGTGATTGAAGAAGCATTGTCACCGGTCTGGAATGTCAAGGTTGCGCCTTTTTTCAGGATTGCCTGACGGAGGGTGTCCAGCAACACCTGCTGAGCTGGGGGGGGGCTGACCGAGAGGATATCATGATGTGTAATGACACGACGGGAACCGTCCGAGCGGGTTATTGTGAGGGTGACGTTGTACAATCCTGCCTGTTGATATTGGTGAATCGGATCCTGGATGGTGGAGTTCGACAGATCTCCAAAGTCCCAGAGCCAGCTGTACGGTCCCCCTTGGCTTTGGTCAAGGAATTGAATGGACAGTGGAGACGACGCTCCAATTGACCCATACGAGAAATCTGCAACAAGCGGCCGGTCCATGACAATGCCGAGCGGTTCTATAGCATCTTTCAGGGGACTGACTGTCTCTGAGACCGCTTTTGACTCGAAAATGTGGATTAGGATTTTCGGTCCAGGCAGGATGTTAAGCGAGATGGCGACAATAATAATGATAAGGATGCTGACAGCTATGCCGGCATAAATGACCTTTTTTTTGATCCGGGGGAGGCGTACTTTGAAACGAGCCAAAAAAAATCTCCTCACTTATCCAACATAAAGACTGCGGGCGGCTGGATCGTAATCGTCAGATAAGCCATGTAGGGCATATCCGCTCGATAAGATTGGGAGATCACCCGGATACAAATCCTCTGCCTTTTCATCATATTGGGTCCAGCTGAAAATATATTTTTTGAATAGAGAATATAGAGTCATCGGAAGACTATGAATGATGAGATCTTCTTTCGGTCATATGATTCCTTTAAAGAGGGCGGCTTTAAGACCCAGCCCCTAAACGCCATTGTGTCCAACTTTCCGCGTTGAACGAAACCTGAATATACGTGTTATTAAGATCAGCGATGACCGATTTGGGCACTTCGTAGATAAGATATCCGTCAATCGCGTTGCTGCCTCCCGGAAGGAGAAAGAATCCCTGACCATTCGTATTCGAGGATCCGCCACTGCTGGTAGGTGGGTTTATCGTAGAGGTTGTATTCTGCCCAAATGGGTTGTATCCTGTCAGGAATGCATAGTCCCGTTTCTGTTGACCGATCTCCCGGATCCACTGGTATGATACTGCAGAAGGATTCCCGGCAAATAAAGCGGAATAAAGATTATACTGCTGTGTGTCGAGGATGGAGGTATTAAAAAACGGTTGATTGGTATATCCTTCTCCTCCATGCATGACCATGAACTGCGTCGCTGATGGCACGATGGCACTATCCTTTCCATCATTCTCAATTCGGAGGAATATTACAAGATATAAATCCGTGACGTTTGACGGCACCTGCTGAATAAACCGGTTATAATCGTAATAATACCAGAAATAAAACGGGAGCACCTTGTAATCGTATACAGTTGCCCGGCAGGCATTGTCTGCATCGCCAAACCAGTAGGATTCACCAACGCCAAGCGCGTCTTTCATCGGGACGTTCGGCGTCATCGCCGAGCCCAGCCTCTGCGTGGGAATAGCTGTTGGAGCCGTGGTTGTCGATGTGTTAGTCTGGGCCGAAACCACAGATCCCTGTTCATCACCGCCAAGTTCCCCGGCAGCGAGCATGGCTGCAAGTTTTGCACTACGGTCACTGCCGGTCTGGGCTGCCGGTTCATTTCCGGTTTTGAAAAAACCGGCTGCTGACGATGAGCAGATAATCCCGGCAATACAGAGAACGCAGAACCCTGCGACAACGGCCGCGTACCCGGTGCGCCGTGTTTTTGCCCTGAACGTACCGCCACGTTTTGCGAACACGAGCGCGAAAATCAACCCTGCGACCGTAACGATACCGGCAAAGCCTGATGCGAAGAGTCCAGCGAGAGGAGGGTTAACGGGGCCGAGGGCATAGTGGAAGGGCGGAATTGCAGCGAGGAACGCAATGAGGAGGAGGAGCACTGTCGGGATTGCGAAGGGGAGAATGATAAGAAAGAAGGTGTGGACATTTGCTTTCAGTATTCGTTTTTTCTCATTGCCATCATGAGGCTGGAACTGTGATGGCTTTCTTTTTTTCTCGGATGGTACGACGAGCGCGCTAATCTTTTTTAGCAGCGGGAGATTCCCAACGGTGCCAGCGAGTGAAGGGTTGGGTTGATTGGGGGGTTCCGGCATGGGGGGGCTCAGCTCAGATATTAGTTCTATCTGATTATCAATTGCCGTTGGAGAGATTTTTTTACCGGATGACAATTTCTTCCTCATCATGCAGATGAGTGAGTTATCATCATTCCCGGTGCTCATGGTCCGCGCGAGCAGCGCTTTGCCTGAAATGTTAATTGTAAATACAATCACGATCAGAACGAATGCAGCAGCAAATCCCGCCGATGGTTTAACTATCGCGGCGTTCTGGAATGCATGATAAACTGCATAGGGCAGTGTTGCAACCTGATCCTGCAATGGATATATTTTCACGCCGCCAAGGGAGCCACTGGCTGGCCGGATACCTAGATCTGGCATATACTGCGTATAGCCTGCTGTGAGGATCACGATTGCCGACTCTTCTGCCGCGCGCCCGAAACCAAGGGTGAATCCAGTCAGAATACCACTGAATGCTGTTGGGATCGTAATATCGCGAATGGTCTGCCACTTGTTGGCACCAAGTGCGTAACTCCCTTCTTCCAGTTCCGGAGAAACCCGGTCAATAGCGTCTTCAATCGCTCGTTCTATGACCGGCATAATCAACATCCCAAGTGCGACCGCACCGGCTATCAAAGAATATCCTCCTGTCACCGGTTTGAGGTAAATGACGAATATGAGAAAACCAAAGACCCCGATCACGATCGAAGGAGTCCCTGACATGACTTCCAGCAGGAACCGGAATGACCGGGTGACGCCATTATCCGGCGCATACCGCTTCATATAGACTGCGGTTCCGAATCCGAACGGGGCAGCAACGATGGTTGCGCAGAGAGAGAGCAGGATTGTGCCCACAATCGCGTTGGCGATACCTTGTCCCAACCCGGGTGTCGCATTCTCAGGGGTTGAGATGAAGTACCATGAAAGGGATGGGAATCCGGTGATGAATATCTGACCAACAATTAGGAAGAGAACGCCCACGACTGCCAGTGTTGCAAGTACGCATAATCCTTTAAAGATATTCTCGGTTGCATGCCGGCGCGCTGTCGTCATAACCGAAACCTCTGCTGGGCCCATGCACATGTGAGCCGTAATCCTGCTACCGCAATAATCTCCAATATGAAGAGCACTACCGCGATCCCAATGAGTGCTGCCCGGGGTTCCGGGAACCCGACATTCCACATGATCTCATTCAGGATCTTGGCGGTCATCGTATAGCCCTGATCGAAAATGGATTTTGGTATTACGGGAGTATTTCCCATGAGCATCACAACGGCCATAGTCTCCCCCATCGCCCGCATCATGGCAAGGACAACCGCGGTGACAATCCCCGGGAATGCGGCAGGAATGATCACATGCCGAAGGGTCTCCCACCGGGTCGCCCCTAGGGCAATAGAGGCCTCACGGTACTCGTCCGGAACTGCTCGCATCGCATCTTGAGATAGGGCAACAATGGTGGGGCTCACCATCACCGCAAGAATGGTTGCGGTGAGAAGTAAACCCACATGGAAGTTGGGGTGTACATTCCTGAAGATCGGGATAAAGCCAAGGGTATAATCTACAAAAGGGTTGAGATAGTCCATAAAAAAATTGGAAAGAATCAAAAGCCCGAACAGCCCGTAGACTACAGAAGGTATCCCTACGAGAAGTTCCACAAGAGGGCGCAGGATCTTTTCCAGCCATGCCGGTGCCCATTCTGCCAGATACATTGCGGTAAAGATGCTGACGGGAACGGCAAGGGCAAGAGTAAGTGCGGTCAGGATAAGCGTATCGATCAGGAAAACGAGGATACCGTACTGGTGGGTATCATAATCCCAGACCGTACCGGTGATAAACCCGATACCTGATGTTTTCAAAACAGGGGCGGCAGTATAAATAAGAAAAGCGATCATCAGAAAAACAAGAAGAGCTGTGAAGCCGGCAATGCCAAAGAAGATCCATTTATGTAGGTCGGTGAGTTTCTTCATGTCATGCCGTTCTGTCTGACAATCGTTACAGAGTATAGGAAAAAAGTTGTTGGATTTGGTTCATCGCACTTACGCGAGATCTGGGAGCCCGTAATCGTTGACTTCCTGGAAGACGCCCGGATTGCCGACTGTGTTGTGGTCAATCGGCCCGGACTTGACGAAGTTGATATAGTTCGCAACATCCGAGCTTGGTTGACCGTTCGTAATGTAGGTGAGCGGACGTATCAGGGAAAGGTTCCATGCCATCGCGTTTGTCTGGTTGAACGTTGCGCTCGGCGTCTCAACGGTGTTCTGGTAGAGCGGTCTTGCACCGTTCAGTCGAATCTGGTTCCAGTCATAGTATACATTGCTGGGATTCGACGGGGCCTTTGGAAGCGAGTATGCCAACTGAGTTTGAGTGGCTTGGAATGCGGGGTCAGCGAAGTGCGTACGCAGTTGAGCCGACTGTCTGGACAACTGCCAGGTTACCGTTCACGGCAGTAGTGTTCGTGTTTGCACCGACATATTGCTGTTTGGTCTGACCAAGGAATTGGTACCATACGGTTGCTGTACCGGAATTGTCAGACCGAATGACCGTCGTTACACCGGGGGTGACTGTGGTCAACGACGCCGGGGTAAATGTTTTTGAGTTAAATACATTCTGGAGATCTGCATAAGTGACGTTAGCGGCTGTGTTTGCCGGGTGCGCGTAGTTAGTAATCACAGCGATTGCACCATATCCGATAAGGTTGTACTGGAGGTTCGGGAACTGCGCGCTCCATGCGGCACTGACGGGATCAGACGTTGCTCCAATGTCAGCAACACCGCTTCCGACTGCCTGAACTCCCGCACCGCTACCAATCGCTTGGGAGACAATTTTGACGCCCGGGTTTGTTTCAGAGTAAATCTTACCTGCTAGCTGGTTGATCGGGTCGACAGTTGTAGAACCAGCAATAAGGATCTCATTCTGTGACGCAGCATTTGCCTGATTTGCGTTCACATTTTTCGATACAGATGTTGAGAAGGTACCCATAATGGTACCTACGGCGACCGCGCCGATGACGGCGACGACGATAAGGACAAGGGTCGCGACGATCGGTGAGACTGCCATCTCATTGTTCATGCGTTTCAGATTCGTATTCATGCCTTCTTTCACCTGAAAGTTGTAGGAATTCGTATGAGTTCGTTTGTAGGAGTTGGTTGGAGGTCCTGATTTGGTATTGTTGGAATTGGAAGATTTGCAACGGTTTGGTGAAGTTCATTCATCCCCCACAGATGTCATTTCACCGAGTAGGGTATTGACTTAGGACTATATATTTTTAGCGAATTGAATATAGATTTAAGGTCTCGCAATATAGTATTCTCAATAAGGAATAGAGACACTCATTCTACGACGATTTGCAGCGCAGCGTTCTGCGCCGGTTGAGTTTATTTATTTGGGGGAATCCAAGAAATCTTATGAACGATATCCGGTCATTTAACACCACAATTACTCTTCCCATTTCAGGCTATGTATCCGGATGAGACCTTTGGTACCGGCGGAGACATCTCCGTCTCCGGCAGGTTTAATTCCAGCATGACCGGGCAATGGTCAGATCCCGGATACTCCGGCAGAATTGCGGCATTCAGGACAAACGGCCGGATCGGCTCGTTCACGAAGAAATAATCCAGACGCCAGCCGAAGTTCCGTTTCCGGGAGTTGTTCGGGAATGGCCAGCGGGTATAATGGCCCGATTCCGCGTGAAACATCCGGAACGTGTCGGTGAATCCGAGACTGATAAGCTGGTCGATTTTTTTGCGCTCGTCCGGGGAGATGCCGACCTGCCGAACCGGTTTTTTCGGAGGGTTATAGAGATCTTTATCAGTATGCGCCACATTAAAATCGCCGCAGATAACCACTGCCTGGTCCTGTTCGCACAACGAGCGGACGTAATGAAGGAATGCGTCATAGAATTTCAGCTTGTTATCGAGGTTTCCCATCGGTTTGATCCCGAGCGGGAAATAAATATTGAGCAGGATAAACCTTCCATAGTCAGCGATCAGAACCCGCCCCTTGTTATCTGATTCCGTGTCTCCGAAACCGAATGTCACAGACAGCGGTTGTTGCCGGGTAAAAAGCCCGACCCCTGCAGTGCTCCCGGGTGAAATCGCAGAGAAGTAAGTATGGTAGCCATGCAGGTTCAGCACCTTTTCCGGGAGTTTCTCTGCTGGGGCTTTGGTCTCCTGTACGCAGACAATATCCGGGTTGTGCCTAAAGATCGGCAGGAAATATTTCCGGTCGTACACCGCCCGGATGCCATTCACATTCCACGAGAGGAGAGTAAGAATCATGATTTCCCTTGCTTTTTATCCTGATGGGGGTAGGAGTCCCGGTGGCCGCAGGGAACGGCACCGGCACGCCTCCTGCGGTTCAAGGCTATAAAACGATTCCCGTTTTCATCCTCCCGATAGTACCAGTGATATAAACACTGCACCTGCATACCGAAGCTCCGCTCCTATTTTCTTTCTTCCTTTAATTCCCGGAGGAGACCCTTTATCTCGGCTGCATCTTTCCTGTACATTCGCTGCAGGACCTGTACCTGGCGATCCTGCCAGAGGCTGAACCCGAAGATGAGGACAAAGAACCCGATTGCGATCGAAAGGGCCCCCCACTTTACCGTATATGGCCACGTCAAGAGGTAAAACCCGTAATACATAAAGAGCGGACCGGCAATCATCAGGATCGCCGATGAGATCACGTTTACAAGATTCTGTTTCCGGAACTCTTCATCACTTATCACGCTGTCGTCAACGAGCATTCTTCTTGGATCGGGCAATTTCATACACGTATCACCTGTTTTTCGGTTCTGTGGTTTTCTGTTCGGTCTTGAAATTTTTTTTCATAGGAATTCATCTCTCGTACGGGGCAGGATCAGGTAAAATCATTGCTTAGTACCTGCAGTTCGGGATAGATGCGTTTCATCTCGTTTACCGCGCCCTGCGTTGCCTTCAGGTTTGTAGAGAAGCCATCCGGGTCGTGATTATGGTTGGCGAGGACTGCCTTCATGCAGGACTGATCCGCATCATCCGAACTCTGGATAATCTCATCGACTCGTTCCAGCACCATCGCAATCGTAAAGCCTGAGGATACCGCCGGGGAAGTGCTGGCCTTCGCATCGAGGAAATCGTTTATTGACTGGTTCATCTCGTTCTCGCCGGTCCTGAACTCTTCGCACACGGCAACTTTTTCCGCGCTGGTCTCCATACTTGGCACAGCCGCAAGGTCCAAGAGTGCGGCGGTACACCTGTTGTACCCGGTTTCGAATTCTGCCACGCCGGTCTGCCATGACGTGGCATAGGCTTGGTCCTCGGTATCATTTGGGACAAGGTTCTGTGAATACCCCTCCACGCTGCTCTGCATGTACTCGTTCCCAGGCTTTGCCACTTCCTTGTAAAATACCTGCGAGCCGAATGCGAAGATCATCTGCGCATCAAGTGCACTGCTGTTCCGGGCATCCGACGGGGCGGCAAGCGGGTTGAAATCACTGGAGACAAACGCCGTCGTAGTCAGGAGCGCACCGAGAAGGATACCGTATTTCAGGACAAACAGGTTCATCGTTTCAGGACCCGTGGTGAATGATGGGGATGCCATATCCTCATCATGCAGATATCTATAATTAAGATAACATCTCTATATTTAATCGATAATGAATAAAGATATATCGTTTTTTCCAGTTATCTGAAATGTCTATTTATCCTGGCACAGGCGATATAGCCATACAGTGAATGTTTCAGGAGTGTCCTGATCGATGCGCTTTAAAGAACAGTTCCCCCGCCTCCATTCTATATTCCAGACGATGTTCCCGGATGATGTTGAGGTAGAGGGCCAGTGGATGCTCTATTTGACATTCCTCGTCCTTTTTGACGTCTTTTCGACCACCCTGCTCCTGTGGGAAGGGGCCGGGGCAGGATCGGCATACGAATTGAATCCCTTCATGGTATACATAGTGAGCCAGCCGTTCCTCCATCTGGGAGTCAAACTGATGTTTGCACTCTTCACCATCGTTGTCGCAAATATCATGGAACGTAATTACCGGGGACTTGGAACGCGGATCGTCCAAGTTGGCTGTATTCCCTATATGCTTGCATTCACGGTCAACCTATTCTGGCTCATGTACTCGCTCAAACTGCTTATCCTTGCGCATTGACGGCACCGATCGATTAATCTCTTAAATTCGTGGTTGAACCGTGAAGAGTTTCACCGTACCACATTACCGGTACCTGCCAAACGCATATCCGGTAACATTAACCAACCTAATGCAACTGACGGGCAGAAACGGGGTAATTACCGGAAAAGACTGATGGAGGAACGGAGGTTATGTCGGTGTCTTTTTCAGGACAAACATCACGCTCGCCAGAGAGAGAATGCAAAAGAGGACGATGGCCATGATAAACAGAATTGGATCGGAATCCCCGTACACCGATACGCTTCCAGCGGTGACCAGTGCAAGAAAGGCTGCCGGGACAATGCCGATCATGATTCTTTGTCCATGGGAAAGCATAACGCCCAAAGAAGGTTCACCTTGATTCATCTACGGATAGGAGAATATTCATCCCAAAATCTACCCGGTGCGTATCTCTCTCCACATGATTATATATACTTTATGAAATGAAGATATATATGACTCTATTCTCTCTATAATACCCTGAGGGCATTGCACATACGGATTAGCTGTATGCCGGGTTCATGCGGGCGACTTGCGATGGGTTATGAGCGCGTACCCGAAGAGGAGTACGGCGATAAGGATTGATGTGAAAGAGAGTAGCACGATTGCGTTTGAATACCACGCCATCTTGAACTGCCACGAAAGCCCTCCGAGCACATGTGTGATGCTCACAAGCAGGATCAGTGCGAACCCGAACCGGTAATAAGGCGTGGGCTCAAGGACATGCAGGACCCCGTACGCGGCAAGGTAATAGAAAAGGATGATTGCCGTCAGGTACAGGAGCATTATGTTATTTGCTACGGCAAATCTGACGAACGGGCTTGCCTCCCACCGCAGGATCATGCTAGTACCTGACGCCAGAGAGAAGGTAAGGGCATAATCGATCGAAACAGCCGCTGCAGGGACGAGCCCGGCGAGTGCCGGGGTCCGGTATACCGTTTTTGTCACGGAGGTAAAGGTCTGCGTGGGGATCGCCTTTTCCCTGAGAATAACCAATGTGTTTTTTGATATAAAACTGCATACGCCCTGATTGGTATATAAAAACTTCCTCCACATGACTAGAGTTAAAACCGATTCGAAAAAAAATCTGGGGGAATAATTCAACGTTTTTTACTAAAAAGGCCTGATTTTCATTAATATTCCCGATGAGCCATCAGAATATTGCTCTCAATACCTCTCCATAAATGCATATATCCCGGAGCCATTATGAGCGTCGCATGTCCAATAATGGATAATGGCAATGGCAAATGGAGCGCTGGAATATCCTGACCATAGTCTGATCCTGATCGAGGAAGATACAGGGCTGGTCAAATCGATTTACGCTCAGTATATCGCTGCCAGTGCAAAAAAACCGGTCTGCTATATCACCACCCGGGCACGCGACGACATTCTCCAGCAGATGGCCCAGCTGCGGCTCCCGCATATTGACCACATGGAGATCCGGGAGATGCACGAAGCAGAACCCGGCGCGATGTGCGACCTGCTCGCCACGCAGATCCCTGCCGGTCTTATCGTAGTTGACCCATTCTCCACTTATTTCATGGAATCCCCGCTCCATGAATTCCGGCAGATGGTCACCCGGCTGGTCGCCGCGAGCAGGAACGGGCGCACTTTTTTCCTCCTTGACGATATCGGCGTATTGCCGGACCGGCACGAGCGTCTCCTTCGGGCGATGGCGGACGGCGTGATCCGGATCACGGCCATGAACGAAGGTGACAAAATCCGTCGGTATCTCAACATCCTGAAGATGCAGGGCACCCAGCCGGTGGACAAGATGTTGCCATTCACCATTTCTGACGAAGGTTTCCTGATCGATACCCGGGAGCGGCATGGGTGATGCTGCGCAATTCACACCGAAGAATGCGGTTTCAAAAAGGATGCCCGAACATCGGCAATGAACGGATACAATCTATAAAAACAGTCACTTGAAAAACTCCGGTTTTTAATAACATGGGAGCGGTTCAAGGAAATCACGGAACCGGATAACTGAAGGGTTCGATGGAATTTCCCCCCAATTGTTTCTGCAGGATAAAGCCATTGTTTATTTCTCTGGCACCAGCAGGATGCGGTATCCCGGTCATGAATGATTTTTAAAGGAAAAATTACGGGTGAGTGGTCCAGATCCGCCATTCACCATTCTCGTAAAATTCGAGGAATTTTATGTAGACCGGTATTTCACTAGGCGATGAGGTATTCCCTGAGGCAGGACTATCTATAATTAGCGCTCCGGTAACAGTTATAGTAGTCTCATTTATTATTGTCCTGTTAAGAACCTGGAACCCCGCGATGCTGCTTCCCGGTCGAAGAAAAGAATTGTTTTGCTGAATGCTGGTAAAATCCTGAAGAGAGATCTGGCTCTTAATGGCCTCAGGTGCGAGATTATATAATTTTGGATAGTCCCGGGCATTTACCGCATCACCCCACGTCTGGATAGCCTGTTCCGGATCCGATGTCGCGAGGTGCGGTGTCGTGTCAATGCACCCCGAAATGGTAACCGCTATCGCTATCAGGAAGAATACTGCTATTCCCCATTTTAGTACGTTTCTCATGCTTTCATCTCCACAATACTTCATTCATACAATCATCCTGCGTTGACAACTATCGGCACCCGGATTGAAACGCCGTTTGCAGTGGCGACGAGAATGTAATTGCCGGCATCGGCACCGGGCGTCACTTGGACTTGTACAATCCCATTGTCGTCTGAGGTATCTGACGACGGGTTAACCGATCCTTCCGGAAGGATACTGAATTGCACTATCGTACCATTCACCGGATTCCCGGAAGTGTCCGTAACCCTGAGTACAATATAATCTTTCAGCGGGAGCGATGGGAAACCGATCTGGTTATCACCGGAGACCACGGTCATATTGATATTCTGGGCCGCAGGTGTCACCGGTGGTGGCAGGATGAAAAGGGCCGCGGCAATATAACAGGCGACCATAAGAACCACCACATGTTTGAGGCCATACCTCGCCTCGCCCTCGCTAATTTTGCCGATTATAAGCCCGCCGAAAAACGCGTTCAGCATGATCATATGGAAAAAACCCCGGGTAAAATCGATGTCGGCGAGCTGGTTTTTCCCGAAGATGGTGGTCGCGCCAAGCTGCTGGACGAACGGGAGCAAGCTCGTGTTAAGGATATAGACGATGAAGACGATGATCCCCTGCGCAAAGTAGAAGATCATCACGTACTGGTGGAGGTTCCCCTCCTTCTCCCGCTCGATAGAGATAATATTGCGCATGTCCTCCGAGGCTTTAAGGATGAGGTCCGCCACTGATCCGCCGGAATAGGATGCCTGTACCACGAGCATTGTGTACCGGGAGATCAACTCAGAATGGAGCGACCGCGCCATTGCCTTCATCGCCTCTTCAAATGATTTCCCGAAGGTCATGGACGTAGACGCAATGCGGATATGTGGTGTCAGTATCCCCAAGTCGGTTTTGGACAGCTCTTTTACTGCCTTGATCGGGTCGAGACCGCCGCGCATCAGCTCCGAGAGCTTGAAGAGAAACTCGGTGTAGAGTTCCTCCTTCTTCCGCGTCGACCGTTTCTGCAGGGTGATATCGATCGCGTATGGAGTAATCGCGATGATGGTGGCAAAGACCAGAATCTCGTCAAGTCCCATCGCTGGCGTATTGTTCGTCGTAGCTGCCGGTGCAGTGCCGGTAAGATTACTAGTCTCATTCATCTGGGTCAGGAATTCCTGAAGCGCCTGTTCCTTAGCACTCTGCGTTGTCTGCTGGGATGGGGCGTTACCCGTCAAGGTCATGCCGGTCAACGCGGCACCAAGAACGATCAGCAATGCAACCGCAACCGGAATCGCGATGGTGAACAATTCACGCGGCGGATTGTAGATGATCCGGATCCGCTCTGCTACCTCATGCATCTGTACCAGTTTTTTCCGGAGTTTCGAACCAAGGGAGGCAGCCATGTGATATCACGGGGTGGTTGAGTATTTTACAGCAAGTAACTGCAGGAAGACGATGTTGACGAGCGGAATGATGAGGTAAATCAGGAAATTGAAGACGTCCTTTGGTGCAAACGGCCCCAGTTGAATGCCAAGCGCACCTGAGATCACGATCCCGAGCACGGCAAGCGTGATGGTCATGACCACACCGCCGAGATAACCCTCGCCGAAGACCGCGAGCGATTCGACAAATTCCTTGTAGGTCTGGCGACGGATCGCCATCAGCTCCTTGGATTTTGTCTCGAGGTACGATTTCAGGCCGCCGCCGCCATAGATGATGTTGGTCATGTCGATGCAGATATCCCGGAAAAGGTCGGAAGGAGTATTCTGCACAAGGCCGTTCATTGCAGATACCACGTCTTCACCGAGGATGTCCACCCGGAACAGCACCTTTCGGAACTCGTTGGATATCTGCCCGTAATCCTCTCGGGCGATACGACGGATGATATCGAGCGGCGTGGCACCGGAACTCGCAAGGATGGACATGAATGCAAGGGCATACGGGATCTGGTTATCGATATCCCGTTTCTTGTTCTCGATCTGGTTCTGGAGAGAGAAGGGGAAACCGATCGCAACGGCAGCCGCACCGATCAGAGCAAAGAGGAGAATATACACCGCGGGATTCGGCAGATTGAACGGGCTCTGCGGAAGCATGAAGACGAATGCAGCGATAACAACCATCAGGAGGCCGGCAAGGATAGTGGTAACGACCCAGAGGGACATAAACATCCCCGGCGTCATCTCCAGATCGGCCTGATAGATCAACTTGATAATATCCCGGTTTGGCGCCCGATCGAATGAACGACCGAAGATATAACAGAAACGTTTGTATGCCTCCAGCAAATTATCGGTACTGACTGCGTTATCTGGCATTTTCATCAAAATCTATATATATTGATAACGTGCAACGATAATTCTATCAAGAAGATTATCTTCTTGATGCGTTTCAGCGATTTGCTACGGCAAATCCCCCACAGATGTCTTTTTTGTGAGATATTATAGATTTTTAACTATATCTCTATATATCCTGAAAATACCCGCGCTAACCACAATGCCATGGTAAGGTGGGAAATCCAACAGTATCCGTCTTATTCCGCTGTTCGTCAATCCGTTTTGCTTCCACCCATATATGGAGGGCTCGAAGATCTTCCGGATTATCGGCAACATTTTCCTGACTGGCATCCTTGGCGGTTATAATCCGAAGTTCTTTATTAAGAAGATGCATGGAACATTCCCTTTTACTTCACACTGAACCGTTCGAGATCGCAGTTTCTGACCGCGACATAGGTGAGCCCTTGGTTGTCTGTTATGGGGGAGGCATGCTCCTGCGTATTTTGCGTGCATTCAAGTTCATCCATGATGGTGTGCATGGACTGCAGTGTCAAGAGGAGACTTGTCAGGTTGCTGCGGATATGCATGTCCTGTTCGTATTCCGCACACAGGGCATCAATTTTTTTTATCAGACCTTGGATGAGATTTTTACATTCATGGGACAGGCTCTCCTCATTCCGCCATGTTGTCATGACCGGCGAAGGCCTGCGCGGCACGGGGGATTCTTCTATGAACCAGGCCGGGATCTCTTCCTGGCCATCATCACAGCATACCATGCAATGCGGTGATGGTTGTTCCTGTGTATACATATTTTCTAATTAGTGTATATACTTAAAAAAATTTCTATATATTCACTTAGAGATGTGCAGCTTCTACACCTCATCTAAGATATCAAAAACAGATATGGAGGTCAACCGATCCGCTATTGAATACCTTTTTACGGACGTGGCATCCATCCAAGAATGCCTAGCAACATCCGTGATAATTGCATGCAATTGCGTGCATAGAACAATCTCTATTTTTTTAGGTCTGACCGTTCCTGCCAAACGAACAATATTACAAGCGATGTATGTGTGATAATAACCTTTCAGCTGCGGGCATCCACCCCGGCGGTAGTTTTTGAGATGTAAAAGATGTAGGAACCAAAGCCTGATAGGATTCCGCCCATGAGTACAAAGAGGATCAGTATCCCGATGATGAGAAAGGTATTCCCGTATCCCAAAAAGAAATCCGCACGTTGCCCCCATTCGTGAGCGACCATGCTGAGGATATTGGCGATCCACATGATCTCAAGGATAATGCCGATCAAGATACCGGCAATAAATCCCGTGATTAATGCATCGTTCCAAGTGGATAATTCCAAACGCGCAAGCCAAGCGGCACATACCCCCCATATTTCAAATATCGCGATGACAAGCAGTGGATAGGCCGTGATCCAAGTAGCAACCACAGGATCATTCTGCAGGAGATGCTGGGCCGCAAAATTTTTCAGAAGAATCGTATTCACTAGGACAAGCAGGACTATCGTCTCGCCTCCGAGCGCACCGGCAATCAGCCCGCAGTGAATTACCGGATTGGCCGGTGCCTGGAACCTGATCTTCTGTAGGATTTGTGAGTTCATGGTATTACCGTATCAATGACAAGCCGGGGGGTTACTTGCCCATATAGCAATAATCACTATATATCCAATCCTGAATTTATAGATTTTCTGAGATTATCTCAATAAAAATCTGGATTCAATCCCCGGCAAGGAAAATCATGGCAAGCGCCATAAGAACGCCGGCAATTAAGAATAGGAGATAGGAGATCTGCGAAAACTCCGGTGCACTGATTATCACCACGCAACCCACAATTGCTAGCAGAAACCCCACAAATATCTGTGTGAGCGGGCCATCAAGATTGATCATATTGGATGATGAATATACCATTGGTGGACCACCGGAGATCCTATACTTCTTTTGGCCAGAACTGGCAATAAAATAGATGGTGATTGCCGGCAAAATTCCCGGAAGGCATCAGAAGCAAGTTGGTTGTGCACGCCACAGTAGTTCGTTCTGATGTCTTATTTTTTTCTCTTTTGCGGGCAGTCGGGGAAGATTTCTGACAGGTAAGTGTCGATCGCATCTCGGAGTTTCCGGAAATCCGCAACAATTTCCTCACGGTCTCTGCCAATTTCCGATGGGCTTGCAAATCCTTTGCAAAACACTTTTTCTTTTGGGGACAGCACCCCTTCTGCGATAGGCCGGGCCTCGTCGGAAAGGGTGACTATATAGTCAATGTTTATCGTCCGGTATTGGTAAATGGATGCCGGAATGTGTTGGGAGATATCAATATCTATCTCCTGCATGACCTTTATCGTATGGAGATTCAGCCGGACCGGTGCGACACCGGCCGAAAAAACCTCGTACCGGTCACCACACCGATCCCGGAGAAGACCTTCTGCCATCGGAGACCTGACTGAGTTGAAGAAACAGACAAAAATAACAGTCTCTCTTCCCCCCGGGGCCCCCTTTTTTCCTGACCCATCATTTGATCTCGACACGTTCTCCGGTCTCCATATAACAGACATTCTCGGCGATCTTGCATGCGTGATCTGCACACCGTTCGAGATACCGGGCGATGATAATGTAATAGGTAGCCTGAGTGATA
>Ga0326727_10007101_pt1 | contig 30014 bp, 23 predicted proteins | sample MB2enrmetagenome_FD_207643 | JGI IMG/M metagenome (GOLD analysis project Ga0326727, IMG submission 207643) | Lab enriched peat soil microbial communities from McLean, Ithaca, NY, United States - MB29MY | ecosystem: Environmental > Terrestrial > Soil > Wetlands > Peat | place: USA: New York... | reverse complement strand
TATGCCATTACTTCTCCGCGCGGCCGCAGCGCAGCGCAGCCCCTACACGGCACAGCGGAGTGAAGGCCGCGCCACACCATCTGCTCCCACCTTCTGAAGCAGGGCGCTCTTTCATAATGCATTGACCTGTATTCACCCTGCTTGCCCCTCGAATCAGTAGCCATGCAACGCTTGCTGCGACGACGATGCAATCTCGGATTGCGCTCCATCTCTTCGGCGTCGTGAACGAGGTGGAGGGACCCCAGATGAGAACAGCAGTGGCAATACCGACGCCGATGATCGCAAACGCAAGCGTGCGCATACCTTGGGCACAATTTTACAAGACAGGTCCCGAAGATTTCAGCGCCCGGAATGCCTCGCTGAACTCAGTTCTCCACCAGCCAGCCGTATTGGGGCGCCGTCAGCGGCACTACGCTCAATCGTCCTTGCTTCACCAGCGGAGATTCCGCAAATGCCGCGCGCGCCTTGATTTCGGCCAGCGACTTCGGCCTGGCAATCGGCTTTCCCGCTTTGATCTTCACCTGCGGATTCCTGGGATCGCTCGTATCCACGCCTACTACCGATGCCATCCCTACTGCGCTCTTCTCGCCTCCGGTGTGGTAAATCACCAAGCGCTCTCCCGGCTTCATTTCGCGCAGATGCTTCACTGCCGCAGGATTCGTCACCCCATCCCAAATCGTAGTTTTCTCCCGCTCAAGATCCGCGAAGGAGTACACCGTGGGTTCAGTTTTCAGAAGGTAGTCCATGGGCAGGTATTGTAAACACAAATGCAAAATGCAGAGGAAGAAATCAGATCGTGAGATGGTCCGGTAACCCACATACTGGTGGTCGCAGGCGGGACGTTCGTTACCGCACTTCTGCCACCACGTAGACGTAGCGCAACACTTGGCTGCCGGAGTTCATCACGTCATGCTCGGTTTCCGGCGGACAATAGACGGCTGTGTTTGCCTTGACTGGCAGCTTGGAACCGTCCTTGAAAAGCATCTCACCGGATCCCTCCATGACCACGAGGAGTTCTTCATGGTGTCCAGTGCTGTGCTTGCCCACCGACTTTCCTGGACCCAGCACGATGTACCCGGACTTCATGCCGGCGCTCTCCGGTGGCCCCGTCAGCACACTCAGTTCTTTCGCAGAACTATCCAGCGCGACCACCTTCGCTCGGGGATGTTGCTCGCCCATCTGTCCGGCCAGGAATGCAGTCCAAGTGAGTGCGAACACGGCGACCGTGGCGATCCGGCCATGGCCGGCAAGCAAAGCATCGATCTGCATGGATTCACTTCTCCTACAAGCTTCCGGCACGATCGAATCGGGCCGATCATTTGTTACTGCGGACACTTCCCTTCCGGGCTGGTTTCGCCAACAATAGAAGTTTCAGTGACTGAAACCTCCGTCAACCCGGGCGTAATCACGGTGGCCAAGGCCATCGAGCGCTATTTTGATGTGGCGCTCTATCTGCTCGTGCTCAGTGGCTTTGGCACTCTGGCCTCGACCAGAAGCCTGGATCTGCCGGCTGTGGTTCTGGTGGGGCTGGCGCTGGCATTTCGCGGATATCAACTTCTGACGCGGCTCGAGTTTACCATTCCAGAGCACTGGACTACTCTCCTGACGCTGATTTACGTGTTCGTCTACGGCGCCGACTACTTCTTTCTTTCACGTAGCTTTCTGGCGGCAAGCGTTCATCTTGTGCTCTTCTTAATCGTCGTCCGCCTATTTTCGTTGCAACGGACGCGTGACCACTACCTGCTGGCGGCGCTTTCATTTCTGATGGTGCTGGCATCTGCCGTGCTTACCGTGGGCAGCGTGTTCCTGTTTTCGTTTGCTGGTTTCCTGCTGGTTGCAGTCATCACTTTTGTTCTGATGGAAATGCGGCACTCGGTCGCCTCGGAGCAGACGCACGCGCAAGATCCACGAGTTGCCTCCACCAGCGTCGTCTCTCCAACCCGGCGGATGGCCCAGGGGCTGTTTGCGATTGCTCCGGCGCTCATGCTGATGATCCTGGCTGGAAGTTTCCTGATCTTCTTCTTTCTTCCTCGCATTTCCCCACGTTTCTTGACCGCCTACACTCCGACCAGCGATGTCTCCACCGGCTTCACCGATCGGGTGCAACTGGGCCGCATCGGTGAGATTCAGCAGTCCAGCGCGGTCATCATGCACATCGAGATTGAGAATGATCTGCAGGGTGCTTACGATTTGAAGTGGCGCGGACTCGCGCTGAGTAAGTTTGACGGCAGAGAGTGGTCGAATTCGTATGCGCAAACCCAGCTGCGACCGGCGTTAGATGGCAGCTATCGGCTGGCGCCCTTGGTAGGACAGCGCAACGCATCGGCGGCCGCGGGCCGATCGATTCGTTATCGCGTGCTGATGGAGCCGATTGGAACCAACGTCTTTTTTCTGGCAGATAAGCCGCAGAGGCTGTCGGGAAACTTCCGGCAGGTGAGTGTGGATGCCGGAGAAGGCGTCTATGACCTCGATCCTGACCATCCGATTAATCGGTACGATGCCGAATCTCAATTACCCGAAATCGACAGCGACGAACTCCGTCTGGCGGCGAACACCGCGCCTGGGGGCATGGAACAGTACCTGAAACTGCCGCCGCTCGATGTTCGCATTTCGAAATTGGCGGAGGAAATTGCTGCCTCGGCTCCCAGTAACTATGACAAGGCACTCGCAGTGGAGCAGTATCTATCCACGCACTTCAGGTACACGCTGGAACTGCCCCGCAGTAGGCCGCGGGACCCACTGGCCAATTTCCTGTTCGAGCGGAAAAGAGGTCACTGCGAGTATTTCGCGAGTTCTATGGCGGTGATGCTGCGCTCTTTGCGCATCCCATCGCGAATTGTGACCGGCTTTCGCGGAGGGGAATTCAACGACCTCACCGGCCAGTATGTGGTGCGAGCCAGTGACGCCCATTCGTGGGTTGAGGCTTACTTTCCCGGGTCGGGTTGGGTCAGCTTCGATCCGACTCCGGCCGGAGCCGCGCCGGCGCGGTCTGGTTGGTCGCGGATGGAACTTTATGTGGACGCGGCCGCATCGTTCTGGCGCGAATGGATTATCAATTACGATGTGAGCCATCAGCGCACTTTAGGCAAGGATGCGGCCACCAGCGGCCGTCAATTTCTTGAGGAGATTCACCAGTGGCTCAGGCGGCAGCATCGCGCCATGCTACGGTCGGCGCGACACGCGCATGAACACATCACCAAGTTTCCGGCGCGATGGCTGGGGGGCTTGATTGGGTTCGCGGCGATTCTGATGACGCTGTTGAATCTCGGGCGTCTGGTCCGTGGACTGCGGGCCCGTAATCTGCGGGCGCATCCGGAGCGGGCTCCGCGCGAGTCCGCCGCGCTTTGGTATGACCGGATGGTGAGCCGTATGGCAAGGCTGGGCTGGTGCAAGTCGCCCTCGCAAACGCCATTGGATTTCGTCGCGGCCATTCAACAGGCGGCGCTGCAAGACAAGGTTGCCAGGTTTACGCGCGCTTACGAATCCGCACGTTTCGGCAGATCGGTAGAGGACGCTCAAAGATTGCCCGAGCTTTTCAAGGAGGTCACTGCCAAGGAATAATGATCGCAGTGAATGCGTACCCTACCCCGAACACGCCTCCAAAGGCCGCGATTCCAGCCGTCGAATAAGGTATGCTGCGCGTAGAGCCGTAGACCGAGGAACGGAAACCTGATGCCAGGAGAAACGGCCGGAAAACCTACCATTGCCATCGTCGGAGCCGGCCGGCTGGCGACTCTTCTGGCCGTGGCACTGCACAAAGCCGGTTTCACGCTTACCGAGATCGTTGCGCGGAATTCCCCTCGATCGCGGCGACGCGCGCGCGCGCTGGCGGCGAAGGTCGGCGCGCGGGCAGTCACCGCGCATTCTGCTGCGCTGGACGCCACTTTGCTGTGGTTGTGCGTCCCAGACGGTGAGATCCGCGGCGCGGCTTCGGCTCTGGGGGTTCATCTGGCCACTGGCGCGACGGTTCGCAAGAAGGGCAGCGTTCAGGAAAAGGTTCGGTTCGCCTTCCACTCCAGCGGAGCGCAGCTCAGCCGCGAACTGGAACCGCTGCGCAAAGCAGGCGCCGCGATCGCGTCCGTCCATCCGCTGATGACTTTCGTTGCCGGAGCGCATCCATCTTTGAGGGGCGTGCCTTTTGCCCTGGAAGGCGATGACGCGGCAACACGAATCGCGCGGCGGATCGTCCACGAGTTGGGCGGCGAGAGCTTTTTGTTGCCTGCGGCGCGCAAACCGGCATACCATGCGTGGGCCACTCTGACTTCGCCATTGCTGCTGGCGTTTCTGGTAACACTCGAAGAAGTAGCTCGGGTCGCCGGACTCACGCGGCAGGAGGCACGCCGCAAGAGCCTGCCCATCATCAGGCAAACTTTGGCGAACTATTCGCGCCTCGGTCCGGCGCAGTCCTTTAGCGGACCGCTGGTTCGTGGAGACACGGAGACGGTGGCGAAACACCTGGCGATACTGCAGAACCATCCCGGGGCGCGCGAGGTTTATGTGGCGCTGGCGCGAGCCGCGCTTCGCCGGCTACCAGTAAAGAATCGGGATGGACTGCAGCGATTGCTGCGGGCTACGGGAAAGAGCTTTAGAGGTTAGAACCTGATTCGCGCAGACTCACTTTTGGCGCCGCGTTCCATTACAATCGCTTACATCATCGAGTCGAAAGCGTTGGCACGGCAATTTACGGATCTCTTCGGTACGCGGCCTACGATTTTCAGGGCGCCCGGCCGTGTCAATTTAATCGGCGAACATACCGACTACAACGATGGTTTTGTGCTGCCGAGTGCCATCGGTCTTTACACTCGCGTGGCCATCTCGCCTCGCCAGGATCGCCAGTTGGTGATCCGATCCGAGCAATTTCCAGGGCATTTCGCCTTCAATCTGGATGATCTGCCCCAGCGCAGGACCGGATCCTGGTGCGATTACGTGGTGGGGATCGCGGCTGTTCTGGAGCAGGATGGACATCCTTTAAAAGGCGCAAATCTATTTGTGCACAGTGAGGTGCCCATCGGGGCAGGACTCAGCTCTTCGGCGGCGGTCGAAGTCGCCAGCGCACTTGCGCTCATCAGCCTCAATGGCGCGGTGGTTCCGTTGGCCGACGTGGCCAAGCTCTGCCAGCGCAGCGAAAATACCTTTATCGGCGCGCACGTCGGCATTATGGATCAGTTTGTATCCTGCTTCGGGAAGGCGGGACATGCTCTATTGCTCGACTGCCGTTCGCTCGAGTTTGAGCTCATTCCTATCCCCGATAGAGCTCGGATGGTCGTTTGCAACACCATGGTCAAGCACGAGCACGCCAGCGGGGAATATAACCGCCGCCGCGAGGAGTGCGAGGAAGGTGTGAGAATCCTCAGCCAGTGGTATCCGGAGATTCGCGCTCTCCGCGATCTTTCGATCGATCAATTGGTCCAGCACGAAAAGGATATTCCCGAGAAGATATTCAGGCGATGCCGTCATGTGGTGGAGGAAAATGAACGGGTGCGCGATGGCTCTCGCCGCCTCCGCGCCGGCGATTTGAATGGATTTGGCGAGCGGATGCGAGAGTCTCACCGCAGTCTTCGTGACCTGTACGAAGTCAGTTGCGGCGAACTGGATATCATGGTCGAGGCCGCCGAAGGCCTCCCAGGCTACTACGGCGGGCGCATGACCGGAGGCGGATTCGGGGGATCCACGATCAATCTAGTGGAGGCAACCGAGGCGGAAGCCTTTGCCGATCAAATCTCGGATCGCTACCAACAAGCGACGGGGATTAACCCGGCTGTCTACATCTGCTCAGCGGCCGATGGCGCGAGCATTGAGCTCAACGGCGCAGGATAAATGACCATCGCTGTTTCCAGGAATTATATAGTTGGTTAGTCGCGATGTAGCCGGGCGCTTCCGACGGCATGCAAACGGCTACAAGGGCGGAACGGAATGGAACTGCACAAGCTTGATGGGAAATCGCATCGCCGCTACAATCCGCTGACGCGCGACTGGATTCTGGTTTCACCCAATCGCACGGAGCGGCCCTGGCAAGGGCAGACCGAGAAGCGCGCCGACGCACCGCTCTCCTACGATCCGAACTGCTATCTCTGTCCGGGGAATCCTCGTGCCGGCGGTGTGCGCAATCCGGCATATTCCACTACGTTTGTTTTTGAAAATGACTTTGCCGCTTTACAACCTGACCTGCCGAACCTGACGGTCCATGGTGACAGTAAGAATCTGCTTGTCGCAACAGTCGAGAGCGGCACGTGTCGCGTGGTCTGCTTCTCGCCCCGTCATGATTTGACGCTGGCACAGATGGCAACCGACGAAATTCGCGGTGTCATCGACGTGTGGGACGAGCAATATCGAAGTCTTGGCGCCCTTCCCAATGTCAACCACGTCCAGATTTTCGAAAACCGCGGGGCGATGATGGGGTGCAGCAATCCACATCCGCATGGACAGATCTGGGCTACGCAAACCATTCCCAATGAGCCGCGGAAGGAGCAGGAGTCGCTCGAAGATTATCAGCGGGAATATCGCAGCTGCCTTCTGTGCGACTATTTGGCGCTGGAGCTGGCAGCGCAAGAGCGTATCGTATGTGAGAACGACTCTTTTCTCGCCCTGGTGCCTTTCTGGGCGACTTGGCCATTCGAAACCTTACTGCTCAGCAAGCGGCACGTTGCCGATATTGAAGCACTGGCTGCGCAAGAGCGTGCTGGTCTGGCGGATATTCTTAAACGTCTGACGATGCGCTATGACAATCTGTTTCAAACCTTGTTTCCCTATTCGATGGGTTTTCACCAGCGCCCAACCGACAGCAGAGAACATGTGGAGTGGCATTTTCACGCTCACTTTTTCCCACCGCTGTTGCGCTCCGCTACCATCAGGAAGTTCATGGTGGGTTACGAGCTACTGGCATCGCCCCAGCGCGATATGACGCCAGAATTTGCGGCAGAGAAATTGCGAAAAATGCCGGAGCAACATTATCTATCACGACCCTGAAATTGGTCGCAATCCCTCAGCCATGTGAACCATTCCCTAAACGCCGAAAGCGTGACCGTCATCACTGACGAGAACACGAGTTCGGGCGATACTAATTTTTGCGAGGTGTCCCCCGATGAAACGAAAGCCATCAACACTCGCACCGAAGCCGGAGGAGCGGACCGTCCTGATCCCAATTGAGCAGCAGATTCAGCAACGCGCCTACGAACTTTACGAGCAGCGCGGAAGGGCAGACGGTCACGAGTTGGACGATTGGCTTCAGGCTGAGTGCGAGATAAAGGGCAAGCAGGCGAACGCACCAGCGGCATAGCTTCCGTCAGTGCTCAAGAGCGGTTGGAAGGCTACCAGAAATGGGCGGCTACCACTTTCGGTGAGGCGGGAGCGTTGGCAATCACCTGCATGCGCAACACCAACTGCAGATTCTTGTGCTGCCATCCTGCGGGAGCTTCGCGCAGCGCGCCGGCCAGGAGTTCGGGATTGGTGATCAGGTCGGCTGCTCCCTCGGTCCCATATTGCGTGCATCCGCTGATCAGGATCAGCATCGAGTGCGTCTGCGGAAGAAACGCCCGCGAAATTACCGCGTAGTCCTCATCGGTGTGAAAATCGCGAGTCACATTGTGCGGATACCATTCCGTCGGTTTGCCGTTGTCGCGAATCATACCCCGATCGCTGTCATCCACATAAAATCGGAAATCCTGGGTAACGTCCTTCCATTGCGTGCTCGAATATCCGATCAACACGGTCGGGGAGCCGCGCAGATCCTGAAATGAAATCGCGCTGCCGACCCTTACCTCGGACGCACGCCCCATTCGGCCGAGCATTCCGGCAACGCGGGCCGCTGCCACCAAATCTCCTCCGCCAACATACTGGTCGGGCATGGGCATCAACTCGCCCTGATCGCCGGGCACCCGCGCGTCATGGGCGTACACGGGAACGTAGGCCGCCGCGATCAGCACTGGGCTTGAACCGCGAAGCATCGGTTCCCAAAATTCGTTCAGCACCGAAGGTGTGCGCTGTGAGTGCCACCAATAAGCCGACAGGGAGACGGCCGCAACCGCCGCGATGGATATCAGTACGATTCTGATCAAAGAACTTTGCGCGCGACGTTCGGCGGAGCCGTCGCCAGTGGCTTGATCCCCGGAGATTGCAGTGGAGGTTTCTGACTTTTCGCCCGCGCTGCCGTTGGAAAAAGATTCTCGTGCCGTAAAGTGCGGAACATAGCTTCCCACCGGCAGATCGATGACCACCTTTGCCGCCTTGCCGCTCCCGGCGTAGTAGAGGCTCAAGCGCTTGCGAACCTCGCTGGCCTTGATGCGCACAACTCCGTCGAGATTGGTCTCGTAGTCGGCGGCTCGGCCAAACGCTTCCACGCCAATGGTCCGTTCCTTCAGCATGCCGGCGTGACCAGCGAGCGCTTGCTCTACCACGAAGCGGAGAAACTCCTGGCAGCGCTGGCTCCCGCGAAATTCAGGGCTCGCCAGAATCTCTGCTAATTGAAAGCGAATGACCTCTGGTTCGAGACCGAGGACTGGTCGAGCGCCCGGCGGGGCAGCGTTGGAATCCGGCGAATCCGTGACCATTAGGGCCGTCTGCTCGAGATTCTAGCACCTGCGGAGAGTGGCTCGTTGCACTTTGTGACCGCTCGAATCGGGATTGAATCCGTCGCGCAACCGTTAGGCACTTCACGGATGCTGTGGTTTGACGTCAGACTGAAGCATCGCAGATCGCGAACCTGCAGCGAATCTGCGTGGAGTGGCGCTCCTGCGGCGAGGGCGGAGTAAGGCCAGATCGCACAGGAGAGAAGAAGCAGACTAGAGGAGTCCGATGTCAACCACACAACCGCTCAGCCCGCCGGCGCAGTCCCCAGAAAGCGATCACGCGAACCCGAACACTGGATTGCCATCTGGACGGCTGATGTGCCTCGACGTTTTTCGCGGACTTCTGGTTGCCGGCATGATCCTGGTTGACAACGGTGATGACCATGCTTACTGGGCCATCCAGCACGCGGAATGGAATGGGTGGACGCCGGCCGATTTCATCTTCCCATCGTTCTTGTTTCTGGTTGGCGTTTCCATGGTGTTCTCGTACGCGTCGCGGCTGCGACGGGGGGAATCGCGGGGGCAGATCTTGTGGCACGCGTTCAAGAGGAGCCTGATGCTGATCGCGATTGGACTGTTGGTGAATGCCTCCCCGTTTATTGGGGTCGATTGGCACAGTTACCGGTTCGAGGGAGTTACGCAGCGGATTGCGCTTTGCTACTTTGCTGCGGCCATCCTGGTGCTGTGGTCGAACCGGCGCGGACAAATCATTGCCATCGCCGCTTGTCTATTGGGATATTGGGCGATACTGCGTTTTCTGCCGGTGCCCGGTTTTGGCATGCCCGGACGCGATATACCGTTTATGGACCAGAACGGAAACATTGCCGCGTGGCTCGATCGCAAGCTGTTCATGGGACATCTCTACAATGGGAATCGCGATCCAGAAGGGATCATTCACACCATCCCGGCAATTGCCACCACCTTGATCGGAGTGCTGACGGGGGGCTGGCTGCGCTCGGGACGGGATCGCGGCACCATCGCCCTGCGCATGTTGCTCTTTGGGATTCTCGGCTTGATCGCCGGCGAAATCTGGAACGTGTGGTTCCCCATCAACAAGAACCTTTGGACGAGTTCGTTCACACTCTTCGCCGGTGGCTTCTCTCTGGTATTCCTGGCTTTGCTGTATTGGATACTCGAAATCAAGCAGTGGCGCGGGGCGTGGACCATGCCAATTCTGGTTTTCGGAATGAACGCCATTGCCGGGTTCGTGGCCGACTCGTTTGTGTACGGCCCCGGCTACAGCTGGACCGTAAAAGGAGCGAATGGGGCGGCCATTCTTTGGAGCGACGCCGGCCATGCGCGGTTGGTAGCACTGGGCCTGAACCCCGCCAACGCTGCGCTGATGTTCTCCGTGGCCTCGGTTTTCTTTTGCTGGGTCCTCCTCTGGCTGCTCTGGCGCAAGAGAATCTTTCTCAAGGTTTAAAGTTAATTTTGTAGTTTTTCATGCACGCGAATCCGCAAGGCGAAGATGGTGGATGGCTGGAATATCGAGGCCAGCAGCGTCGCGATCAAGAACTAAAACTCGCCTGGTTCCAGCTCTGCACTTGGCGTACTCTCCAGAGATACTCACTTCGCGCATATGCCACGGATTCTCATCATCGGCATCGGCAACCCTCTCCAGGGCGACGACGGGCTCGGATGGCGCGTCGCGCGTGAGCTTGCAAGCGAGCTGGTGCGCAACAATATTCAGATTTTGCCCACTCACCAGCTCACTCCTGAAATGTCCGAGATGGCAAGCCGCGCAGAACGAGTCCTCTTTATCGATGCCGCTCGCGATGGAAAGCCTGGGACGTTGAGTTGCGTGCCCCTCGCACCTTCAACCCAGAGCGGCCGTCACTCCCATGTTCTGTCTCCTGCTGCCCTTCTGAAGTTGGCGCAGGAGCTCTATCAGCGCTGCCCTCCAGCGTATCTCCTCACGATGGCGGGCGAGTCGTTCGAAACCGGCGACACTCTTTCGCCTGCAGTTTCAGCAGCCCTACCCCTATTGAAGGCGCAAATTCTTCAGCTGATTGATTCGGCTTCAAAGGGAGGGTCGATTACAACTGATCCCTGAAGAGTTCGTGGGTCTCGAGGCGGGGCGCCGCCTTCACCAGGACGAAGCGGGGATGTCCGCACCTGCGGCATCGAGGAAACCGCTTGCCCTTTACGCAGGTCACCTCGTGTTCCGGCGTGTGCGCCGGATCGTGAATGACCTTGTAAATCCCGGATTTCAAACAGGTATCGCGGGCTCTGAATTCATCACCGACTTTGACTTCCATTCCTCCTCCACCTGCGCGTGAGAGGTGCATGACAAGTCAATTCTCCACTTCATCCAGCAGGTTTCCTTCCGCGTCCAGGAGCTGGATCTTCATTGCCAGCGTTCCATCCGCGTGGGTCGAGCAACTCAAACACGGATCATACGCGCGAACAACCGCCGAGACCCGGTTCAGCATCGCTTCATTCAGCTTGGTCCCGTCGATGTAGTGTTCACTGACCTGCTGCACGCTGCGCCCGATCGCCAGATTATTGTGCCCGGTGGCCACGATCAGATTGGCCCAGGTAATGGCGCCTTCTTCATTGACCTTGTAATGGTGAACCAGGGTTCCGCGCGGGGCTTCGATCATTCCCACGCCCTCCAGAGCATTCACTCCCGCGGTCGCGCGCAATTTCGTATCGAGAATCTGCGGATCATTCAGCAGCATCTCGATCTTCTCCAGAGCATGCACGATCTCGATGAGCCGGGCGTAATGATAGAGAAACGCGCTGTGCGCCACTGCTCCAAAACGCTCATGGAATTCCCGGAACTCGATGTCGGCCGCGGGGGTGCCGCAGGCGCTGGCCGCGTTCAATCGGCCTAGCGGCCCCACACGATACACGCCTCCAGGGAACCCTTCCGGCACGAAGTAGGGAGCCTTCAGATATGATTCGCGAAGGCTGGCCTCGCCGATCCACTGCTTGTAGTCCTCGGCGGCAATCTGATCTTCGACAATGTCCCCAGCGGCGCCCCGGAAACGCAAATTGCCGTCATAAAACTGCAGATTGCCTTTACCATCCACCAGTCCGGCGTACATGGTCGGAAACGAGCCAAAGACGCCGATCTCTTCTTGATAGTTGTCGAGTGCCGCCTTGAAGAACCGGAGGGTGCGATCGGTGATCGCTTTGGCTGACGGCAATTCCGCAAGAATGTGGTCGCGCACCTGCGCGGCAAGCGGCGCTGCCACTCCTCCCGGCACAATCCATGAAGGATGCACCCGCTCCTGCGCCAGCCCCTCGACGATGTGCAAGCCAAACTTCCGCAACTCGATCCCATCGCGCGCCAATTCAGGATGTTCCGCGATCACTCCCAGAACATTGCGCGTCGCCGGATCGCTCTCCATGCCCAGCAGTAAGTCGGGGGCGGACAAATAAAAGAAGCTCAAGGCGTGGGACTGCACGATCTGCGCATAGTGAATCAATTCGCGCAGCTTGCGTGCCGTGGGCGGGATTCTCACCGCCATGATCGCGTCACAAGCTTTCGCCGACGCCAGCAGATGGCTCACCGGACAGATCCCGCAAATACGCGCCGTAATGCCCGGCATTTCATAATAGGGACGGCCTTCCGTAAACTTCTCGAAGCCACGAATCTGGGTGACGTGGAATTCCGTTCGCTCCACGCGGCCTTGCTCGTCCAGATGAATGGTGATCTTCCCGTGCCCTTCAATGCGGGTGATGGGTTCGATGGTGATGCGCTTGGTCACGCGCTCTCTCCTTATCCAAACTTCACTGGCTGGCTTGCCTCGGGCTTCTTGCCCTCCAGCAAGTCGGTGATCAATCCCAGAATCGTCTTTGCGGGCGGCGGACAGCCCGGCAGCCAGTAGTCAACTTGGACGAATTCGCGAAGCGGCCGCGCCTGCTTCAACAACGCAGGTACCCGGTCAGTGGGAATCAACTTTCTCTCATCGGCTCCGTCAATGTAAATACGCTGCAACAACTTGTTCACGGGAATGTTGTTGCGCATCGCGGGCACATTCCCCGCCACGGCGCAGTCGCCCAGCGAGACCAGCACTTGCGTCCGCTGGCGGATTTTGCGGATCTTGTTCAGATCGTCCTGCGAACTCACCGCGCCTTCGACGAGGGTCACGTCCACGTCTTCGGGAAATTCCTGCGCGTCCACGAGCGGGCCGTACACGATGTCAATCTTGCGGGCCAAAGAGATGATGGCCGCATCCATGTCGAGCAGCGACATGTGGCAGCCGGAGCATCCATCCAGCCAGACAGTAGCCACTTTCACTTTCTTCATACCTCCGCTCCTCTTCTGTCTGCCAGCGAGGTCACGGCGCTGATTTTCTTCACCATCTCCTCAACTGCCCAACCCTTCTCCGCCAGCGCGCCCGTGGGACACGCCTGCACGCACTTGCCGCAATTGGTGCAGCTTGTGGCTTGACCCCACTTTTCGTTCATCTCGCTGGTGATGCGCGAATGGATGCCGCGCGCGGTCACATCCCAAACGTGCGCGCCTTCCAGTTCCGCACACACTCGCACGCAGCGCGTGCACAGAATGCAGCGGTTGTGGTCGAGCACGAAGCGCGGGTGCGACGTATCCACGCTGAGGTTGGGATAGTTGTAGGCAAATTCCACCGTATTGACGCCGAGCGACGTCGCCATGGACTGGAGCTCGCAATGGCCGTTCGAGACGCAGACCGCGCATATGTGATTGCGCTCGATGAGCAGCAACTCCACTGAAATGCGGCGATAGCGGGTCAGCCGCGCCGAGTTCGTGGTCACCGCCATGCCGTCCTGGATGGGTGTCGTGCACGCCGGGAACAGGCGATCCACACCCGCCACTTCCACCAGGCAGACGCGGCAGGCGCCCACCGGCGTCAGGCCGCTGAGAGCGCAGAGCGTGGGAATATATTTCCCGTTGGCCTGGGCTGCCTGCAGGATGGTCTGGCCTTCTTCGGCCGTGATCAGTTGTCCATCGATGCGGATGGAAAGTTTTTTTGCCGCCAAGACTGACTCCTTTCGCCTTCGTGCGCCTAGCTCGATTTGACCGTCTTCACGTCGCAACGCAGGCAGCGGCAAGCCTCATCGAGCGCGGCCTCATGGTCTAGTCCCGTAACTACTTCATCCTGTGACTTGACTCGCACCGCTGCAGCCAAGGTCTTTCCCGAGTGCCGCCGGCTGGGACTGGGCTCTTCGGGCGGCTCCTGCTGGTATTCGAATTCGGGGAATAAGGTGTTCCAGCGATCCGCTTCCATCAGCTGACGGTCAATATTGCGCGCCGCCTGTTTGCCGAATCCCATGGCATTGGATACGTTGGACGCGCCAGTGACCAGATCGCCGCCGGCGTAAAATTTCTGGCGGCTGGTTTCGAGGGTGAAGCGGTTCACTTCCACTGTGCCGCCTTCTTTCAGCGCCAGCCCGGACGCCTTCGCGAAATCCAGATCCACGGTTTCGCCCACGGCGAAGATGACGGAATCGCAGTCGAAGCGCTGAATTTCTCCTGTCGAAACCGGCTTCTTCCGGCCTGAAGTGTCGTAGGCGCCCAGCCGCGTCTTCACAACTTCAATGGCCCGCACACATCCCTTGGAATCGCCAATCACGCGGTGAGGCGCCGCGAGAAACACGAACTTTGCTCCTTCATCTTTCGCGGCCTGCGTCTCTTCTTCAATCGCCGGCATATCCTTGCGCTCGCGCCGGTAAAAAACCGTCGCCTCGGCGCCCTTGCGCAGCGCCGTACGCGCCGAATCAATGGCCGCATTGCCTCCACCGATGATGGCGACCTTCCGCCCCAGGGGCACGTCCCGCCCGGCGGCCACCGCCTCCAGGAAATTCAGCGCGGGATAGACGCCCTTCAGCTCCGTGCCCGGCTGATAGACCCAGGATTCCTTCCACGTTCCAATCGAGAGAAAAATCGAGTCGAAGCGATCGTCCAGTTCGTTCAGCGAGAGATCCACGCCCACGCGCGTGTTGAAGATGAACTTCACGCCCACGCGTTCAATGAGCTGGATCTCGCGGCCCAGGATTTCTTTCGGCAGCCGGTACTCGGGCAGCGCAAACCGCAACATCCCTCCGGCTTCTGACTTGCTGTCGTACACGGTGACGTCGTGGCCGAGCAGCGCCGAATAAAACGCAGCCGTCAGTCCGGCTGGCCCGGCGCCAACGACGGCGATCTTGCGTCCCGTCGGTTCCAGTTTTCGCGCCAGAACGGCCTGCACCATGCCTTCGTACATGCTGCTGGTCGTGAAGATCGAATCGGCAATGGAGCGGTGCACCTCGCGCATGTTGACCGGCTGGTCGAGCGTCTGGCGGCGGCAGCGGTTGTCGCAGGGATGCTGGCACACCCGGCCGGTTGAGGAAGGCAGCGGATTGTCGAAAATGATCGAGAGGAACGCCCCTTCGACGTTTCCTTCTTTATAGAGCTGCAGAAAGCGCGGGATGTTCATGTGCAGCGGGCAGCTGTTCTCACACGGCGACAACGCCAGCTCTTCGCACACGCCGGCGGCGCAGCGCTTGGCGACAATGTGGTCATCGAATTCGTTGCGGAAATGCCGCAGCGTGGTCAGCACCGGGTTCGGCGCCGTCTGCCCCAGCCCGCACAACGAGCAGTCGCGAATGTAGCGGCTCAACTCGTCGAGCAGCTCCACGTGGTGCGTCGTGCCTGCGCCTTCGGTGACGCGGTTCAAAATGCGCAGACACTTGTTCAGGCCGACCCGGCAGGGAATGCACTTGCCGCACGATTCCGAGTGCGTGAACTCGATGAAATACCGGGCCACATCCACCATGCAGTTGTCTTCATCCATCACCACCATGCCGCCCGATCCCATGATCGAGCCCAACTGCCCCAGGTTTTCGTAGTCCACCGGTGTCTCGAACATCTCATGCGGAATGCATCCGCCCGACGGACCGCCAGTCTGGATCGCCTTCACCTGGCGGCCTCCCGGTGCGCCTTCGCCGATGTCGTACACAAATGTCTTGAGCGATGTGCCCAACGGCATCTCCACCAGGCCGGTGTTCTTGACCTTGCCCACCAGCGAAAAAACTTTTGTGCCCGAACTCTTCGGACTGCCCGTTTCGGTGAACCAGGCCGCGCCGCGCATCACGATGGGCGCGATGTTGTACCAGGTTTCGACGTTATTGATGCTGGTCGGCTTGCCCCACAGGCCCTTCTGCGCCGGAAACGGAGGCCGCGGGCGTGGCCGGCCGGCCTGTCCTTCGAGAGAAGCGATGAGCGCGGTCTCTTCGCCGCATACGAACGCCCCCGCCCCTTCCACCAGCGAAATATCAAACTTCACGCCGCGGCCGAGGATGTTCTCCCCAAGCATTCCGTATTCGCGCGCCTGCGCGATCGCCTGGTTCAGACGATGCACGGCCAGCGGGTATTCGGCGCGCACATAGATGATGCCTTCCGCCGCGCCGGTCACATAGGCGCCGATAATCATGCCCTCCAGCAGTGCGTGCGGGTCGCTCTCAATCTCGTTGCGGTTCATGTAGGCGCCGGGGTCGCCTTCGTCGGCGTTGCAGATGATGTATTTCGGCTGCGCCTTCGCCTTCGCGAGAAACTCCCACTTGTTGCCGGTGAGGTAGCCCGCGCCGCCGCGCCCACGCAGTTTGGACGCTTTGATCTGCTCGATGACCGTTTCGGGATGTCCGTCAATCAACACTTTGTACAGCGCCTGATAACCGCCGACTGCGATGTACTCCTCGATGTCGTCCGGATTGATGATGCCGCAATTCCGCAGCACAATCTTCTTCTGCCCTTTGAAGAACGGCACTTCATTCCACTTCGGCACCTCGGGATAGGCCTCTCCGTAGCGGACGTGTCCCGTCAGGTGATCCCATTCTTCGATCTTGCAGTAAATGAGATCCGGAGTCAGATTGCCTTCTTCAATATCCGCGAGAATGCGGCCCGCCTCGTTGGCCTGCACTTTATTCAAAATGACCAGCGGTTTGCCGGGTAGACGCACGCTGACCAGCGGCTCCTGGAAACACGCGCCAAAACACCCTACGGGCGCGAGGACAACGTCAGCCCCTTTGCGCTCGATCGCTTCGGCAAAGGCCTGATACAAGCCTTCGGCGCCGTTGCCACGCCCGCACGTCCCCATGCCGACGGTCAGCCTCGGCACCGCCGGCACGAGCTTCGCCAGTCCGGCCTCACGCACCGTGTTGAATGCTCCAATGTCCAGAATCCGGGGCATCGTTTACTCTCCCCCTCGAATGGCTGCGATTTCGCGCTGCACCGTGCGCTCGGTAGCGTGGCCGCAGATGCGATGGTTTACCTCCACCACCGGCGCCATCGCGCATTGCCCAAAGCACGCCACGGTACGCACCGTGAATTGTCCGTCCCCTGTTGTCAGCACCAGCTTATCGGCTTCATTGCCGTCGCCCTCGTTGTCTTCCAGGCCCAAACCCAGATCCAGCCGCGCGCCCTGCAGCAGATTGCGCGAGCCGCGCGTGTGACATGCTGTGCCGCGACAGATGCAGATGGTGTGTTCTCCCTGCGGCTGCAGATTGAAGAGGGCATAAAAGGTGGCCACGCTGTAGATCCGTGAAAACGGCGTTCTGGTCTTCAAGGCGATGTAGCGCAGCGTCTCGAGAGGCAGATACTTGTGCGGATTCCTCTCCTGCACCGCTTCGAGAATCCCGAGCAGCGCCCCTGGACGTCCCGCGCTTTCAGCTACCAGTTTGTCAATAAAAGCTTGCTCGTCGGTTGGAAGATGCATTTGCAAGGGTGTGGACATCGCATTCCTTTCCGCAAATTCCCCCATTTCTGCGGAGCCTCGGGGCCCCTCTCCGGAGAACCCAGCCCCAACCTCAGACTAAACCCTGGATCGGCATAGGTACTGTGATTGCCATCACAGCACTCGGCTCAGGTTCGCACGTTAAGGCACTCCCGAATGCGTTCTGTAAGTGTTGGCATTAGAGAGCACACCACCTGCGCAGATCATCGGCCAATCGAGCATGAGCGTAAGTTATTAGGTTCTTTCGTATTTCCGGAATTGGCCTCGACGCACCATCACGCTTGATGTTTACGCCCAAGCGGTGACGCAGGCGAAGCGCGAAGCGCAGGGGAAAGTGGTTGCTATGCTGCGGGACACAGAGAAGGAGACAAGCTGAAAATGATTGTATCCCCGGCGAAAAATGGGGTTTCCAGCAAGTCCTTTATTCTATTGGCGTCCCCGACGGGATTTGAACCCGTGTTACCGCCGTGAAAGGGCGATGTCCTAGGCCAGGCTAGACGACGGGGACGTTTCTGGGTGAGATGGTTGTTTGCCGCCGGATTTCATACTAACAGGGCGCTTTTCGCGCGTCAAAACCAGGCGCGGAGCTCTACCGCCTACGCGCCCCGCTGCTTGCGATTTAGAATACATCCATGGCCGACTCGCTTTACTTGAGCCTGTGGTTTCCCAGCTTTGATGAGTCCGAGATTCTGCCGCGAACCGTCAGCGTGCTTCGCCAGATTCCGTTTTCTCCGGTGCGGAACGGCGTCACCTACGCGGCGATCCAGCCGGTCTCCTGGAGCGAGCCAACCATTCTGGAGCGCCGCTTCCATCCTGGCATTCCGCCCGAAGACGCCGCGGAAGTGGTCGCGGAACTTCTCCATGGCGACTATGCCTACATTTTCGAGGCCTATTGGGATTTGTGGACCCCTCCCGAGGGCGCCGAGAAATGGGTCTTGCAGCCGTCCCTGGTGCGTGTGGTTGCGCACGGCATGGAATTTGAAGAGCGCGCCGCGGAAGAGGCCGGGCACATTCAAATTGATTTCGGTCTGGACACGCCATTCCTGCACGAGGAAATCGAATTGACCTCTGAAGCGGAGCAGAACGTGCGCAGCAACGTGCATAAATTGGTGGAGCTCACCGCCCGGATGGAAAAGAACGCGGGCGCAACGGGACGCTTGCTGTGGTCGGAGTCGGAGGAAAATCTGGCGCAGAAGCTGATCGCCCGGCTGCAAAGAGTGCAGTGAGTGCAGTGATTCTGTTGCAAATAAAAAGGGCACCGAAACCAGCATGAGCTGGCTTCGATGCCCTTCGACATTTTATTTCGTTCGTCCAGAGTCAATATGCAGTTTTTCTCCAGCCGCGGCTTGGGCCGCCGCTAGCCGCGCCGTGAGTACGCGGAACGGTGAACAGGAAACATAGTTGAGGCCGGTCTGGTAACAGAACTCGACCGACGATGGTTCGCCGCCGTGCTCGCCGCAGATTCCAACCTTCAGGTTCGGACGCGTCTTGCGTCCCCGTTCGGTCGCCATCTTGACCAACTGACCAACGCCTTCGCGATCGAGAACGGCAAACGGATCCTGCTTGATGATTCCATCGGCGAGGTAGGTGACCAGAATCTTGTTCACGTCGTCGCGCGAGAAGCCCCAGGTGGTCTGCGTAAGGTCGTTGGTGCCAAAGGAGAAGAACTGCGCTTCCTTGGCGATCTCATCGGCGACCAGGGCCGCGCGCGGCAACTCGATCATGGTGCCGACGAGGTATTCGACCGTGCGCCCTTTTTCTTCGAACACTTCTTTTGCCACCCGGTTAACGATCGCCGCCTGGTTCGCCATTTCATTCAGCGTGGCAATGAGCGGGATCATCACTTCCGGATAGACCTTGACGCCCTCCTTGGCCACGGCGACAGCCGCTTCGAAGATGGCGCGCACCTGCATCTCGGTGATCTCCGGATAGGTGATTCCGAGACGGCAACCGCGAAGCCCGAGCATGGGGTTGAACTCATGCAGTTGCTCGACTCGGCTGAGGAGTAACGGCAGAAGTTTTTTCAAATCGCCTACCGCTTTCGCTCCGTAGTCGCGGTACTTCGAGACCAGCGCCTTTTTCTCCTTCGCGTCCGCGTACTGGAGCGTCGCGATATCCACCATCAGGTCCTCGCGTCGCGGCAGGAACTCGTGCAGCGGCGGATCGAGAGTGCGAATGGTCACGGGGAATCCGTCCATAGCCCCGAATACGCCTTCAAAATCCTCGCGCTGCATGGGCAGCAATTTCTTGAGCGCTGCGCGACGATCCTTCTCGTTGTCGGCAAGAATCATGGCGCGCATGTGCGGAATTTTCTTCTCGCCGAAGAACATGTGCTCGGTGCGGCAGAGGCCGATGCCTTCGGCGCCAAAGGCCCGCGCCTGGATAGCATCACGCGGAATATCGGCATTGGCGCGGACCTTCATGGTGCGGTACGGGTCCGCCCAGCTCATGAATTTCTGCAACTCCGGATCATCCGGCGACGGATCCAGGGTGTTGAGCTTGCCCTTGATGACGCGGCCGGTGGTGCCGTCGAGCGAGATCCAATCGCCATCTTTGAGCACCTGCCCCTTGACGCGCATCTCGCGAGCTTTTTCGTCGACGACGATGTCGCCCGCACCGGCAACGCAGCACTTGCCCATGCCGCGCGTAACCACGGCGGCGTGGCTGGTCATGCCGCCACGCGAAGTCAGAATGCCCTTCGCGACTTCCATACCGTGAATGTCTTCCGGCGTGGTTTCACCGCGCACCAGAATAAGCAAAGTCTTTTCTCCCTGCCTTGACTTCTCGACGGCTTCGTCGGCAGTGAATACAATCTGGCCAACCGCGGCGCCTGGAGAAGCGGGCAACCCTTTGGCGAGCACCTCGATCTTCTTTCCCTTTTCATCAAGACGTGGCACCAGGAAGTCATACAACTGGTTCGGCTCGACGCGGAAGATGGCTTCTTCCTTCGTGATCAGCCCTTCATCGACCATCTGCAAAGCAATGCGAACCGCTGCCAGTCCCGTGCGCTTGCCGTTACGGGTTTGCAGCATGTAGAGCTTGCGGTCCTGGATGGTGAACTCGAAATCCTGCATGTCTTTGTAGTGTTTTTCCAGCCGCGTGGTGATGTCGCGGAGCTGGTTATAGACATCGGGCATGATCTTTTCGAGTTCGACGATTGGAACCGGAGTGCGCACGCCCGAAACCACGTCTTCGCCCTGCGCGTTCAGCAGAAATTCTCCGTAGAATTCTTTCGTTCCATTCGCCGGGTTGCGCGTGAAGCCGACGCCGGTGCCACTGGTTTCGCCGAGGTTGCCGAACACCATGGCCTGCACGTTGACGGCGGTGCCCAGCATGTCGTCAATATTGTTGATGCGGCGATAATGCTTGGCGCGGTCGTTATTCCATGAGCGGAAAACGGCATCGCGCGCCATGACCAGCTGTTCTTTCGCGTCCTGCGGAAAGTCGCGATGAGCGTGCTTCTTGACCGCTTTCTTGTACTCCACGATAACTTCTTGCAGTGCCTTGGCGTCGAGGCCGGTGTCGAACTTCGTTTTCTTCTGTTTCTTCTTGGCGTCGAAAATCTCGTCAAACACCGGTTTCTCGATGTCGAGCACCACATTGCCGAACATCTGAATCAGGCGGCGATAGGAGTCATAGGCAAAACGCGGATTGTTGGCGCGCTTGGCGAGAGCTTCCACGCTTTGGTCGTTCAGGCCGAGGTTGAGGATCGTGTCCATCATGCCCGGCATCGAAAACTTCGCGCCCGAACGCACGCTCACCAGCAGCGGGTTCTCGCCTTTGCCGAGTTTCTGGCCTTGCAGCGTCTCGAGCTTGGCCAGTGCTTCTTCCGTCTGGCGGTCCACTTCTTTCGACACCGCGCCGGTGCGCATGTATTCGCGGCAGGCCTCGGTCTGGATGGTGAAGCCCGGAGGCACGGGAAGGCCAGCGTTGGTCATTTCGGCCAGCCCAGCGCCCTTGCCACCGAGAACGTCTTTCATCTTGCCGTCGCCGTCGGCTTTGCCGCCACCAAAGAAGTACACATATTTTGTGGTCGCGGGTTTCGTAACTTCCGGTTTCGCTTCAATGATGCCGGTATCAGGGAGAGTTGTAGTTGCCATATCAATCCTCTTTTCTATTATTTCGTAGATTCCTTGCCTTCAGTCACAATCTCGGAGAAGTCCGCGATCGTGGAGAATTCCTTGACCACGGTCTGCAACAGAGCCAGACGATTGGCGCGCAGATGATCGTCGTCCACCATGACCATGACCTTGTCGAAAAACTTGTCGATCGCCGGACGCAGCTTCGCGATCGCAAGCAGCGCCCCTTCATAGTCGCGGGCCGCCCGCAGTTTCTCGACCGTCTCGACCGTCTGCGGAATCAACGCGGCCAGTTCCTTTTCGGCCTCTTCCCGCAGACCAGAGGGATCGAGTCGTATCGCAATAACCTTAGCTTTTTCAGAAGCTTGGCGCAAAATGTTCTTTATACGCTTGAAGGAGATGGAGATTGATTCAAAATCCGCTGAGCCCCGTACTTTGCTCACGGCTTCAGCGCGGGCGACGGCATCGACCACATCGTCGGAGTCAACCGCGAGCACGGCGTTTACCACGTCATACGCGTATCGAGTTTCGTGCGCTTCCTTCAAGTAAAACTCGAGGCGCTCGCGGAAAAAGCTGCGCGCCGACTCGGTGTAGGCCGCGTTGGAAAATTTCTTCTCCGCCTCCGAGCCTTTATAGCGAACGCGTGCATCGGCCATGATCTCCGAGAGACGGAGCGGCAGTTTATGCTCGGCAATCGTCTTCACGATGCCATTTGCCTGGCGGCGCAGCGCGAACGGATCTTTCGATCCGCTGGGGATTAGACCGAGCGCGAACATTCCGGCGATTGAGTCGGCCTTATCGGCGATCGAGAGTACCGCTCCCTCGACCGTCGCCGGCACGCTGTCTTCCATCGACTCGGGCTTGTAATGATCGTAGATAGCGCGCGAAATTTCCAACTGCACTTCGGGCCTCATGCCCTCATCGAGTTGCTGCACGCGCGCGTAAAGGCCGCCGACAATTCCCTGCAGCTCCGTGAATTCCTTGACCAGTTCCGTGGTCAGATCGGTCTTCGCCAGCAGCGCCGCTTTGTGGACAATGCCGGGTCGAACCGTCACGCCGCCCTGCTTCACCGTCTCCGCCAGCCAACTGGCCATGTGTTGCACGCGCATCGTCTTGTCGTAGTAACTGCCAAGATCTTTCTGGAACGTAACGTGGCGCAGCAGATCGACGCGCTGGCGGAGGGTCCGTTTCTGGTCCGTCTGCCAGAAAAACCGCGCGTCGTTGAAACGGGCGCGCAAAACGCGTTCGTTGCCGTGCCGGATTAAGCCCAAGCCGTTGGAGTCGGTGTCCGTGTTCAGCACCGCCAGGAAGTGAGGCAGCAGTTTCCCACGCGCATCTTCGACAGCGAAATATTTCTGGTGATCGCGCATCACCGTGACCAGCACCTCTTCGGGCAAAGCGAGAAACTCAGGATCGAAGCTGCCCAGAATGACGGAGGGAAATTCCGTCAGATTGACCACGGTCGCAACCAGCGGCTTGTCTTCGCGCCAGCGCGCTCCGGGGATGGTGCGAGTAGCCGTATCGAGGGCTTTGCGGATCACCTGCTCACGCTCGGCAGCGCCAAGCACCTTCGCTGTGCGCAGCGTATCAACATAGGTGCTGGGTTTGGAGATGGTGACAGGCCCGCTGCTGATGATGCGATGTCCGCGGGAAGTCTTGCCCGCAGGAATGCCGAACAATTCCAGCGGCACCACCTGCTCATCGAGCATTACTACCAGCCAACGCACCGGACGAACGAATACTTCTCCGCGCTTCCGCCAATACATGCTCTTCGGCCAGTAGAGCGTGGAGATTTCCTTGGGAAGAGCCTCGGCAAGAATCTCGGACGCGGTGCGGCCGCCGGTCTTCTTCTCCGCGAGAATGTACCGGCCCTTTTCAGTCTCTTCGACTTTCAGCTCTTCTACCTTGACCCCCATGCGTTCGGCGAACGCTTCAGCCGCCTTTGTGGGCTTTCCACCATTGAATGCGATTTTCTCGGAGGGGCCTAGCTGTTTGACCCAGTCTACCGGCTGGCGGTCGGCGGTCGCAATGATCACAGCGAGCCTTCTTGGTGTTGAAAAGACGAGCTGAGGTGCAGCATGGGATAGAAAATGTCGCCTGCAAAGATCGCCGACCCGATGCGCTAGTTCTTGCGCAGCCGCATCAATCATCCGCGCCGGGATTTCTTCGCATCCGATTTCGAGCAGAAAATCAGGCATACTTAAGTGACCAGAGGCTCCAACTTACTTCTCTTCTCTTTAGCAGCAGGCTTGGTGACCTCGCTGCTCGTATGAGATTTTTTTTCAGCGGCGTACTGCTGTTCCACCCAGGCCTTGGCTATTCCTACCGCCAACGCCCGCACGCGGGCGATCACTCCGACTCGCTCGGTTACAGATATTGCGCCGCGAGCGTCGAGAATGTTGAACAAATGCGAACACTTCAAGCAAAGATCGTAAGCTGGTAACAACGGGAACCACGCCAGATTCGGTTTCTTGCCCTCTGGGCTGGGCTTTGCCAAGATCCTGAAGTTGTCGATCAGTTTCTGACACTCCTGCTCATAGAGAGTGAATATTGTCACTGCATTCTGAATGTCCGCTTGTTCGAAGTTGTAAAACGAGAATTGCTGCTCGTCAGCCAGCCGCACTTCTCCATACTTCACTTCCCTGCCCGTTTCCGGGTCGCACGCCCACACGATGTCGTAGATAGAATCGACGTCTTGCAGGAAAGCGCACAGCCGCTCCAGACCGTAGGTAAGTTCAACCGAGATAGGATCGAGGTCCACGCCGCCGCACTGCTGGAAGTAAGTGAACTGCGTGACTTCAAGCCCATCGAGCATCACCTGCCACCCGATACCCCAAGCGCCAAGCGTCGGAGACTCCCAGTTATCTTCTTCGAACTTGATGTCGTGCTGGCGCAGATCGATGCCAATCGCGCCCAGCGATTCCAGGTAGAGGTCCTGCACGTTCTCCGGCGGCGGCTTCAGGATCACCTGCAATTGCAAGTGCTTGAACAGCCGGTTGGGATTTTCCCCATAACGACCATCAGCCGGACGCCGCGAAGGCTGCACATAAGCGACTTTATAAGGATTCGGCCCAAGCACGCGGAGAAACGTTTCTGGCGCCATCGTCCCGGCGCCGACCTCAACGTCGTAGGGTTGCTGAATGACCGCACCACGCGCAGCAAAAAAAGCCTGCAGCTTGAGGATGAGTTCCTGGAAGGTCAGCGAATTGGAGTTGGATGCCGGCATAAGTTTAAATTGTCATCCTGAGCGAAGCGAAGGACCTGCTTCTTGCGGCGAACATCAGGTCCTTCGCTTCGCTCAGGATGACAACTCATTTTCGTGCAGCGAAACGATGCGACACCACGCTAAAAGCCAAAACCTAGCAGCCGATTTTCTCCAGCATTCCCGCCGTCACCAGCTTCTTCTCAATGTGCCGCTCCAGAATCTGGAGAAGAAACTTGCGCAGGTCGGCGCACACCGCTTTCGGCCAGTCGATCCCGGAAAACTCGGCAACCCGCGAACGCAGCATCTGCGCCGCGATCCTTCGCGATTCCGGCGACAGCTCCGACGACGCGATGCGTTTGTCATCGACGCATACGAGCCCGTCGCCGAGCGCATGATAGAATGCCCGGCTGCCGTCAAGGGCGCGTCCGCAGACCGCGCACTCCGCAAACTCCGGCAGAAAACCCATGAGCCGCGTCATCCACAGCTCAAAGTACGTAAGCGGCATCCACACCGCGTCGCCGCGCAGTTCCTGCAAGACCGCCAGACTCAACCGAAACACCGCATCGCTCGCCTCGCGGTCGGGCATCAGTTCGTCGAGCAATTCGGCGACGTGAGCCAACGCCGCCGCCCGCGCATAACTGACCTCGCTGGCCAGCGGCGACTCAATCACTTCACAGGAATCCAGCCGCGCCAGTTCCTGCTGCTCGCGGTCGTCGTAGAACGCTCGCACATACGTGAGCGGCTCCAGCGCGCCTCCAAAACGGCGTCTGGACTTCATGGCCGATCGCGCCACGCCTTTCACCTTACCTTCCGCGCGGGTAAACAGCGTCACCAGCAGGTCCGACTCACGCAACGGATACGTACGCAGAACGATCGCTTCCGACTCCTTCAGCGCCATGGAGGGTCAACAGGTTAAGCAATGATTGTAATGGATGGAGCTGTCAGCCGTCAGCTTTCAGCTATCAGCTGAGTCAAAAGCCCAAAAAACGCCGAGCCGGTTTTACTGAGAGCCGAGAGCTGACAGCTGAGAGCTATCTCCCGAAGTACTTCGCATTCCGCTCGGTGTACTCTTTCCACTTTTCCGGCAAATCGTCGAGCGCGAAGATGGCCGACACCGGACACACTGGAACGCAGGCGCCGCAGTCGATGCATTCCACGGGATCGATATACAGCATCTCTTCCGTCGCGAACTTGTCGGAGTCCTTCTTGGGGTGAATGCAATCCACCGGACAGGCGTCCACACAGGCGGTGTCTTTGGTTCCAATGCAGGGCTCGGCAATTACGTAGGCCATAGAATCTGATGCTCCTCAGGCGCAGGGAGTGCGATTGAACTCATGGATATTACAGGGATTTTACCAAGAATGCAGCTATCGGTACAGGCAGCGAGAAATCAGGTGTCAGGTCTCAGGTGTTAGGTCTTAGGAAGAACCTGGGGAGCCAATGCCGCTTGGTTTTCCTGACACCTGAAACCTTCTTCCGCCTTACCCCTCCGCCCCTTGTGCGATCGTTTCACCCGGTTTCACATGCGGCTCTGGGCTGGCCGGAATTCTCGCCGGCGCGCCGCGCCATGCTCCTTTTTTGAATCCCTCCCGTACCAGTTTGAAAATGGTTCGCCGATTTTGCGCGATTACTTTCAGCCACGCCATTTTCCCCATCATCGGGAAATAGATGCCACGGAAACAAAGCCGCGCCAGAAAGATATTGACGCGATAACCCAGCGGCTGATCGTTCAGCGACTCGACAGCAGCCGCCAGCGCTTCCGGACTGTAAGCCTCGGCCCAGCCGCGATCCACTTCGGCGTGAGCTTCTTCGATCGTCATCTTCAAAGGCGTGTGCGCCATCGCAAACGGAATAAACTCCTGCCAGTGCTTGACTCGCGTCAACCGCCCCGCCTTTTCGAGTCGCTTGTACAGCGGAGTTGCGGGCAAAGGCGTAAGCAGGCCAAAGATCGGCAGCCCCGGCGGCCAGGTTCGAACCTGCCCAAGCGTTCGCTCGGCGACTCCGACCGTGTCATTGTCCATGCCAAAAATAAATGATGTGATGGCGTACACATTGCGTTGCGCCAACCGTTCCAGCACCGCCGCGTACTCTCCCGGCTTGTTGAATCCCTTGTTCACGTCTTTCAGATTGGCCGGGTCGATGGATTCCATGCCGATAAAAATCCACTTGCCTCCAGAATCCGCGATCAAGTCGACGAGTTCTTCATCACGCAATAAGTTAGCGCTGATCTGCGCCACCCAATGAACCTGCGCTTTGGCGGCAATGATGTCGCGCAGCAGGGACTTCGTGCGCTTGATGTTGATGGCAAAATTGTCGTCGATGAAGAAAACCGCCATCTGGCCTTTTTCTTTGCGGGCGCGGGCCTTCAGCAACAGCAGCTCATTCACCACGCTCTCATTGGTGCGGAAACGAATCGAGTCCCCGAAAAATCCGGTCACCGTGCAGAACTCGCAGCCGTAAGGGCAGCCTCGCCCGGATTCAACCGGAATAATGCGAAACGATCCCCAGCCTTCTCCAATCTTCTGCAGCAAGCCGGTCGCGGCTTTCGGCACCAGATTGAACTGCTCGAGATCGATCGACTGCCACGGAATCACCGGATAGTTCTTCAGCGAGGGCTTGCTCTCCTGGCCAAAGGCATCCACCGGTGCATAGACGTCTTTAAGCTGATGACGGACGGCGTCATTAACAATCTGCGGCCAGGTCGCATCGGCTTCTCCCAGTGCAACCGCGTCGGCGTGGCGCGGCCCGCCATCTCGACCCAGTGCCTCGTCCGCCATTTCCGTCACATGTGGTCCACCCATTACCACCGGAACTCCCGTGGCCCGAACCGCGTCCGCCATGCGATACGCCTTGGCGATCATTCGCGTCATGGCTCCGATGCCGACCAGCCCAATATTGTTGTCGCGCACGAACTGCGCGATTCCGGCTTCATCCATGGGTTGCGCGTTGCCGTCAACCAGCAGCACCTCGTGGCCCGGTGGCGTGAGCGCCTGCAGCAGAAACATCCATAGGTGCGGCATGAAATTACGGGTTACGCCGTTGTCGGGGTTATAGAGCAGAATTTTCATAGGATTTTAGCGATTCTGCAAAGCGCGGCTTTGCGTGATTGGCAGAGGGCAGTCGATGTCGCCAGGGCGAATTCTTCCCCCGGTGCTTATTGAGTTCGATGTGTCCGTTAAAACGACCCCTGTTTCCAGTGTACACTGCGATCGCTCGCAGACCCTGCGTCATCGTCAAAGCGATATCCTGCTATGAATCTCATACTGTCGGCCGAGATGCAGTGGTACTGGAACAAACGAAAAGATTTTATGAACAATGGGCGGAACGGCGCTGTTCAAAATTGAACACTAGGACACAATCCTCGCGTTCGAAGGGTCGTACTCGACAATGTACCCCGCCACCGCGCTCGCGGCCACGGTCAGCGGCGACGCCAGGTACATCTGCCCCGGCCCACTGCGTCCAGGAAAATTGCGGTTCTGCGCGCTGATCACGACCTGATCGGGACGCGTCGATACTCCCGGCCCCGCATTGATGCACGCGCCACAACTAGGCTCGATCACATGTGCGCCTGCTTGCTCGAAGATTTCAAGATAGCCCCGCCGCTTCGAGTACTCGCGCGTTTCCTGGGAACCGAACTGAATCCAGAACTCGACATTCTTCGAAACTCGCTTGCCTTGCTTCAGCGCGTCGGCAAGAACCGACGCGTACATGTCCATGTCTTCGTTCTTCCCCGCCGTACAGGTTCCGCCATAGGCAATCTCAATCGGAACGCGAGCGCTGAGTTCGCTAATGCACTTGCCGTTGCCCGGATCGCCCGGAGTAGCAACCAGGGGCGTAATTTCACCCGCGTCGAGTTCAATCACCTGGGCGTATTCGGCGTCGTCGTCGCTCTTCAGGCCAACGATCATCTTCTCGATTTCAGCGCGCTTCATGCCTCGGCGCTCGACCAAGAACTCGACCACCTTCTCATCTGGAGCCACGATGCCGGTAAAGCCTCCGATTTCGGCCGCCATGTTCGTCATGGTGGCACGCTCGTCTACCGAGAGCGCCTCCACCGCTTCGCCCGCATACTCCATCACTTTCGCCAACGCCTGGCCGCTGCGCACGTAATCGAGCGAAAGAATCTTCAGGATGAAATCTTTCGCTGTAACGTTCGGATGCCGCTTGCCCCGAATCACGATCTTCACCGACGCCGGCACCTTGACGCGAACATCTTTCGTAATCCAGGAGTTGAATACATCCGTCGTGCCGATGCCGAAGGCGATGCATCCGATAGCGCCAACGTGCGGCGTGTGCGAATCCGACCCAACGTTCACCTGCCCCGGCAGCGCATAAGTTTCCAGCATCACCGAGTGGCAGATGCCCTCCGAGCCCTTCCGGTCGGCAAGTTCACCGTGCAGCTTGATTCCCTGCTGCCTGGCAAAATCCTCCTGCTTCAGCTTGAGCTGTGCGGCCAAGTCGAGCAGTCCCATTTTTCTCTTCTCTTCGGAGAGCACTTCGTCGAGAAAGGTAAGATGGTCGCGGAAAAAACGGATGCTCGAGGCATCGTTCACAGGAACATCTTTGCCAACGTTTTGCTCATAGAAAATCGCAGCCATCGGCGTGACGTATTCATGACTGAAGCGCAGATCGACAGAAGTGAAGCCAGTATCGCCGGGTCGAACGTAACGCGCAGGCAGGGACCGTGTGGGAACGGGCGCCCCCGCCCGTCCAGCCGAGCGAAGCTCGGCAGTCTCCGATGCTCCTGAGGTCATGTGCGCGGCAAAGATCTTCTCCGCCAGGGTCATTGCTCGTTTCCCAGTCTTGATCGGCGGTACAGACACTTTTCCCTGCATCCGCGCCACATTAAACGGGAACAATCCGCCGTACTCGATCACCTGCCGCGTGATCTCATCTTCTCCAGCGGTAAATTCGCTCAGCGCGATCTCTTCCCCGCCCCGAATCCGGTCGATCAAGAAAAAGTTGGTGGATGTGAGCAGCCCAAGGTTCTGGCAGTTTTGCTTGTAGATGCGCTCGATATTCTCCGCAATCGCGACTTGAATCCCGGCACACATCTCTGCGTAAGGCGACTGCTCGCGACTCGACCCTTTGCCGCGCCGTTTGCCGCTCACCGAGCACACGAAGCCACCTTTCTTGACATCGCCTCGGCCGATCGGCAGCGTGCCGCCGCACCTCAAGCCAACATACGGGATCTCACCGAGCGTCCGATCAAAGTAGAAGCAATAGTGTGCAGGAGTGATTTCGTCGGTAGAAATGTCGTCGCGGAGTTTGGGATTATTGGCAGCGTTCTTCGTATCCCACGGAAGGTCCCAACCCGCGAGTTGTTTCTTGATCAACTCCGGGTCTTCGGTGAGAAACAGAATGCGCCCGTGCAGCCGCACTTTGTCAGGACGCTTTTCAATCTTGCGTTCAAGAAGAGACGAACCCACGCGGTAATTGTATCGCTTGAATGATGACAGTGGAGCGC
>Ga0326727_10007100_pt1 | contig 30015 bp, 33 predicted proteins | sample MB2enrmetagenome_FD_207643 | JGI IMG/M metagenome (GOLD analysis project Ga0326727, IMG submission 207643) | Lab enriched peat soil microbial communities from McLean, Ithaca, NY, United States - MB29MY | ecosystem: Environmental > Terrestrial > Soil > Wetlands > Peat | place: USA: New York... | reverse complement strand
TCATCGTCCGCGAGTTGAAGGACAAGGGCATCATTGCGGCTCCCCGGCAGGGATGGATTCGCTTCTCGCCGCACTTCTATATCAGTCCCGAGGACATCGCGAAGGTGGTGGATGCGCTGCCCTGAGTCCGTTTCGAGGGGTTGGGCAGAAACAGCGTCGTATGCCCGTCTCCCACCTGGGCCAGCAGGGGTCGTAGCAGCCGATCGAAGGCGCGCCGGTCCATCCCCTCGGCAGGGATGGCGGCCTGAGCTTCAGCGAAGCGCTTGCGAAACTCGACCATGCCTCCAGAGCGCAGGAAGGGATCGGGATGAGTGGCCTCCAGGTCCGTCCATAGTTGGCGAAGGTCCTCGCGGGCCTCCTGGGCCCCCAGCCAGTCCGGCCCTTGCGCTACCGGGGCCGCAGGCCAGGCCAGAGACGGCAGAGACAAGATGGCGGACGCTGCAAGCAACAGCAATCTAACCTGACGGCGAGGCTGGAACACGGAGTCCTCCCTGGTTTTCTTAGGCTGGATCCAGACCCAGAGATATAGTCTATTACGCATCGTAAATCGGCAAGTTCACTGTGCCGGAAAACTGTCTGTTTGGGCTTTCAGCCCCAAAATGATCGAGTAAACCCACGCAGAGTTGCGGCCGGAGCGCCAGCTACCGGGCGATCCCGATGCGATCACCGAGCCGGACCTCGTGGTGCTCGTCTCCACCAAAGGCTTTTGAGCACCCCGAGCTTCCCAGTCCGAAGCCGCGGCTTTACTGTTAACTTCCGCAAACTCACCGCCCTCGCGCAGGCCCGTTGCCAATCAATCACTCTCCGGGATTCACCGAGGCGGCTTGCGTCCGGGGCAGGGCCGGCGGCCTGCTGCGAGAGGCCGATCTGCGCATGTTCGTCCGGATCACACCGGAGGAGTGGCGGTGCTACGGTATACACGCCTAGCGTGGCAGAATCACCGTCGCGGACCAGGCCTGCTATATGGCCGAACACGACGTCAACCACATCAACCAGGTGCGGCGTTTGCCGGGAGGGACTTAATCGACATCAACGTCTTCCGGCCTTCGCCTCCGGCCCGCACATCTTCGGCGCCGCCGAAACCCGATGGCCGGCCGCCGCCACTTTAGATGAGGCGGACACCCGCCTCTTCGTCCGCGATCTGCCGCGCAAGATGGGGCCGGGCGCGCGCGGACTTGCCCGCATCGAGCTCTCGACGATGTCTGCGGGCGAACGGCAATTCTTCCTTCTGCCGGCCAGCAAGGGCCCCGCCACCCTGGTGGACGCGCTCTCCGCGAGACCGCTGCCGCTCCGCGCCCTAAGGCCCCGCCGGCTTCAACAGTCCGATCGTGTTCCCGTCCGGATCCGCGAACCATGCAAACGTACCGGCCGGAATGGTGATCGGCCCGACCAGGGTCTTGCCGCCCAATTCGGCGGCCTTGTCGAGCGCAGCCTGCACGTCCTCGACGTCCACGTAGAACATGGTGTAATGCTCCGGCTCGTGGCCGAGCGAGGTGAGGTGACCGGAGATGCCCTGCGGACTCCCGGTTTGAATATTCGACGCGGGGCCGGCGGGCGTGATCTGCCAGCCGAAGAGCTTCGAATAGAAATCGCCGGTCCTGGCGCGGTCGCGGCATCCGATCTCAAAGTGAACAACTGGCCGTCCCATGGACTTCTCCCTCCTTTGACCGAGTAACTGTGGCGCCGCTGCCGCCAACAAGAGCGCCGAGCGGCGTGTAAGCATGTCGTGTGATTGCAGTTGGTACATCCTATTCGCTCCGGTCCCGCATCGTATCAGCTTAACAGCCTAATTCAGTGCCGCCAGGATGCGGTGGATCTTCTTCAACTCCTCGCCGACCGCCTCCCTGTCTTCCGCTCCCGGCGAAAGATCGAGATAGCGGTTCAGGTCCGCGCGCGCTTCCCGGAACCGCTGCAGGTGGAGGTGCGCGATGCCGCGCGTGCGGTGCTCATCGGCGTTGCCGGGCAGGGCGTGCAACAGGAGATTGAGAACCGGCAGCAGCTTGTCCCAGCGTTCCTGACGGATGTAGATACTCTTCAGGTTGTTGAGCATGCGGACCAGAACGTAGCGCGTGGAAACCGGCGCCAGGGCGGTGGGATCGGTGGTCGTATCCACACCGGTGAGCGATCTGGCCAGCTCGTGGCACTCAGCGGCGGTCAGCACCTGGCCCGCGTGGTAGGGATCGAGAAACGCCGCGAAATCGGCGTCATCGTAACGCACCAGAAAATGGCCGGGAAGGCCCACGCCGAAGACGGGCCGCGCCAGCCGCCGGGCGACTTCGATGTACACCACCGAGAGCGTGATGGGAATGCCGGCGCGGCGGGTGAGGACATCGTTGAGGAAGCTGTTGCGCGGGTCGTAGTAGTCGCTCTCATTGGCGCGGAAGCGGCAGACCTGAAAGAGGACATGGTTAACGGCTTCGATGAACTCGGCGCCACCGGCATTGAGTTCCATGCGATCCGCCGCGGTGGAGGCGATGCGGTCGAGCGCCTGCAGGGACGGCTCGGGGTCGAGCCGCGGGTATTCGAGCTCGGCGAGTTCGAGCGCGGCGACATCGAGCGGGACGCCGGAACGCTCGTCGGCGAGCGCGGCCAGCAACGCATCCATGCTTCATGGTACTGCGGCGGCGCGCCGGCAGCCGCGGTGCGCCGCATGGAAATTGACAGGGACACCGCGGTCTGGTGTAATTGGAGCGAAGAGACCTTTCCTCCTGCTCCTCAGTAGCTCAATGGTAGAGCATTCGGCTGTTAACCGAAGGGTTGTAGGTTCGAGTCCTACCTGAGGAGCCAATCCTTCAACAACTTAGCGATCTTCGGTTGATCTCGTTCTGCGGCTTTGCCTATTTCTTGCCTATTTGGCGCATTGCGAGCCCCGGTTTGTCTACTTTGACCGCCTGTTGTCTCGAAGTTGCGCGACGTGAGCCTGTTGGGACGGCCTGTGCCACTAGCGAGTCCTCGCGAGAGTCAGGGTCGGTTGTATCGGTCGCACTCTGGCGTGTCCCGGAATTGGCCTTCTGGAATCGATCCAGAGCCCCGACCTCGTCGGCGAGGTAGCGCGGACTGAGGTGGGCGTAGCGGAGCGTCATTTTGATGGAGGCATGCCCTGCAAGTTTTTGAATGGCAGTGATAGAGACGCCACCGAGGGCGAGCCACGAACAAAAAGTGTGGCGCAGGTCGTGAAATCGGAAATTCTGAATCTGCGCCCGCTCGACCGCTCCATTGAACGCGTTCTTGATGTCGGTGATGGGTTGGCCTTCAAAAGCCCCTTCGAGGTGAACGAAGACGTGTCGGTACGAGCCGGTCTTCTGATGAACAGCCTTGAGCTGCTGCAACGCCGTGTCGTTGAGAGGCAGGTTGTGGGGACGCCCACTCTTTGTACGGCTTTCGATGCGGATGATCCGCCGTTTGAAGTCGACCTGCTCCCACCGGAGATGCAGGATGTTTCCCCGGCGGAGGCCGGTATTCACGTCCAGGATGATGATCGGCTCCAGATACCACGGTCCATTGCGTGCTTGCTTCAGCAGTCTCGGATACTCGGCCTCCGGGTCGAGGAAGCGAACACGTTCGTTGTCTTCATGGAAGAGCTTGACGTTCTTGACGGGGTTCACTTTGGTGAGACCTTGATGAATGCACCAGCTAAAGAACGACTTCGCCACCGCGACATTCTTGTCGACTGTGGATTTCGCAACCTTGTCGGTCTCAAGGCGTTTCAGCTTCATGTGTTCAATATTCGCCGTCGTGATGTCGTCGAGCGCAGTTCCTGGACCGAGCGCTTCTTCGAGAACAGCGAGTCCGTTTCCGACGTAGGTTGAAAAGGATCGATGGTGCGCCCTCGAGTGCTCCCGGTATTGTGCGATCGCGTCCCCCACCGAGATTCGATTCGGGTTGGCGATTGTTTCCCATGATCCATCCTCAATCGCTTTCTGCTGGGCCGCCCACCAGATCTGTGCATCGCGCTGACGCCGGAAGCGCCGCCGTCCACGAGTATCATCTGGGTACACAACCTCTGCCAGCCATCTCTTAAGGCCTTCGTCCCAGATAGGCCCTTGGGAATAGTCTTTCTTCTGACTGCGGGGCATACAACGGGTACCTCTGATGAGAATCCGACGCGCGGCTTCAGTTTGTGTTCGCTACTGTCCGGCCTTCTGCGGACGTGTCAGTCCCACTGCGCTCACCGAGCCTCGCGTGAAGGTTCTGGGTCACGAAGCGCTCCATGTCTTTGCGGCGAAAACGAACGCTTCGGCCAAGGCGGACGTACGGGATCTTCTTCTTGCAGACCCAGTGTCGGAGTGTCCACGGAGCCAGCCGTAAGTAGGCGGCTGCCTCATCTACCGTCATTAGCACGGGGGCGTCTTCAGGCATGGTGTTCCTTAAGTCCTTTCGCCTGTTGGATATCGCGAGGTTCCTGGGGACAGGAATACCCCAGTTGATCTCATTCTACTCCAAAAAACGAATCGACACAAGATATCGATTGGAAAAGGTGCAATTCAATATTGCAAACCAGTGAGCTAAGTGGCAAGATAGTGCCATGGAGCGCAAGCCCCAACAACAAACGCTGTCCATTCGGGTCTCCGAGGCACTCAGGGAATTCCTGGAGCGATCCAGGAAGGTCATCGCCGGCGGACGCGGCGAGTCCGTATCGCTTTCGGATGTCGCCAAGATTCTGCTTGAATCCGCCCGCGACGACCGGCTCGATTTCCGACTCGAAGTCGCTGAGCTGCAACGGTCTGCGAAGAAGTCCATGTGGGAGATTCGTCGGAAGTTGGAGCAGGGCCGGGACTTCTCGCGAGCCGAATGGGTCTTTCTCTCGCAGTACATTCAGATCGCCTGTGAGGAGGTGAGCGGGGACGCCGCGATGCCGACTCCGGCGGCGTTCGCAACCCTGCTCGAAGCCGTGCTTGCCGTGCGCGGCCTCCGAGGGAATCGAGGTGTCGAGCTTGATCGTTACTACCTGGGCAACATCGGCAATGAGCAGGAAGCCGCATTCAACGAGCGTCAGGTAGACCCTGACCTCGTTCCGCGCGTGACCGGACGATGGGTGCAGCAATTACGTGAAAGTGCTTCTGGTGCCAGGCCCAGCTTCGCTGGCCGCAACTTTTACGTCGCGATTCGCGATGAGGAGTTGCCGGACATTGTGGCGCTCAACGGCGTGCTCCGCCCGTTCATGGAAACGTTGTTCCGGCTCGGTGCACGAGGCCACTGGATACGCGAGCATGAGCCTGTGCGCTCCTTTCAGGACCGCCAGACCTTCACAGACGCGATTCCCGCGGTCAGGACAACCGGGTTCCGGCTCGAGTTCAGCGTGAACATCGAAGGCGAAGTGGCCATCCTGATCGTGATGAATGACAAGGACGTCATGTATCCGCTGGGAACGTATCCCGAAATCCGGGAGTTCGCGGCGATGCTGGAGCATGTCGGTGCCGGCGAATCCTGGCGGGGTGTTCATTTCCGCGCCCACACGCAGCAGGACGCGCCGGACAAACCGGTGCGCTTCTATTTTCACAACATGCGCGATGGCATCGCACTCGGATTGTCCGCAGAGGAATGGCAGCGCCTGAGGGATCTGTTTGCTGAGGCGGGGGCAATGCCGAAGCTACAGAAGTTGTACGAGGAGCTTTCTCTCGTCTACGGCGAATTGTAGCCGATGACGGGAGCGGTGAAATGGAGCAACAGGAGTTGGGGATATGGTCGACTCGAAACGAGCAAGTAGCGATGAAGTAAGCGGCGTCACGATCACCGCCGAGAAGAGGGTCATCCTCTCGATGGGCGGCAAGGGCGGCGTAGGCAAAACCAGCGTGATAGCGGGCCTGGCGGAATGGTTCGACGCCAATCAGATTCCGGTGAAGCTGCTGGATCTTGATACCGAGAATAAAGCACGCGGATCGCTGACGCATTTCTTCGGAGGCACCGTGCCCAAGGTGAACATCCACACACCAGCCGGGCTCGATTCCTTCGTCGATCAACTCGCGGATGGCCCACCGGTCATTCTGGCAGACATGGGAGCCGGAGCCGGTCAGGTCACTTATGACTGGTTCGAGAAGATGTACCCCGACGTGGCTGGCGCCGGGATCGTCTTCACTGCCATTGGCGTTGTGACTGCAGATCCGGCGAGCGTGGAGAGCGTGCTCGCATGGGCAGCAAGGCTGCAGAATCGCGTCAAATACCTCGTTGTAGAAAACAGCGTCACCGACAACGGTGACTTCACCTACTGGCGCGAGAGCGAGCAGGCCCGGCGATTCCAGGAGGTGTTTCAGCCCGCCGTCATTCACATGGATCACCGTCTGTCCGAGCTCGAAAACGCTACACGCAATCACGGCGCAACTCTGGGCGACGTAGCCGGGAGAACAACCAACGCTCCGGAATTGCAGAAGGCATCGCTGGTGATGCGTGCCCAGAGCTACCGGCGCCGGATGTTTGCCGAGTTCGAGAGCGTGAAGGAGCTGCTCCTGCCGTGAACGGTACGGCCGGGATGATCCCCGAGGGGGATCTGATTGACCGCATCGCCGAAGCGCTGCCGGACGAGGTGCGAGCTGACTACTACCGTGAGCTGAGGCACTGCCGCTCGCTCCCCGAAAACGATGAAATGCTCCGCATCCTCCGCGTCATGCAGTTTCTGACGTTGCTCATGGTGCGGGTGCCCACGCAGGTAAGCAGCGAGCGAGAGAAACTCGAACAGACCTTCGCGGGCGCCGTGGCCACTCTTGAGAAGACGAGTCGATCCAGCGAGGCGCACCACGCCCAGCTTGAGAAGCGCCTGGCGCAGCTCCCCGCTGCGCTTGCCGACGGAATCAACCCCAGGATCATCGCCGGGACGGTCAATGAAAGTCTGCACCAGGAGTGGGTGCAATCGACCATCCCACAAACTGCCAACGCGCTCGCGGTCGTCGCTGGACAGATAAAGAAGACCACTACTGAGTTCGCGAGTACCGCGAGCACACTTGGAGACTCGTACAGGGGCGCGGCGGAAGAGGCCCGGCAAGCTATTCGCAGCCTCGCATCAACCAGTGCGCAGGCGATCGCCAATACCCATCAAGGCGCGGAGCGGTTGCTGCGCGTTTTCCACGAGGAATATCGTTGGTCGCTCTACGCGCTATCGAGCCTCGGGCTTGTGATCGGCCTCGTGATCGGCGTCATGGTCGGCGCGTTGTTCCAGCAGTGGCTCGATCGGCCCGCGCCACAGATCGATCGCGCGCCGGTGGTGCAGACAGCACCCCCGATCAAACAGCAGCCGGCTCCCCCAATCAAACATCGGCCCGGGCCGTAGGATGACCGATGCTCACAATTCGCGCAATGTCGGACGGCACAGGGTACTCGACCCGTCACCTCGAACACAGCGATTACTATGCCGAGGGTGAGCGGGTTGCGGGACGTTGGCAGGGCCGCGGCGCGGAGCTGCTGCGCCTCGGCGGAGAGGTAGAGTCCGAGGATTTTGAAGCCCTGCGTCAGGGCCTTGATCCCGAAACCGGCGAGTTCCTCCGGCAGCGCCACAGCGCTGACCGGGTAGCTCCCGATGGGACCGTGCAGTCCTTCGGACGCCATCTGTACGACTTCACGATCTCCGCGCCGAAATCGGTTTCGATCATGGCTGTTGTTGGCAGAGATGAACGGCTTCTGGCAGCGCACAGGAAAGCCGTCAGCGAAGCGCTCAATGAGTTAGAGGCCCACGCCGCCACCCGTGTGCGGCAGGATGGCGCAAATGCCGACCGAACGACGGCCAATCTCGTCATCGCCGTCTATCACCACGACACCAGCCGTGAGCTCGATCCTCAGCTTCACACCCACGCCGTAGCGGCTAATCTGACATACGACGGAGCAGAGGGCCGCTGGAAGGCCCTGCAGGCATCGGGCATTTACGAACGCCGGGCGTATCTCACCGAGGTGTATCGCAACGCCCTCGCTCGCGAGGTGCAATCGCTCGGCTACGACATTGAGGATCGCCGCGACACCAAGGGCCACGACTGTGGCTTCGAGATTCGCGGCGTGTCCGATGAGCTTCTCGCCAGATACAGCAAGCGCAGCCGCCAGCGCGACAACGGCATCGAAGAATTCACTCAGAAGAATGGACGCCCGCCGACGGACAACGAAATCGCGGTGCTCGTGCGCGAGTCGCGCGCCGACAAACTGATCGAGATCTCGACCGATGAGGTGCGCGCACGTCAACGCGCACGATTGACGCAGGAGGAGGCCAATGGGCTGGCCGAGCTGCGCCGCGAGGGTCAGCCTCCAGCGATTGCACTTGACTCCGCTGAGCGCTCGCTCCAACACGCCACGGATCACGTGTTCGAGCGGCTTTCAGTCGCCCGAGATCATGAGCTTCTGACGGAATCTCTGCGCCACGGCCGTGGCCGGATCAGCCATGGCGAATTGAAAGGCACTCTGGTGTTGCAGGAATCGTCCGGAACGATACTGCGCGATGGCAACGAAATCGCTACGGCACTCAGCCTCCAGCGCGAGCGGGAGATGATCGCCTGCGTCAATCGCGGAATCGGCGCTTTCGGGAGCCTCGGCGGAGATGACCCGTTCATCGCATCGGATCGCCTGAATCCTGAGCAGAAGCGTGCCGTCGAGTTTGTCCTCGGTTCACGCGACAGGGCCGTCAATATCTGCGGCGCAGCTGGAACCGGCAAGACCGCGACGTTGAAGGAACTGCGGCGCGGAGTCACTGAGGCCGACCGCAAGGTTCTCGCCGTCGCGCCAACTATGAGCGCAGTCGAGGAGTTACACAAGGTCGGCTTCACAGATGCCATCACGGTGGAGCGGTTGCTTCAGGATAAGCAGATTCAAATGGCCCTGCGGGACCGGGTTGTGATTCTGGACGAAGCCGGCATGGTCTCCGGGCGTCAGATGTGCGAATTGCTGCGGATCGTTGAAGAACGGTCGGCTCGTGTTGTGTTCAGCGGCGACACGCGACAGATTCAGAGCGTTGAGGCCGGTGACGCCTTGCGCGTGCTGGAGCGTGAGTCACGACTCAAGGGCGTTACCCTCACGCAGGTGCAGCGACAGACTGCGACAGACTATCGCGATGCAGTTCAGGAACTGCGACGGAGTCCGGCGAACGGCTTCGAAAAGCTGGAGCGAATGGGAGCCATCCGCGAAGTCGGATGGGCAGACCGCGCGCAGATGGTTGCGCAGGCGTATGGCGAGTCCCAACGTAATGGTCAACGGGCCCTGGTTGTTTGCGCGACCCACGATGAGATCGATCACGTGACCGAGGCGATCCGCGCGAACCGCAAAAAGACTGGCGATCTCGCCGTGGGCGTGCAGGTCGCCAGCGACGTTTCCCTGAACTGGACCACGGCGCAGAAGAGGGACATGCGCAACTATCGGGCTGGCCATCAATTGGGGTTCCACCGGACCGTTAAAGGCATCGCAAAGAACGAAACGCTCGATGTTGTCCGGGTTGGCGCAAAGGGCATCGTCACCCGCAATCATCTCGGTGAGGAGCGCGCCCTTACGGGCAAACAAGCCAGGTCGTTCGACGTCTATGAGCGGCGCGTCATGGAAGTCGCCGCTGGGGACAAACTGTTACTCACCGCCAATCGCCGCGAGTCAGGATTCCGCGCCACAAACGGCGAAATCGTCACGGTATCTCGTGTCGACGAGGGTGGCGGTATCCAACTCGAAGACGGGCGTGAGCTGCCGCCGGATTTCAGGCACTTCGCTCACGGGTATGCGGTAACCGCGCACCGGAGCCAGGGAAAGTCCGTCGATTCCGTCATCATCTCCGCTGACGGGATGCGGAAGGAATTGTTCTATGTCGCGGCCACGCGCGGCAGGCAAAGCGTGCAGGTGATCACGAGCGACAAGGAACTGCTTCGTGAATCCGTCGCACGGTCGGCAGCGCGTCAGTCGGCATCGGAGCTGGCACGGAAGGCCAGACCGGGCCTGCATCAAGGGAGCCATCGAGGTGTGGCCGCTGCCCGTGAACTTGCTGCCCACATGGCGCGGCACGAGTCGCCCGCGCCCAAACAGCAGGAGCGCCAGCACAGTCTGATCCGCGAAGTCAGGAGGGAACGCACGCATGAACGCGGTGTCGGCCGGTGATCAGAAACCGTGGGAAACGACCTTGAATGAACGCGCAGCAGGGTTGGAAATCGTTCTCCCGAAGCGCAGCTACGTGCTGCCGTGGAGTCAATTCCTATCGGCCGAAGGTGACGGCGATGAGATCCGCCTTGCCTTCACCACGCATGACGTCCTGGTAAGGGGACGAAGCCTCGACCGTCTGCTGGCCGATCTGGCCTCCCAGCGCGTCGCTCGACTCCAGCACACGGCGAGGGCAGACCGCTTCGCAGAGGGAGACGGTCCCTCGATCTGCCAGCTTCTTGTGGTGAAGATCGACTCCGCCCGCGACGGCAAGTGACCGGTACTCTATTCCGAACTGCGCTTCCGTCGCGCGTCATCCGCCAACAGGCGACCGAGCAGGGCAGGCGAAACCCGAAAGTTGGTGGCACGCAGACGGGCGAGCACGGCAGGGAGATCGAGCAATTCCTTCTCTGCCGCCCGGTCCAGCACGCCAAGAGTGCCAGTAACTACGAGACCAAGCCGGACGGCCTCCTCGACACCCTCACGCTCATCCATCAGCACAAGATCGGCTTTGATCTTCAAAGCAAGCAGAATGGCATCGCGTTCGCCCCGGTCAAGGTGCGGCAATATCTGCGGGTCCGACGGTTGGGACAGCCGGACGATTTCCAGCCAGGCAGGTGGCTGCGAGATCCACAGCTTCACAGCCTCAGGCGTTCGAGCCTGATTCAGTTCCTCAGCGACGGACTCCGGAATCAGTACCCGTCCGTAGAGCGCTCGCAGCACTTCTGATGCGCCAATCTGAACCAGATAACGGATAGGTGAAGTGTCGGAGAGTACAACCCGCATGAGCTAAAGGCCCAGATTGCGGTGCGTCTCCCGGTCCCGCTCCAGATCCTCGGCACCGTATTCCAGCCAGACTTCGCGACCCTTTAGGAAGCCGTCGAGTTCATAGCGGCTTTCGAAACCGAGGAGCCGCCCAAGCTGTGCCGTCGATAGCTTGCGTTCGCGATAGGCTTCCAGAGCGAGCGCCTCGAAAACGCTCCGCGAAAGCGCCCGCCCCGACGCCGCCAGGGCAGCGGACAGCTCATCGGGAATGTCGAGCGTCACCAGTGCCACAACTCGACTATATCGCACGCGTCGAGCGCTATGCCAACATCGAGGCTGTCGTCTCAACATTTCCGACACCGCCACACGAAACGATCAGGGTGGCAGGTTTTGGCGTTCACCGCGCATCTGCGCGGGCGCTGGAACCGGCGGCCGGACGAAGTTGAGGCAAAGACACCATCCCTAAGCCTTCGGCTTAGGTCGCGGGTGCGCGTGCGAGGGCAGGTTTGTTCGGCGACTGTTCGGTATTTGTCCGAGTTCTGTTCGGAGCCTGTTCGGCTATACTTGGATTTGGATCGCTCCATCGAGAGTTGCTTATGGACGACAAGCTTCAGGACATTCTCGACAACCTTCCCGAGAAACCGCCGCGCTCGCGCCTGGAGCCGTACAGCGAATTGATCCGGGAGCTGCGTAGGCGTCGACGAACCTATCGAGAGATCGCCGAGATACTCGCGGCAAAATGCAACCTCCGTGCGGCAGCCAGCACGATTCATGACTTCGTGCGGGTTCGATCACGGGCTACGAGAAAGCCAGAGAAGCGCCGGCCTACCGCCGGTCCAGGCGTCAGACTCGAAGGTATGGAGCCATCAGCGCGGGCGGTGCATGCAGCGGAAGAAAAGAAACAGCCAATGGCAGAGGTTCACCAGAGAATCGCGGCCCTCAAGAAGCGAGCAGTACCGGCTCAAGCGAATCCTGAGCAATTTCAATACGATCCAAGTGAACCGCTTCGCCTTCCTGAGAAGACCCGAAGAGTGTAGCTCCACTGGGAGCGCAGACGGCGGGGACTTGATGGGAGGCAGCCGAAGCTAATGAGGGACCGGCGGCCGGCGTGCAGCCCGACCCGAGGAAACGTTGCGGCGCAGGCAGAACTGGCCCAGCCCGCCCATCTGTTCTTGTGCGCTTACGTTGTCCTGCCCCGATGTCCGGCAAGCGCGAGCGGCGGTTCCTGAAGGGGCAGCGCGGCGCTTACCAGTTCCACCGCCGCGGCATTCCCCAAATTGACAGACTGAACCCGGCTGGCATAGATGCGCCGGTCGAGAAGGTGGTTGGATCGATAGCTCAGGTTGGCGACCAGGGTAACAAGAAACGTTCTGAGACTGCGTGTGTTCCTGGCAAGGCGGAGCATCCGCCGGAGGATTTGCGAATACGAATAAAATTGATCGTTGAACAGTTTCACCTCCTCTACCACTTCCTCCCAGGTAAGGTGCTTGTAGTCGGCCACCGGACAAGTCAGGGTGTAGTATCTCCAATCCTGTGGATAATCGTTCGACCGGATTCTGCCTTCGCGCTCCATTTCGGCGTACAGCTTGGTTCCGGGAAGCGGGGTGAGGATCAGAACGTTGGCAGCGTCGACGCCGTACTCTTTGGCCGCACGCGCGATGGCCTCGCCAATCCCCCGCCGGTCCGTGTCGATCCCTACGATGAAAGAACCCACCACGCACATACCGTGCCGCTGAATCCGATGGACAGACGCGCGGAAGTCTCTCCCCTTCTGGAGGTTGAACTTCTTGCCGACCGCCTGGACATAGTCCTGTGCCGAGGCAGCCTTGTCCTTCATCCAGTTCTCTCCCTTTTCGACCTTGTGGCCGATGAGGCGGCGCATCGCAGCGCCAGATCGTGGGGCAAGCAGGATCGTCAGGGCGATACCCGCTCCCAGCCCGGTCAGGAAGAACAATCCCTCAGAAACGCGATTACCGCCATGACCGTTCGTTTCAACCTTCTCCGTGTGTGCAATCCTCACCGTACATGGAGCAATCCTGTGACCACACCTTGCCGGATGATGGCGGCTGTCCGACCGGCAAGGACAATTCAGAGCCACAGGTGGGGCAGACTTTCAGTCTGCGGCCGGCTTCAGCCGGCCGGACGCCGCGTGGAATGGAAACACGGCTGCAGCCAGCATAGAATGTGTCCTCTGCAGAGCCTGCCAAAAGCCGAAGTGATATCGGGCTGTACACCGGCCTCGGCGCCTTCAGTGAGGCCGGTCGCCCGGGGATTCCACGGTCCTCTTGTACACCTTACCGAACTCAGCGCCCCAAAAGAAAAGCTGCGCCGAGTAGTATACCCACAGCAACACGACCATCGGCGAGCCGGCGGCACTGTACGCTGATCCGAAGCTGGTATGCGCAAAGTACAACCCCATGAGCTCCTTGCCAAGCATAAACAGCAATGCGGTGATCACCGCTCCGAGGGCCACGTCGCTCCACTTCAATCTGACGTCCGGGACGATTCTATAGAGGGTTGCAAACAGCGCCGCTATCACCAGGTACGACATCAGGAACGTGGCGGTGCGTGGCACAGAGATCCGCGTTGCTTCGATCCAGGCGTTCAGCGCCAGAGAAACCAGCAGCAGGAAACCCGTGCCCAGCACGATGGCGAACGAATAGAAGCGATCCTTTATTAGCCGCATCATGGCGGCGGCATTGGTCTGGTCTCGCGGAAGAGAAACATGCCAGATGGTGTTCATGGCGTCGTGCAACTCCACGAAAACGGAAGACGCGCCAAACACCAGGGTCACCAGGCCGAGCACTGTCGCAATCACGCCTGACCCAGGCTGGTAGGCGCCGCTGATGAATTCCTGAACTGTGCGTGCTACCTCGGGCCCGGCCACGCCTCGGATTTCCGCTGCGAGCCGGCCCTGGGCGGCCTCCTGCCCATACACAACGGCGGCAGCAGCGACGGCCAGGACGATCACGGGAGCCAGCGAGAGCAGGGTATAAAACGCGACGGAGGCGCCGAGGCGTGGTGCATTGTCGTTGATCCATTCGCCTGATGCCTGCCGGAACATGCGCGGCAATGTCTGGATCAGAAGGAATGGGGATCTGCCCATCGCAAACTCCAGTCAGGTGGAAACCGGTAACGGCATGCGAGCGTGACCGCCGGATCAGGACCACAGCGACGCAAGCCGTTCACGAGCCGGAAGTTGTCGCGCTCGCCTCTTCGCGCAGTGCAACGATCCTGTTCTGCAGCGTTCGCAGACTAATCCCGAGTATCTCGGCCGCGCGTTTGCGATTGCCGCCCACGTGATCGAGGATGAGTTTGATGTAAGCCTCCTCGATCTTCACGAGGGGCTGATCTGGCTGGGGCATTACCGGGTCCTGCTGGCCGGCTGGTGGCCGGGAATGCGCGCCGGAGCTCACACCGAATGCAGGGGAAGGGAGATTCGCCAGCCGGATCAGACCCTCGCCTGCCATGATGGTGGCGCGTTCCAGGACATTTCGCAGTTCCCGCACATTGCCGGGCCAATCGTACCGGTGAAGAAGTTCCATCACTTCGGCGTCGATCCCGGCGACACGCGTGCCGTGCTTCTTGTTCAGATTCTCCAGCATCGCATCGGCGATCGGCGGAATATCTTCTTTGTGTTCACGCAGCGGCGGCACCACGATCTGGAACACACTCAACCGGTAGAAGAGTTCCTCGCGCAAATGCGTTTTCGGGTCCTGACTGGTGGCGGCAAGCACGCGAACGTCTACCGGGATCTCCCTTTTGCCGCCAAGCCGCCGCACCCGCAGGTCCTCGAGAACGCGCAGCAGCTTCGGCTGCGTAGAGGGCGGCATCTCCCCGACCTCGTCGAGAAACAAGGTTCCCCCGTGAGCCTGCTCGAAGCAACCGGCCGAACGCTCCATGGCCCCCGTAAACGCGCCTTTCTCGTGGCCGAATAACTCGCTTTCCATCAGAGTTTCGGGTAAGGCGGCTGCATTAATCGCGACGAAAGGACCATCGCCACGAGGACTGCATTTATGGATTTCCCGCGCCACCAACTCCTTCCCGGTGCCGCTCTCTCCACAGATCAATACCGACGCTGAGGTGGGCCCCACCTGCCTGATGATCGAGAAAACCTCCAGCATCGCGGGAGATTTTCCTATCAGATCTCCGAGCACGCCACGAAGGCTCAACTCGCGTTTAAGCTCATCCGTTTTCTGCAGACTTCTTTTGTAACGTATGGCGCGTTCCAGAAGGGTCCTGAAGGCCAGCGGTTCCACGGGCTTCTCCAGGAACCAGAATGCCTTGAGGTCATGAACGGCCAACAGCGCCTTTTCCATGCTGCCGAAGCCGGTGAGCGCGATCGCCGGTGTGAGGTCGCCCCGTTCCTTCAGATGCCGCAGCAGTTCAAAGCCATCCATGCGCGGCATAACCAAATCCGCGACGATAACATCTGCGTCGAAGGCACTGAGCCGTTCCAGCGCCTCCTGCCCATCGGAAGCGACCTGCGTCTCAAAGTCGCCATTGGGAAGCATGGCAGCCAGGGCGTTACGGTGACGCTCCTCATCGTCAACGATGAGGATTCGGCCCGAAACCGCAGGCAGTTGGGGCATCGACTCCTATTCTAGCGTCTGCCAGGCCGCGCCGGAACGGGTGTCGTGCTCAATGCAACCTGTACCTGTAGTTGGTCACCCGTCCCCACAATCCGAACGCCTGCAGCAGCCAAACGCCGACCGCAACCACAACCACTACATTCAGAATGGATTTGATGCTGGAGGCCATGGGGATGAAGTTATTGATCACCCACAACGCGAGGCCGACCACGACCAGCGCAATGACAATGTTCAGCAAGGGCATGTCGTTTCACTCTCCTGCCGCTTCAAGTAGCAATCCGCTGCCCAGTCGCCCGGCCTCGCTAACTGAGAATCCTGCGTCCCTGAACCAGACGGATTATCACTACGGCCAACGCAACGACTAGCAGGAGGTGAATCAGACCACCAGCCGTGTACGAGGTGGCCATTCCCAACGCCCACATCACCACCAGAATTGCACAGATTATCCAAACCATGTCTTCGCTCCTTCGCGGTGCACCAGTGCAAGAGCGGGTCCAAAGTGGTTAGCCGAGCCACGCGGTGAGGGCAGGCCAAGCGAGCCAGTTCCACAATCGCAGGTGCAGAATCTGCACGCAGCGCGGCATTTACTGCACGTAAGAGCTACGGCGGCGATCACTTTGGCGCTGGCGCCTTGCGAGCGACAGCAGGTGCGCCTGCGTAGACCAGGATCTCGATGCTTCCGCCCTCGCTCGCGGTGGCGCTTTTTCCCAGGCCAAGAGTCTTCAGACGCGTGTCGTCCAGCGGGAAGTTTTCCACCAGGTATTTGCGGACGACGAAGCCGCGGGCTTCACTCAGTGCGAGTTCCTTGACGGAGTCGCCCGTTCTGCCCGTGCTGACCGCGATCACCGCCAACCCGAACTTGTGACTTTGCAGATACTGTCCCGCGGCGTTCAGGCTCTTCTGATTCTTCAGGGCGGAATCCGGTTTGTCTAAACCGCCGCCATGGACATTGCCCCGGCGACGAGACCCGCAACTCCCGCCACCAGGATGTTGCCGCGAGTCGCATGCGCGGCGGCTACGCCGATCACCAGACTCGCTGTCGAAAGGATCCCGTCGTTCGCGCCCAACACCGTCGCACGCAGCCAGCCCACGCGTTCGCCGCGGTGCCGCTCCAGTTGGCTTGCAGGCATTCGCGTAGCCGGTGGCCGCCGTTCGTCAGCCACAGGTCCATGGGCACGGCCTGCTATTTTCCGGCTACGTGAGCGACGTGTTTCTTCGTCGGTTGCGCGGGCTCTTCGCCACGATGCCTCGCCTCTGCCGGAGCCCTCTCCGTCGGTTTATCCGTGGTGCCGTAATCGGCGGCCGCTTCCGAGGCAGATGAGATGTCCCGCGCGCCCGTGTCTTTCAGGGTCTTCTTCGCCCGGTTAGTCCATTCCTGACTGTCGCAGTGCACGGACAGGAGAATGCCGCCACGCCTGATTCTGCCCTCATAGCGTCTGGCGATGTACTCGGACTGACTCAGGCCCGCCAGCAATCCCACGATCCAACCCAGCGCCCCGCCGGCTCCGGCGCCAGCCAAAGCAGCCACCACCGGTCCGGCCGCGACGAGCGGTCCCAGGGCCGGAAAGGCCACAGGCTGAGTGGAGATGAACCAGGCCAATGCGGCGCCGATCACCGCACCCACGGCCGCTCCGGCCGCCGCTCCCGCGGGTGCCCTGGTGTGTTTCTCATGGGCGAAATCCTTTGAGCCCTGGTTGTCAGACGACAGGACCGAGATGTCCGTCGCCCGATACCCCGCTTTGTGCAGGACGTTAATCGCATCCGCAACGGTTGTTTGATCCGGATAGATTCCGATGACCGATGTATTCCTTGTCACTGACTGTTCCTCCTTCCTGGAAGTGTCGCGTTGTGTCTGTGCACGATGCGGGCCAGGAGCGGGAGCGCGCTGGGATGCGGAAATACGAGGCAGGACCGCATGCGCAGGTGCAGAACTTGCCTTTGGGAATGCACATTTGGCGGAGCGAAGAAGCCGGACGGGATGGCTTGTGGCAGCCTCGCCCTCGTTGGATTACAACTCGCGCAGGGGCGCCCAAGTGGGCACCCGATTGCTCCGTCATTGCCGTGTTCCGCCGAATGAGGCCGTCGTGAACAAGGCGCTCGGGATCATCCTGGTTGCGCTTGGTTTAGCCGGTCTTGCGTGGGGAGGTTTTACGTACACGACCAGGGAAAAGGTTGTTGACATCGGACCGGTTCACGCTACTCGCGACAAGACACACCATGTGCCGCTGCCTCCCATCGCAGGCGCAGTGGCGCTCGCCGGGGGCATCGCGCTCCTGGTAGCTCGGAGGAAGGAATAGCTTCCACCCAAAGTTGGGAAGAAGAGGGAATCTACGATGTTGATACTGCTTATCGTTGTGTTGTTGATCTTAGCCAGCAGCGGCGGGTACTATGGCCACCGCCGCTGGGGCTCTGGCGGGGGAGCGGGCATAGGGCTGGGCACCGTATTAGTGGTTCTGCTGGTGGCCTGGATGCTTGGCATCTTCCACTGAGGGACACTCGCCACTCACCATTCGCAGGAATAAGTCGTCAACAGGAGAAGACATGAATTGGGATCAAATTGAAGGCAAGTGGAAACAGTTCACCGGCTCTGCCCGCGAGCGCTGGGGGAAACTCACCGATAACGACTGGGAAACGATCGCCGGCAAGAAGGACCAGTTGGTCGGGCGAATTCAGGAGCGGTACGGAGTGGCCAGAGCGGAAGCCGAAAAACAGGCCGATGCATGGTCGCGCGCGTTGACGGAATCCAACCGCGAAAGCCACGCTGCTACCCGCCTCTAACCTCGACGCGTCTACTGAGGCTCGCATAATTCAGTGACAGCTCCGTGGGGCAGGCTCTCAGCAGACTCTCAGCCTGCGGCGGCCTTCAGGCCGCCTGCACGCTTTCGCGGCACCGCCCATGCGGAGCTGAGAGCTCCGCGCAGGCTGAGAGCCTGCCTCACTTTGTGCACGCGAGCTTGCCCGTAATCTGTCACTCTATTACGAGCCTCAGTAAGCGGAGGAAACGATGAGCCTGCAAACATGCGTGCGAGCTCTCATTGCGATCTCCTTCCTTGTGTCGGGGCTCGTGGAGACGCTTGGCGCCACCGGTCTGGTGGTGGAATTGTCGCCTGCCCACCGCTGGGGGCCCGGAGTTCACACCCTGGCGGTCAGCGGCCCTTTGCTGCTGGTTGGGGCCGCTCTGCTGGCAGTTGGCCAGAAGACACGCTGGGTATTGAGCATCCTCGGGTGCTACGTCTTCCTGGTCAGCGCGCTGGGCGATCTGCCCCTCATCTTCAATCCCGATGTTGGCGCGAGCGCGATCGTCGAACTGCTCATCAATCTGGCGGTCCTGGGCGGAATCGCGTATTGGCTTTACTGCGACCGGAAACTGAGCGGCCACAGGGCAAAACGTGCACTTGCAACGGCAAATCCTGCACCCACGTTGCCAGCCGGGCTGCAGGCCTACCAGGATTCGCCAGGCGACCGACGGTATTCGCGGCAGGTCCTGCACGGCTCGGCGGCAACATCTGCACGAGCCGGCGATTGATCCTCTTGAAAAGCCTGATTTCGGGGGCTTTTCGCATTGGCGGCCAATCTGCCTAGAGACAGAGCACATCGAGAAGGAGATCGATGACCGTATGAAACTTTTCCGAAGTATTGCATTCGCGGCCTTCGCCGGTTGTATCGGCTTCGCGCTGCTACCGAACCTCCAGGCGGATGAGTGGAACAAGAAGACCCAGCTCACCATCAGCGAACCGCTTGAGGTGCCATCCTGCTGCGCCCCCGGGCACACGGTGATACTGCAGCCGGGCGAATATGTCATAGCGCTGGTGGACTCCACCTCGGACCGGCACATCGTCCGGATCTTCGACAAGGATCAAAAGAACGTCATCACGACGATCCTGGCGATACCGAACTATCGGCTGCAACCGACCGGCAAAACCGTCCTCGGGTATTGGGAAGTCCCCGCTGGCCAGCCCAGAGCTCTTCGGGCATGGTTCTACCCGGGCGACAACTTCGGGCAGGAGTTCGCATACCCGAAAGAAACGGCTGCACAGATTGCGGCCTTCGTGAAGGTCCCCGTCCCCGCAATCGCGGTGGAAACGGTTGCCGTAGAGGATCTGAAGACGGCGCCGCTCGTCGCTGTGGACGAAACCGGCAAGACCACCGAACTGGCACTGACCGCGCCTGAGCCTGCTGCTGCTCCCGCGCCTGCAGTTGCCGCCGCGCCCGCACCTGCCGCGGCGCCCGCACCAGTAGCTGCGCCGGTTCAGACAGAGACGGCTGATCGAGCCGTTGAAGCGCCGGCGCCAGCCCAGACGTTGCCCCATACCGCCAGCCTCCTGCCGCTGATAGGCCTGGCCGGACTCGTGTCATTGGCCGTGTTTGCCGCGCTTGGATTCAGCTCCAGGCGCCGCCGTTCCAGCCAGGCCTGAGGCCCGGCACCGGCAATTGCCCGTGGTCCCTCGATGCGGGCCACGGCGCTGGGGGGAGCTACCGTGCTAAGAGAGACTCTCATCCTCGGGCTGGCAGTGGTCCTGCAGACACTCCCTGCGCAGGCTCCGACGGTTGAATCCGAGCAACCATTCAAGCTCAGCGCGACGGCCGAGCTCGTGCTCCTGGATGTCAGCGTCAAGGATTCGGCGGGCGAGCACATCCCCAATCTGAGCAGGGAAAGCTTCCAGGTTTATGAGGACCGGAAGCTCCAAAGAATCACACAGTTTGGGAGCGATGATGTTCCCGTCACGGTTGGCCTGGTAATCGACACCAGCGGAAGTATGCGGTTGAAGTACGAGGATGTCGTGACCGCCGCAGTGGTGCTGATTCAGGCGAGCAATCGAAAAGATGAAGTGTTCGTCGTGAATTTTGGAGACCGCGTCAGCTATGGTCTTCCCGACGGCACCCCGTTCACGGACGATCTCAGCCAGCTTCGGGGAGCCCTGTCGTTGGGCGCGCCAGCGGGCCGGACGGCTCTCTACGACGCCATCCTGTCCTCACTGCATCACCTCGAGCAGGGCAAGCGCGACAAGAAGACCCTGGTGCTGATCAGCGACGGGGGCGACAACAGCAGCACCCATGGATCCGAAGAGGTCATGCGAATGGTTCGAGAGTCCCGCGCGACGATTTACGCGATTGGGATTTATGATACGGATGATCATGATCAAAACCCAGGGCTGCTGCGGCGGCTCGCCCACGTGAGCGGCGGAGAGGCCTTCTTCCCCGGGAAGCTTTCCGAGGTCACCGGCATCTGCCGGCAGATCGCCAGTGACATCCGCACCCGTTACTCCGTGGGCTACGTCCCGATCCGATCCGGCGAGCTGGGTTTGTTGCGGAAGATCAAGGTGACCGCGTCGACGCCCAGCGGGCACAAGCTGGTGGTGCATACGCGCACAAGTTATTCCCTCCCGGACACCGATCAACATGGCGAAGCGAGCCGGAAGGGGGGCGTGTGAGACTTCGTATTACACTCCCGGCGGCCGCCCACCGGACCATGGCCCGATACTTTTTCCTGGCTCTTGCGATTGCCTGCCTCGGGCTCTACGGCTTTGCGTATCTCGAGCGGGTCCTGTACCAAACCTGGGAAAACCGGGAATTCGACCGGACGCTGCAACGCCGGGTCGCCGCGGTCGCTGCGGTCGCCGCTGCCACCAACCAAAGCAGGCCGATTGGCCGCGTCGTGCGCACGTCCCACCGACCGTTACCCTGGTCAAAATCCTCTGTTGCGGTCATCGGGCGACTTTCGGTTCCACGACTCCATTTGTCCGCAATCGTGCGGGAAGGCGTCGACGGAACGACCTTACAGCTCGCCGTGGGCCACATTCCAGCTACGGCGCTGCCCGGGCAGGCCGGAAACGTCGGTGTGGCGGGTCACCGTGATACGTTCTTTCGCGGGCTGAAGGACTTGAAGAACGGGGACGAAATCGAATTCTCAACATTACACGGCGACTTCCGGTACGTGGTGGAATCGCTTATCATCGTTGAGCCGGACAATGTCGAGGTCCTCGCCCCCTCGTCTGAAAACGTGCTTACAATGGTGACCTGCTTTCCCTTTTCCTACATCGGGAACGCGCCGAAACGGTTCGTCGTAAGAGCCCGGCAGGTTCTGCCGGAAACGCTGGCAACTGTGGAATGATGAAGAAAGCCGGTTAGCTTGCAACACGCTTCGAATGGCCACGTAGCCCGGATTCTTGTCATTGAAGACAACACCTCAGACGTCTTTCTTCTGGAGCGGGCGCTGAAGAAGCAGGATCTTCGATTTGAACTGGTTCACCTGCCGAACGGAAGCGAAGCCCTCGCTTTCATTCGCCGGCAGGGGGCCTGGGCCGACGCGGCCGTCCCAGACCTGATCCTGATGGACCTGAACCTTTCCAGGTACACTGGCGAAGACATCGTGCGCGAGATTCGGGCAGCCAAACACCTCGCCGGTGTGCCGGTTTGCGCGTGGAGTTCTTCTCAGTCGCGGCGAGACGAGGCGCTGCTCAATGACCTCGGAGTTTGCCAATTCATCAGCAAGCCTACCGGTCTCGATCAATTCATGGAAATCGGCGCGATCATCAAGGACTTGCTCGCGGCCTCGGAGGCAGCGGGTGGGTGACATGAATGTGGAGACGCGGCACGAGGCACGTTTTTGCAGCACCCGGCGAATACGCGGCTGTCGCAGCATGTCCGTGGCTTTTCGAGGGCGGCAGAGTGGCACTGTACGTGCTGCGTGAGTCGCGTTCAGGAAAGGTAATGGTGGCGCATGGCAAGAGAAACCGGCAAGCGTCGGCCAGGTGGGGCCGCGCACTCGCCGCGCCGGCCAGGTTCGACCCGGAAACGGCGAATGACCTCGACGACCATCGAGACTCCCACAGAAACCATCGTGCCTGTCATTGCTGAGGGCAACATCGTTCCAGCAGCCGCCGACGAACCGGATGAAGGCAGTTCACTCCCCATTGTTGTGGGCGTAGGAGCGTCCGCCGGTGGCCTGGAGGCCTTCACGGAGTTGCTGAGCCATTTGCCGGACGATACCGGCCTGGCGTTCGTGCTGATTCAGCACCTCGATCCGACGCACGAGAGCCATCTGACGGAGTTGCTCTCCAAAGCGAGCAATATGCCCGTCTCTGAAGTCAAAGGCGGGACGCGGGCCAAGGCCAATCATGTTTATGTGATTCCGCCGAAATGCAATCTGGGCATTTCCGGGGGAATCCTGCAAACCCCGCCCCGGCCCGACAGTGGGCGCAATATGCCGATCGACGCGTTTTTTCGCGCCCTGGCGGCAGACCGCGGCGGTAAGGCGCTCGGCGTCGTCATGTCGGGAACCGCATCCGATGGGACGCTGGGCCTGCACGCGATCAAGGCCGCGGGCGGCATCACCTTCGCTCAGGAAATGCGGACCGCGAAGTTCGAAGGTATGCCGGCAAGCGCCATTGCTGCAGGTGTGGTGGATTTCATCCTGCCGCCGGCCGGAATCGCGCGGCAACTGGTGGCCTTCGCGCGCGATGCTCGTGTCTCCCTCCACCCCCGAAAGGCCCTCGAGCATTCGGAGGAAGCAGAACTGGCCAGGATACTCCGGCTGGTGCGGAGCACTACCGGGGTGGACTTCACACACTACAAGCACAGCACCCTCGAGCGACGCATCAAAAGGCGCATGGCCCTGCGCGGATTCGAAAGGCCGGAAGACTACAGCCGGGAGCTCGAACGGAACCGCGACGAGGCAAAGGTGCTTTGCGAGAGCTTCTTTGTCACCGTCACCGCGTTCTTTCGGGAACCGGCACTTTTCGAGGAGCTGCAGAAGAAGGTGTTCCCCGCGCTGGTTGCCGACAGAGAGCCGGACGATCCCATTCGGATCTGGGTGGCCGGGTGCTCCACGGGCGAAGAAGCCTACTCCATCGCCATTTGTCTGACGGAGTTTCTGGAGGAGGCGGAACTCAGCCTTCCGTTTGAGGTATTTGCCACGGATATCAGCGAAACGGCGATCACGCGAGCCCGCGCCGGCACGTACGCGGACGCCGCGCTGGCCCACGTCTCGCCGCAGCGGTTGGCGCGGTTCTTTACCAGAACGGAACGCGCGCACCAGATCGCGAAGGTCATCCGCGACGCGTGCGTCTTTGCGACGCATAATGTGGCGCAGGACCCGCCTTTCTCCAGACTGGACCTCATTAGTTGCTGTAACGTGCTGATTTACCTGGGACCCGTGTTGCAACGCAAGGTGTTGTCAACCCTGCGCTACGCTCTCAAGCCAACCGGCTTCCTGTTGCTGGGCCCTTCGGAAAGCATCGGTACGGTTTCCGAGTCATTTCAACAAATGGAAAGGACCCACAAGATCTATTGCGTTCGGCCGGATGCGGGTGCGCCGGCGCTGCCCTTGGGCGACGGCCGAAGCGCCGAAGGCCGCATGGACGTCCGGGAGAGAATCGTCGAAAGCCGAGCCGGGCTGGACGTGCAGAAAGAAGCCGACCGGTTGGTGCTGGCTGAACATGGTCCCCCAGGCGTCGTCATCGACGATCAAATGAATATCGTTCAGGTGCGCGGCCGCACGGCTCCGTACCTTGAGCTTTCTCCGGGCGAGCCGACCCACAACCTTCTGAAAATGGCACGCGAAGGCTTGATAGTGGGCCTGGGCAAGGCGATCCGAGCCGCCAGAGACACCAACGCGATGGCCAGGGAAGACGGTTTTCGGATCGAAGGCAGTGGCCAACTCAGAGAAGTCGCAATCCGGGTATTCCCGTTCACGGGCTCGTCAACTTCCAACGAACGCTTTTTCCTGGTCCTGTTCGAAGAAACCGAGCGGAACGTCGTCTCGCCGGCATCGCACGAGCCGTCGACGCACGACGGCCAGGAGAGTGATCGGCTGCGGCGCGAGCTTGCCGCGACCAAAGAGTACCTGCAATCCATCGTCGACGACAAGGCAGCAACGCTGGAAGAGCTCCGAGCGGCGAACGAAGAGGCGCAGGCGGGCAACGAGGAATTGGAAACCGCGCAGGAAGAGCTGGAATCGGCCAATGAAGAGCTGAAAACGCTCAACGAAGACCTGCGGACCAGCAACGTGGAATTGAGCCAGGTCAACCGCGATCTGAACAATCTTCTCGAAAGCATCAGCATACCACTGGTAATGGTTGGGCGGGATCTGCGCATTCGCCGCTTTACCCGCGCCATGGAACGCATGCTGAATCTGATCGCCTCCGATGTAGGACGGTCGATAACCGATCTTCAGCCGCACATGGAACTGCCCGACCTGCGGCGGTTGCTGTTGGATGCGATGGAGGGCGGCGATCGGAAACCGCGTGATATCCGCGACTCGCACGGCCGCTGGTACTCGCTGCGCATCCTCCCGTCCGTGGGCCCGGACGGCAAAACCGACGGCGCCGTGATGATGTTGATCGATATCGATGCCGCCAGGCGCGGCCAGGACTTCGCCGAAGCGATCGTGGAAACGGTGCGGGAGCCCCTGGTGATCCTGAACCAGAACCTGCAAGTCATGAAAGCGAACAGGGCGTTCTACGAAACGTTCCGGGCCATACCGAAGGAGACCGAAGAGCGTCTGATCTACGACCTCGGAAACGGACAATGGAATATCCCGAAACTGCGCGAGCTGCTGGAGAACGTGCTTCCCGCGCATTCCACGTTCCGGGACTTCGAGGTGACCCATGAGTTTGAACATGTCGGCCGGAAAGTGATGCTGCTCAACGCCAGCGAGATCTTCAATCCGAATGCGCAGGCGCGGACCATTCTTCTGGCGATCGAAGACGTAACAGACCGCAAGCAGGCTGAAGAAGCGCTCAAAACGACCAATGCCGAGCTGCAGCATTTTGCCTATGCACTTACGCACGACTTACAGGAACCTCTACGGATGGTGGTGAACTTCAGCCAGCTCCTGGGGCGGAACTATGCCGGGAAGCTGGACGAAGATGCGGACAAGTTCATCTCCTATTCCGTGGAGGGCGCCCTGAGGATAGAGGCGCTGCTGAAAGCCCTGATTGCCTACTGGGAAGTCAACGGGCGGGAGCACGACGGCTTCGCCTCGATCGATTGCGGTGTAGTTCTGGCCAAAGCGCTGGCGAACCTCCAGGCGGCCATCACACAAAGCGGCGCCATCGTAACCTCCGATCCATTGCCAATTGTGGTAGCCGAAGAGATTATGATGATACAGCTTTTCCAGAACCTTATTTCCAATTCGATCAAGTACCGGGGCGAGGAGATACCGAAAATCCATGTCTCGGCGGAGAAAGCAGGGGCTGGATGGCTGTTTGCGGTGCGCGACAACGGAATCGGTATCGATCCGCAGGACACCGGCCGGGTGTTCGGCATGTTCAGACGCTTGCACGGAAACGAAATCCCCGGCACTGGCATTGGTCTTGCACTTTGTAAGAAGATCGTCGAGCGCAAGGGTGGACGGATCTGGGTGGAATCGGAGACAGGACGGGGTGCTACCTTTAAGTTTATAATCCCCCCCAGCCGTACCCCCCCCCCCCGACTCTGGCGCACTGAGTGAAGATGGGCAACTCTGAGGAGATCGGACGCTTGCGCATGGCGCTCGACGCGGAGACGCAGCGATGCCTTGACGCGGAGAGGCGTCTGGACCAGGCAAACGCAGACTTCGAAGAGTTTGTCTCCATGGCGGGCCACAATCTGCGCGAGTCGCTCCGGGATGTGGCTTCATTCAGTCAACTGATGGCCGAGACCTGGGCCGGACGCCTCGATTCCGATGCCGACGTGTTCCTCGAGCGCATCCAGGAGGGCGCGGCCAGAATGCAGTCGCTGCTCGCCGACGTGGTGGACTATTGGGCCACGGCTACTGGCGACCGGCAGCCCTCCCGTACGGACATGGAAGTGGTGCTTCGCCAGGCGCTCCTCCGCGCGGACAAGCAGATAACGGAACGGAACGCTGTCGTTACGCATGACCCCTTGCCGGCGGTGACGGGAGACTTCGAAACCCTCGCGAGGGTCCTGCACCATCTGATTCGAAACGCCATCGAATACTGCGCGACGCCCTCCCCGCGCGTTCACATTTCATCCAGACGGGTGGATCTCGAATGGGTCTTCTCCGTCGAAGACAACGGGCCTGGCATAGACCCGGCATTCAGGACCCGCATATTCGGGGTGTTTAAGCGCCTGCACGGGAAAGAATACCCTGGAAACGGACTCGGCCTCGCATTCTGCCGGAAAGCCATCGAGTGGCATGGCGGCCGAATGTGGATGGAGTCGACACCCGGGGAGGGATCGACGTTTTACTTCACTCTGCCTCCGGCTGACTAACGAATCATCCCGCTCGGTCGATTGCGTCGCGAGCTTCCGGTAACGCGGATTCCCTGGCAAGTTCCAGGGCCGGGAACTTCATCTCCGCGATGAATCGTCATGTCTGGTTGGCCCGCCAAGTGCATAGGATGATCGGCGAAAGGAAACACTATGCGTATTCGCTTCGTTCGTTCGCTGTTGTTGGTTGGAGGAGTGCTGTTCCTGTCGGCGGCGTCTTTCGCGCAGGTCGGCGTATCCGTCACCATCGCGCCCCCTGAGCTGCCCGCCTACGAGCAGCCTATGTGCCCCGGCGACGGCTATATCTGGACGCCAGGGTATTGGGCCTGGGACGGTGAGTATTACTGGGTGCCGGGCACATGGGTGATGGCTCCCGAGATCGGGTTCCTGTGGACTCCGGGCTATTGGGGTTGGGGTGGCGGCGGATTTCTTTTCAATGAAGGCTACTGGGGCATGTCGGTAGGCTTCTATGGCGGGATCGACTATGGCTTCGGATACTTCGGTCATGGCTATGAAGGCGGCCGCTGGGACAACGGGCACTTCTTCTACAACACGGCGGTGAATCGGGTGGACGCCAGTGCCATCCACAACGTTTACAACACAAGGGTGAACGAGAACGTTAACCGCGTCAGCTACAACGGCGGTAACGGCGGGATCGACGCGCGCGCCACGTCTGAAGAGGAGGCGGCTGCTCGTGGCAGACATATTGGGCCTGTAAGCGCCCAGACTCAACACGCGCACTCTGCCCGCAATAACCCCCAGCAACGGTTTTCCGCGAACCACGGCGCGCCGCCGGTCACTGCGACTCCCCGCGCCAACCTTGCAACCCATCCCAAGGAACTGCCGCCTGTCGAGCGCCCCGCTACTCCTAAGACGGGGAACGCAAAGCAGGACCAGAAATACCAGAAGCAGCAGGACAAGCTGGCCGCGAAGCAAAACCAGGACCGGCAGAAACTCCAGCGGCAGCAGGACAAGGAACATCAGCAACTATCGAAACAGAGAGCTGATCCGGGGAAGACGCAGCAAGTGGAGCAGCGGCACCAGCAACAGACGCAGCAATTGCAGCAAAGGCACACGCAGCAGATGCAGCAGATGCAGCAGAGACAGCAGCCATCCGGCGGCGGAGCATCTCGTGGCGGCGGGCGGCGGTAATCAAGTAGTCGTGGCCGGTTCGGCATTGGCGGCGGCAGAGTCCCGGCAGGGTCGTTCGCAGCAATTCCTGCACTACGTGCGGCAAAACCTGCACCAGCCGGGAGCTCCCGCGGCGAGAGTGGCTTTGAGAGATTCCCAGCTTCGGCCGCATCTCGTGTTCGTCGAGGTGCGGCAAGCAGGGCTCTGGAGCCGATGACGTCCGCTCTTCGCGCCGCAGTGCGCCGATGGACCCTGAAATGCTTCTCTTTCGGTGCATTCGGCCAGCCGGCCGGGGTTCGCAAGAATGGAGCCCGATAGTGTCTGGAGAGACCATACTGGAGCAGAAATGAAGAAGATCCTAGTTTTGTTGTTTGCCGCTGTTCTCGTGGCCGCGCCTGCGTTCGCCAGGCACCACCGGAGACATCACCGATATCACGGAGGTCAGGCTGTCATAGTGATACGGCGGTGATTCCTAGCCATGTTGTCTCCTGGTTAGGCGACAAGCGGGTCTGGGGCCGAGTGTTGGCACATGGAGTGTAGACTCTCGCCCCGGAGACGCGCTCGGACCTGGTGTATCCAGGTTTCGACTCTTTCCTTTTCCGCAATTCCCCTTCTGGCCCCTTGGAGGTGGGCAGACATGAAAAAATGGTTTTGTTCCGTCGCCGGATTGTCCCTGGCACTGGCAGGCTCCATGGCCGCACGCGCACAAACTCCGGCAGTTCCGCCACCCAACATCCTCAACATCGAAACGGTCAACATAAAACCCTACGAGGATGGACACTACGACAAAGTTGCTTCAGAGTACCCGGCTTTGTCGCGGCAACTCAAGGACCCGACGCACGTCCTGGCGATGGAGGCCTTGACGGGCTCGCCTCGAGCGGTTTACCTCACCGGCTACGATTCTTACGAGGCGCTGCAAAAGAACGAGGAGTGGCTCCTCGGCGACGCCGCGACCGACGCCAAGTATGACGCGCTGGATGCGCACGTGGCCCCTTGCATATCCGAGGTCCACTACACCATCTGGCATTACCGCCCCGACCTCAGCAACAACGTCGCTGGAGCGGACCTGCCGCACTCCCATTACTGGGAGGCGATGGTCTTCCATATGCGCTCCGGCCGCGGCGGACAGTTCGAGGAATTGACGAAGCTTTATCGCGACGCCAACGTCAAGATCGGCCAAAACACCCCCTGGGCGGCTTACGAAGGACTGGCGGGTGTGACGAACGCCTACCTTGTCTTGGTGCCGATGGCGTCCCTCAAGGATGTGGACACTGGCCTGGCGCATAGGAAGGATTTCGGCACCGCGCTGGGCGACGAAGGAAGGGCTCGCATGAACAAGCTTTCCGAGGAGAGCGTGACCAGCGTCGACGACAACATCTGGATGGTGAATCCGGAATGGAGCTACGTTGAGAAATCCTGGATCGACGCCGATCCCCAATACTGGGCGCCTGAGCCGCCCGCGAAGCCCGCGCCGAAACACGCCGCCGGAGCTGCGCCCGCACCAAAGGCTTCGCCCGCGCAACACTAAAAGCACTACCGGCTGAAAGCCGGTAGGTTCATGTTGCGGCTGAAAGCCGCCTGAAGTGGCGCGGTGCCACGGACAATTGGCCAACTTGCCACGCCCGAACAAACGGACTCGCGCCCGAGGTTGTGATGACGCTGTCGGCGCTGGATGAAGGTGAAACCTGCTGGAAGCTCACCGCCTCAAAGGCGGTGGGATTAGACCCGGCGATGGAACCCAAACAAGACTGATCGGAACACAAAGGGCGTCGTCACGCGAGGACGCCCTCTTTTCCGCTCCGTTCGTTGACGGGACAAACGGGAGCAGCCATGTCATTCCTGGCCTGGGTGGTTCTCGGTCTTATTGCAGGGTTCATCGGCAGCAAGATTGTGAACAGCAGAGGTGAGGGGATCCTGCTCGACATCCTGTTGGGTATTGTCGGCGCTTTTGCCGGCGGCTGGCTGTTTCACATTTTTGGCGCGCCTGGCGTAAGCGGACTCAACCCTTACAGTCTCTTCGTGGCGGTCATCGGGTCAGTGGTTTTGCTGGTTCTCTATCATGCCTTCCGGCGGAGAAGATTCTGGTAGTGCACCCGCCTTCAGCAATTAACCCGACTTTCGCAGCTCGTCTCGGAAATGGGGCTGAAACACCGGTCTGGCAAGCACAAGCCGTGTCGAATCAATAAAACATTTTCGGAATCGCTTGTAGTGCAGACCTACCCCCTTTCTATTC
>Ga0326727_10007098_pt1 | contig 30019 bp, 18 predicted proteins | sample MB2enrmetagenome_FD_207643 | JGI IMG/M metagenome (GOLD analysis project Ga0326727, IMG submission 207643) | Lab enriched peat soil microbial communities from McLean, Ithaca, NY, United States - MB29MY | ecosystem: Environmental > Terrestrial > Soil > Wetlands > Peat | place: USA: New York... | reverse complement strand
AGAATCGTCCCCCGCAGAACGAATATAGCAACATCTGGTTCAGGAACAACATTTTCTGGAATAATTCGGGCCCCGTGGGCGTCGATGCCGGCCTCGACGTTAACGCACTGCACTTTCTGAACAATCTTTGGGATAAACCGTACTCGGGCGACGCCCAGGCCAAGACCGGTGACCCGCTTTTTGTTGACTCGGAGGCGCACAGCCAGGAAGGGTATAAGATTCAGAGTGGCTCCGCGGCAAGAGGCCAGGGCATGCTGCTGTATGAGAACCAAGTGGATTTCTGGAATGGAGCGCGGCCGCACCTCTCGAAAACGGAGAAGTACGACATCGGCGCCCATCAGTTTGGGACCACGGGGACGGCGCACATTGGGCTTGATCTCTCGACGTTTCCGTTCGAGGTGCCGCCGTTCCAGCTCCATTTCAAGGCCAAGCCGAGGCGCTGATCAGGCGACGCCCCGCGAGGCTGCCATCATCGAGAGAGCCGCTGGTTCCTTTCTTCGCCCCTGACGCAAGGGTTGGTCAACATGGAATTATCAGACTGTCGTGGGTCCCCGGCCCCCGGCGGGGGCGCCCACACCCTCCGGCTATCTTGGCACCGGCGATCACTGCTTTCGGCCGTCTTCCTGGCACTAGCCGCAGTCCTCCTATTTTCCAGTCCTGTCTTCGCCGAAGAGCCGAGGCCTGCCCCGGTCATCCTTATTTCAGTTGACACCTTGCGCGCCGACCATCTGGGATGCTACGGCTATCGCGCCCTGCCGACCCCTCACATCGATGCGATGACGGCCGGCGCCACCCAGTTCTGGAACATCAGCTCTCAGGTCCCGCTGACGCTGCCCTCGCACGTCTCTCTGTTCACTTCTACCTACCCGTTTTCGAGTGGCGTTGAAGACAACGGAGAAGTCCTGGCGCCGGGCGCAATAACGCTGGCGGGCCTACTGAAATCTCGCGGATACCGAACGGGGGGATTTGTAGGGGGGTTCACTCTTGACCGCAGATTTGGGATGGACCAGGGTTTCGACGTCTACGACAGCCCTTTCGACCTGAGCAGCCGGCAAGACACCGACCAGCTTGACGTAAAACGCCCCGCCGAGGAAGTGGCGAAGGCTGCCCGCCTATGGTTGCAAGACAATCTCGACCATCCGTTTTTCCTCTTCCTGCACCTTTACGACCTCCACAAACCTTACCTCCTCACGCCGGACATCCGCACCCGATTCCAGGGTCGCGAATACGATGGCGAGCTCAGCTATGTCGATGGGATTCTGGGGGACTTCTGGGCCTTCCTCAAGGCCAAGGACCTGCTCGATAAGAGCTTGATCATCTTCCTTTCGGACCATGGCGAAAGTCTGGGAGAGCACGGCGAGCGGACCCATGGCTACCTCATCTACGAAAGCACGCTTCGGGTACCTCTGATCATTCACTGGCCGCACGGGGTCGCGCCTTTTCCCTCGCGCGTCAACCCTCCGGCAGGCTTGATCGACGTTGCGCCCACCATCCTTCAGTTCCTGGGTGTTCCCGAACCGCCGCAGTTCCAGGGTCGCAGTCTCCTGGAATTGCTGGATCAGAAAATACCGCCCTCTCCTCGCGAGGTCTACAGCGAAAGCCTGTATGCTCATCATCATTACGGGTGCGCCGCGTTGCGCAGCTTGCGGGTCGGAGATTACAAATACATCTACGCTCCCCAACCGGAATTTTACGATCTCGCCGCCGATCCCGCGGAACAAAACAATCTCAACGGGCGCTCGAACTCTCTTGCCCTCGCTTACCGCGACCGGTTGCAACATCTCCGCACCCGGTTTACCCCCACCAACCTCGCGCCGCCGAGCGCGGTCAGCCCGGAAGTGGCCCGCGCCTTGAGCTCGCTCGGCTATGTGGCCGCCACAGGTAGCCGTGTTGTGGACCCCGATTCGGGGCCTGATCCGAAAGCGAGGCTGGACGACTACCTGAAGACCGAGGAGGCGACGACACTCTCCTTTGCCGGCCAATTGCCTGAATCGGTGGAAATACTGAAAGGCGTCCTGGCTAAAGACCCCGATCTTATCGACACGCGAAACCTTTTGGGACTGTTCGAACAGAAGCTGGGCCGCCCGGAGGAGGCAGCCGAGAGCTTCAGGAAAGTGCTCGAGCACGACCCGCTAAATCTGATGGCTCATTACAACCTGGGGATCCAGTATTTCCAGCTCCATCGTCTCGATGACGCAGCCAAGGAATTTCAGGCGACCCTGGCGATCGGGTCTCCTCGAGGAAAGACCGTCGAGCAACTCACCCGGCCGGCCGAGGAGGTGCTGGCGAAAATCTGGATGGAGAAGCAGGACTTTCGGCGGGCCCGTGACCAATATCATCATCTGTTGACAGTGTTCCCGCAGGATTTTGCCGCTCATTACAACCTGGGTTGGCTTGCCTCCGAAGAGAGTAACTGGAAAGAAGCGACACGACAGCTTGGCGCCGCGCTGGAAATTGAGCCGAACAATGCGCTGGCCCATAATGCCCTGGGAACGATCTATCTCCAAATGGAGAACTTGATGGGAGCGCGTCTTCAGTTCAGCATGGCCATCAAGTTGGAGCCCAATTTTGCGCAGGCCCACTACAATCTGGGCGTGGTGTTGAGCAAGAGTAACATGAGGGAGGAAGCCGCCCGCGAGTTCAGGAAGGCACTGGAAGCCGATCCCAAATTCCTCCCGGCACGAAAGGCCCTGGACGCAATACGGTTTGACGAGTAGGGAATGGAATCCGCGGTGCTGTCCTAATTTGACGTAGCGCCGACCTTTAGGTCAGCACATGCCGGGCTAAAGCCCGGCGCTACATCTCGAATTAGGCCACACCGAATCCGCGCGGGGGATGACATCTTTGAGGCGTTTGCTAATATCTAAAATAAGGCTGCCACCGCTCGAAAGTGAGTGGCCTCTTTTCTTTTTGGGGTCGGCAGAAAGGAATGGAAGCCTGCTTGCCACAGAACTATCTGCTGCTGAAGAACTTTCCTCGGTCGCGCGCCTCTCTGTCTTCTTTAACCTGGCCTCCAATGCTTGTCCGGCGCCAACCGGCCACTACAGCAGTCGGAGCGCCAGCTTGACGCTTTGCTCGATGCTTTGGAGCGTCTCGTCCGTCAATCGGCCTAAAGGAGGGTAGACCAGGAGGGCCTTTTCAAGCGTCGTCACCTGGTCGCACTTTGCCCAGGTATCGCGGCGGAGGCCACCTTCACCGGGTTTCACTCGAACCCGCAGGGAAAATTTCGGATGTGCGACGGTCGTCATGGGGACCACGCAAACGTCGAGGGCGTGGCGGTCGAGGGCGTCGGCGGAAATCACCAGGGCCGGACGCGGCTTGTCCAAGCGGACAAGGTATACTTCACCGCGCCGGGGGAACCACCCGCTGGGCGGAGTGCGAGTCATCAGTCGCCCGCCCGGGTGATTGACCGGCGGCTGGCCGCCGCAAAGGCTCTGGACTCGGCGCGTTCCGTCTTCCCGACGCCCGCAAAAAATTCCGCGGCTTCCCGTTCCAAAAGGTCATACTGCTCATCGACGATCGCCCGGCGGAGCAATTCATTCAGGCGTTCGCTGCGGGAACGACTGGCCCGCGTCCGTTGAAGGTAGTCGAGGATGGAACGGTCGACCGTAAAACTCTTAGAGAACCTCGTAGCTTTGCTCATATCTCTTATAGTGCCTGAGAGGGCGCCGCATGTCAAACCCGGGTGCTGTCCTTATTTGACGTAGCGCCGACCTTTAGGTCGGCACATGCCGGGCTAAAGCCCGGCGCTACATCTCGAATTAGGACAGCACCCAAACCCGGCCTGGGTTGTTTTCCACTTTTTGAAGATGACCTGAACCTCGTCTTCGAGCTTTGGGATCGCAGGCGTCCAAGAGCAGACGTTCCGCACCGGCCCCGACGAGCATCACTTAATGATATGGAGAGACACTTGAATTCCGCCAGCCCGGTTCGTTGGAAGCGCCAGACCATGGCGATTCTGCTCTTTGGGATATCTTTCGGTTATGTTGAGGCGGCTGTGGTCACCTATTTACGGCCGCAGTTTGATGCAGTACGGGCGGCGTTCACCCCCCAAAGCTCTCGCCGCGATGTGTTTCCGATGCTTTCCGCTCAGCAGGTCAAGGCAGCCGGACCGGACATGGAGAGGCTGGTGGGCACGGAGATTGCGCGCGAGGCTGCAACTCTGCTGATGTTGGGCGCAGTGGCCGCGGCGGCCAGCGGCAATTTTCGGCAGTGGTTTGCATTCTTTCTGCTGGCTTTCGGAGCTTGGGATATTTCCTATTATGCCTTTTTGAAGGTTTTGATCGATTGGCCGAAGTCGCTGCTGACCTGGGATATCTTATTTCTTATCCCCGTGCCGTGGTCTGCACCGGTACTCGCGCCGGCGTTGGTGGCGGTGACGATGGTTGGAACGGGGGTCGTCTATCTGTGGCGGGAATCCAACGGTCATTCGATTCGGCTGCGGTCAGTTCACTGGCTCGGTGCTGGCGCGGGCGCGTTGTTTATCCTGGCCGCCTTTACTTGGGACTACCGCAACGTCATGACAGGCGGGATGCCGAAGCTCTTCAATTGGCCCCTATTTGCTCTCGGTGAAGTGCTTTGCGTGATGACGTTTCTACACTGGTTGACGGCCGGAGACTCGTTAAGTCGGAGAAGGTGACAAATCCTTTTCCGGGGGCGCTCAAGCGCCCGAAGAACGATTTCCCTCCCCCGGGGAAGGGGCCCGCCGCCGGCGAGCGAAAGGCCCACGACAAAAGCCGATGAGTCTCTGGACAATGAGACTCGGCTCTTGTATCTTGCCTTGGCTATTGCATTTCGGCGCATGTCAAGGAACTGGACATCGCGGGCTCCGTGGCGGGTAATCGCGCAAGAAATCCACGCCCGCGCCAAGCATGCGCAATTCGGTCAAACTTCGTCATACCTTCCGAGGATGGGCTACCGCCGGACATTCTTGCCGGTTTTATTCTGCATATGGCTAGGCATATCCTGGGGACAACCGCCTCCCGCGACCTGGCGAGGAGTGGTTCGCAACACCGATGGGGAGCCGCTGGCAGAGGCCACGGTCGAGTTGCAGGATGTCCAGGGAGCGCGCCGGCTAACCAGCAAGACAGACGCAGACGGAGCCTTCACTTTCCTTAACCTCGTTCCCGGGACATATTCGGTTGGTGTAGGTTGGCAAGGGCTGACAAGGACGTGCGACAGACCCTTGGTGATATCCGCAGGGCAACGCCTGGAGGCGTGGCTTGAGTTCGGAGCGGCCGCGCCGCAACTCATATTGCATTTCACTCCCCAAGCAGAGGAAACCCGAGCCAGCGGCGGCCAGCGGCTTTCGAGCCAACAGGTTTCCGAGCTACCCCTGAACAAACGGGACTTCAGTCAACTCCTTTTATTGGCGGCCGGCACCATGACGGACACGAATGGCGCTGCCAACTTCACCCAGCAGTTCGCGGTGAACGGCCAGCGAGGGACCACGGCGGTTTTTGCCTTGGATGGCATCGATTCCACCGACCCCGAACTGGGCGGAGCGACGTTCTCGAACTTCAACGTGGATGCCATCCAGGAGATTAGCGCCGGTTCCGGCGTCATGCCGGCGGAGATCGGCCATGGCGCCGCAAGCTTTACGAATGTGATTACCAAGTCCGGGAGCAGCCAAATCCACGGTTCAGCGTTCGAGTTCGTGCGAAATGCCGCTTTCGACGCTCGGAATTTCTTCGACCGGCGCACGCTCGCATTGCCCGGGCGAATCCCGCCTTTCATTCGCGATGAATTTGGCTTTACCACTGGCGGTCCGGTGGTCATTCCCGGCGTTTACAACGGCCGCGACCGGACCTTCTTCTTTGGGCAGTACCAAGGATTCCGGCAGGTCCTGGGCACGACGCAGGTCTTTCCGGTGCCGACGGCCGAGGAGCGGCAGGGAATCGACCGGACGGCTTTTCCCGGTGATACGCTGATGGTACCCGTCTCTCGTTCGGTCGCGCCCATTCTCGCCCGCTACCCCTTGCCCAACGACCCGGAAGGGCCCTACGGTGCGCGGACCGATTCAACCGCCTCGAAGGTTTCGACGGTGAGCGATCAATTCTCTATCCGCATTGATCACCGTATCTCCAATAAGGCGCAACTCTTTGCTCGTTTCAACTTGGACAATGTTACGGGCCCCACCACCAACCCTGACCAGACCGCCATCGATCCGAGCTTTGCGATCACTTTCTTTGATCACGAGCGCAATTTTGGCCTCCGGTACTCGCGCACTCTTTCCCCCAACCTGACTTCGGATGCGGCCTTCGGGCTCGAGCGGAGCACGCCGTTCTTTCCCACCCTCAACTCGACGCAACCGGGAATGCTGTTTGGGGACCTGTCGTATGAACCCTTCAACTCCGCGTCCGGAAAGAGCAGCGGAGCCATAGGCAATCTTTTTCAGTTCCAGGAGAATCTGAGTTATGTCCACCGAACGCATACGTTTAAGCTGGGCATGGAGGTGCGGCTGAACCGTGATATCACGATCTTTGGACCGGACCCCAACGGCAAGTACACCTTTGGCGGGGGCCCCGCGTATTCTCCCGTGGATATTTCCTCGACAAGCGGGCTGCACGACGTGCCCGCCGGTGGGCTGCTGCCGGATGCGCTTTCGGGACTTCTCACCGCGACTCCTTTCAGTTACGAAATTACGGCCGCTCCACCCATCTTCCCGCAAGGAAGCCATCAAGGCGAAAGCGCTGTTCACCACGAGGCATACAGCATTTATGTTCAGGATTCCTGGAAAATCACGCCCCGTTTCCTGATGAACTACGGTTTCCGTTACGAGGTCAACACCCCCTTCCGAGAAGCGCATCATCTGTCGTCTTCAGGCATTTTCGTCGGTGCGGACGGCCGCCCGGCTCCGGTTTGGCAGCCTGGAGTGCAAGAGAAGTGGCTCGTGAATCTCCAGCCCGCCTACAACATGGATTGGGCAGGTTGGGGACCACGCCTGTCCCTCGAGTGGCGCGTCAGTGAAAAGACCCTTCTCCATGCGGGCGCGTCGGTAATGACCCTCTTGCCCCTGTCGTGGGAGTGCAACTCTACGGTGGATAGCGCCCCCTTCCTTTTCGATTTCCTCAACACGGCTATGCCCCAATCTCCGGTGCCCTTCGAGGACTCTGTCCAGACCTTGAATCTACCGCCTGTTTACACGCCACAAGGACAGCCGATTTACCCCACCGGCCGCTCTACGGATGCTGCGCCGAACACGCAAATGGATTTGCTCCGCTTCCAACAAGATTTGGCCCTCGTTTCCCCTTTTCACCAGATTCAGCCCATTACGCCGACTTCCATGGCCAAGAACTTTGTCAACGGCTATGTACCTACCTATACGGCGGGATTTGACCACGACTTTGGTGAAGTGCGATTGAGCGCCTCCTATGTGGCCACGGTGGGAGTGAGACTCGCCGACAATATCTTCCCAAACGCCTACGGCGGCGCCGACCAGGCTGACGCTCCCTTTACCGAGTTTGGTCCGAGCGGTCAGATCCTCGGCGGCTACGGTCCGGAGTTCTTGCTCGTGAGTAGTTCCCACTCCACTTATCATGCTCTCCAGGCAAATGTGGCGAAGACCTCCCGCCGAGCCGGCTTGGGAGTCCAGGCCAGCTACACATTCAGTAAGTCGCTCGACGATACCTCCAGCCCCCTGGCGGGGCTTGCTCCACCCTCTTCTGGTACCCTCTTGGGGAGCTGGCCGCAAGATCCGCAGAATCCGGAAGCTGACAAAGGTCCCTCCACCTTTGACCAGCGGCACACATTTACCATGACCTTAATTTATGACCTGCCTCTAAGTCATTTTGTCCTTTTTCGTCGCGCGGGGCGTGGTTTGACGACGGGTTGGCAATTGCTGAATATCTCTACTCTATCCACCGGACCGCCCTTCTCCGTGTTCTCAGGAATCCAACAGACGGGCTTCGGTTCGGGAGGCGGAGATCGGCCAGATCAAGTTGGCGTTCCCGTTTTTTCTACCGTGCGAAAGGTCAGAGAGGACTATTTCGGGCTGGGTGCGAATAATGCATCCTATTTTTCTATTCCCATTCATGTTGCCGGCGGCACTGGGCCCAACCAGGGAACGTTCGGCACCCTGGGGCGCGATACTTTCCATGGGCCTGCCTACCACAACTTCGACTTCGCCTTGATTAAAGACACTCCCCTGGGGCATCGCGGCCAAACGGACGCTCCGACCGCACAATTCCGCGCGGAATTCTTTAATGCCTTCAATCTGGTCAATTTCGGTTTGCCCGCCAACATCCTGCATGGATCGGGATTCGGCCTGATTAGCAATACGACAGGGACCTCCCGCCAAATTCAGTTGTCCCTCAAGTTGCTCTTTTAGCGCTCATGAACGCCACCGCCACTGCCGATAGTTAGATCTGAGAGTGAGTATTTCACCTTGGTTGGCTCACCCTTGGCGCGGGGTGGAGTTACCCCTTCTGGGGTCGGTTTCTGAAGGAAAACGCCCACGGTGTCGGAAGCTCGTATCCGCGGGTGTTGATGACCTATCGACTCTAGAATCAGGCGAAAGAGAAAAATGGCGCTGGCTGCAAGGAATGTACTATTCATGGGGGGGCGATTCGGAAGCCGCCACTGATCGAGGGAGTTGATGTAACCATGAGCTCGAAAAGTCATGGCTCGTTCGGTGATCAAGTCGGCAGTCCGCAAAGGGCCGTAACCAAAGGGGCTCGGTTCCTTGCCGGCATCGGTATTCTGGTCAAAACCATTCTGATAGCTGCCGTGGCGGCAATCCTCTGTGAATTTACCAAGGTCTTGGCCGCCCCCCATCAAACTCTATTGCCATCTCCAGTAATGACGGTTGCGATGATCGGATTGGCATCGACCATCGCGTTTTACGCTGGCGTCCGTAGCCGCAGGGAACTCCAGGCACGAACCCAACGCGACAGTGAAGAACGATTCCGAACCGCCTTCGAGGAGGCCCCCCTCGGGGTGTGCCTGACCGCTCTCGATGGCCGCTTCCTGCAGGTAAATGCGGCGTTGTGCCAAATGCTGGGATACACCGCGCAGGAGTTGTTGGAGGGAGCGTGGCAAAATCTCACCCACCCTGACGACATGGCGCGCTCCAGACAAGCCGTCAAACAGTTTATGGAGGACTTGGCTCCTTCCGTGGAACTTGAGAAGCGCTTCCTCCATAAGAACGGAAACGCCATCTGGGTCCGGCTGAAGATTGCCGTCGTGAAGAACCGTTACGGTGCTCCCGCATATTTCATCACGCATGTTGACGACATTACCGATCGCAAGCGGGCGGGGGAAGCTCTTCGTAAGAGTGATGCGATTTTGAAAGCGGTCAGTTTTGCCGCCGAACAGCTCCTCTCGGGAGGCAACTGGGAAGAGAACATTCAGTCGGTTTTGGAGCGCTTAGGCCAATCCATGACTGTGAGCCGGGCCTACGTTTTTGAAAATCACGCCGGTCCGGGGGGCGAACTACTCTCCAGCCAGCGGTACGAGTGGGCAGCCCCAGACATCTCGCCGCAAATCAATAATCCTGAACTGCAAAATTTCTCCTGGCAGAACCACCACCTCGAACCCTGGCGGGAGGAACTCAGCCACGGGAAAGTGAGCCAGGGGGTGATCGCCGATCTTCCGGAGTTGGCGCGACGCCTTATGGAACCTCAAGGGATTAAATCCCTTATCACCGTGCCGATCTTCGTGGGCGAAGCGTGGTGGGGCTTCGTCGGATTCGACGATTGTTTGAGCGTGCGCCGGTGGTCAAGCGCCGAGGTGGAGGCATTGCGCGCCGCGGCGAGAACGTTGGGTACAGCGCTGCATCGCGAGCGGGCCGACGAGAGCTTGCGAAAAGCCAATGAAATGGTGAGGGCCGTGGTGCAGGCTTCCCCCATCGCCATAACACTCCTGGATGACGACGACAAGGTCCTCCTATATAGTCCCGCCGCAGAAAAAATGTTTGGGTGGAAGGCCGAGGAAGTTTTGGGCGGCCCACTTCCGTATGTCAGGCATGAGGGCAGCGAGAGTCACAAAGCCCTTCTGGCGCAAGCCAAGGGGGGCGCGTTGCTCTCCAATATGGAGCTGCACCGCCAGCGGAAGGATGGCACATGGATAGATTTCCTGCTCTCCACGGCCCCCATCTTCGACTCGCAAGGGACGGTTGTGGCCCACCTGGGAGTGATGAACGACATCACCGACCGTAAGCGAGCGGAGAAAAACCTCGAGGAGCGTACGGCCTACCTGAACGCGCTGATCGAGAAGAGCCCGCTGGCGATCGTCGTGGTTGACTCGAACGAGTGTGTGCAAATGTGCAACCCGGCCTTCGAGCGCCTTTTCCAGTACCCGCTTGAAGAAATCCGGGGATTTCCGCTGAACGAGCTGATTGCCCCCCCAGAATTGCAGGCCGAAGCGGGCAACTTCCGCAAGAACTCCGCAGAGGGAGATACCGTGATGGGTATCACCCGGCGCCGTCGAAAAGACGGGACCCTGGTGGATGTCGAGATTCACGGGGTCCCCCTCATGGCGCAGGGGGGGTATGCAGGCACCTATGGCCTCTATCAGGACATCACGGAGCGAAAGAAGGCGGAGTCGGAGATGCAGAAAGCCAAGGAAGCCGCCGAAGCTGCCAGCCGCATCAAGAGTGAGTTTTTGGCGAACATGAGTCACGAGATCCGTACTCCCATGAATGGAGTCCTGGGAATGACGGATCTCCTCCTGGGAACGGAATTGGACTCTGAACAGCACGAATATGCCTGCATGGTCAGGACCTCCGCCGAGTCTCTCATCACCATCATCAACGACATCCTGGATTTCTCCAAGATTGAAGCCGGCAAGCTCGACCTGGAGACGATTGAATTCAAGCTGCGAGGCAGCATCGAGCTGGCCCTGAAAACGCTGGCCCCGCGCGCCCGCGAGAAAGGTTTGGAGTTGAAGTACAGCATCCATCACGACGTCCCCGACACTTTGCTCGGCGACCCGAGCCGGCTGCGCCAGGTTCTGATAAACCTGCTGGGGAACTCAGTGAAATTTACCGAAAAAGGCGGGATCAACCTGACCGTGGAAAGGGAGTCCGGAGATGACGCGGTCACCAGCCTTCATTTCAGCGTGCAGGATACAGGTATCGGCATCCCCGGTGAAAAGCTGGCCCGCATCTTTGACGCGTTCACGCAAGCGGATGGGTCAACCACCCGGCGATTCGGGGGTACGGGTTTAGGGTTAACGATTTCCCACAAGCTCGTGCAAATGATGGGAGGCCGTATCTGGGTCGAAAGTGCGCTCAGCCAAGGAAGCACCTTCCATTTCACGGCAAGCTTCGGCATCTCCCATATTGCCGGGCCACCAATGTCCCTGGAAAAGACCCAACTGGAAGGATTGCGGGTGCTGGTGGTCGATGACAACTTAGCGAACTGCCATATTCTTGAAGGCCTGCTGGCGGGCTGGGGCATGAAGCCCACCGTCACAGACGGCGGCTCTGGGGCACTGCGGGCCCTGGCACGGGCACGGGAAACCAACGAGCCGTTTACGTTGGTTCTGACCGATGCGAACATGCCGGAAATGGACGGATTCCAGCTCGCCGAAGAGATCCGCAAGAATCCACAGCTCTCGGGCACCACGATCCTGATGCTCACTCCGGCGGGACAACGCGGTGACGCGGCCCGCTGCCGCGAGCTGGGACTTGAAGGCTATCTCACCAAGCCCGTCAGTCAATCGGAATTACTGGATGCGGTCTTGCGGGTGACGGGCTCGAAGCGCCCCGTGGCGAAGCCGCCATTAATAACCCGCCATTTGTTGCGCGAGGAAGGAAGGTCGCTACGCATCCTGCTCGCCGAGGATAACGCGGTAAACCAGCTTCTGGCCTTGCGCGTGTTGGAAAAATACGGGCACCGTGTGGCCACCGCCGGTAACGGACGAGCGGCTCTGGAGCGCCTCGAAAAATCGACTTTCGACCTGATTCTTATGGACATCCAAATGCCCGAGATGGACGGGTTCGAAGCTACTGCGGCCATTCGCAGAGAGGAGGAATCCACCGGAAGGCATCTCCCCATCATTGCTATGACCGCTCATGCCATGGAGGGCGATCGTGCGCGCTGCCTCGCCGCCGGCATGGACGGCTACGTCGCCAAACCCCTCAAGGTCGAAGAGTTTATCGAGACCATCGAGAGCCTCGGGCACTCTCATGAAGTCGCCAAGGTGGCAACACCTGCAAAGCTCCGCGAGCAGGATCCGATCGACATTGTGTCGGCTTTGGCGCGTGTGGAAGGGAACCCCGACCTACTGAAGGAGATCGTGGCATTGTTCCGGGAGGAACTTCCAGAGTTATTGACAACCCTTCGAGAGGCCGTGACAGCGGGGGACGCCAGCGCAGTCGAACGCGCCGCACACAAACTGAAGGGATCCGTGGGCAATTTCGCGGCTCAGCCAGCCTTCGAGGCCGCTTTGAAGTTGGAAGTTCTGGGCAGGAACAACAGCCTCTCGGAAGCCGAGCTAGCGTATGCCCAGTTGGAAAAGGAAATCCATCGCCTCGAATCGGCGATAACGAATTTGAGCGGCCGGGAGGTGCACCCATGAAAACCTTCATTGCGGACGACGACCGAGTGCTCGTGCTGGTCCGCAGGGAGGGCGGGAAGATGGCCGTGCCCCTTTCCCAACTGACCGGTCTCGACGCCGGCGAATCAACCGCCGCGGCCATCGCTGACTGGTACTATTGAGCGGCCCAACACAACCGCTTTTGAACCACCGTCAGACTCCAATCCTCATTTACGCAGGCCTGCAGAAAGTTCACGAATTTCGCCGGCACTGCGGAGAGCGGGTCGCAACGGTCAGTGGTCTGCTGACCGTGGCATTTCCCGTGTGGCGAAGGCATCGCTTGCTGGGTCGAGCCAACCGATCGTGACCCGAGCCCTCACCGGCGCGAATTCGAGAGGCGATCCAAGGCCTCACGCGCCGGCCTGAATTGCGGGTCGGCAGAAAGGGCCCGGTTGAACTCGGCCGCGGCTTCTTCGTCCTTGCTTTCTTTTTGAAACACCAATCCTAAGTTATAGTGCGCCCAAGCGAATCGAGGTCGCAATCGGATGGCCGCATCGAATTCCTCGCGGGCGTGAGCAAGATCTCCGCGCCGCATGAACAAGCTGCCCAGCGAATTGTGAGCGTCGGCGTTCTGCGGGTCAACTCGCAGGGCCGCGCGCAAGTGAATTTCCCCATCCTCCCAGCGTTCCTCGAGCGTTGCCAGCACCCCCAGATTATAGTGTGCGGTGAAATCGTCGGGATCGACCGTGAGGATATGCTCGAAGTTCAGCCGTGCCTGGCGATACTCTCCCTGCTGAAGCCGGATCGTACCCAATAATTCTTCCGCCCGGGTATAGTAGGGCATAATGGCCAGAGCCGCCTGGAGTTCCCGCGTTGCATCCTCCAACCGCCGGAGTTCGAAGTAGGTCAAGGCCAAGTCAAAATGTCCGGGGGCGTTGAGAGGATCCGTTTTCAGGACTTGCTGGAATTCCCCTACCGCTTCCGCCTGCCTTCCGAGCCGCTGGTCGCTCAATCCAAGATTTATCCGTACGTCCGCGAGGTCTGGGTACTTGCCAAGCAAGCGTTCGAGCAAAGAATTGGACTCGCTTATTTTCCCCGTTGAACCCAGCAGGATGGCACGGCCAAACTCCTCAAAAGGTTCAATGCGATCCTTTGGGTCGGCCCCGGATTCAAGCGGCCGAGAGTGATTGGAACTGACCGCCACATAGCCCAACGAACTCAGCCGGGCAATCGCCTCGGGATCGAGGAGCCTTCCCTCCGGCACATCGCCCTGATGAAACCGGGCGCGCAGGGCCAGCAACTGTTCGCGAGAAGCCAGAGCAAGTGACCGGTTCTCGGAGTACAAGTTCTTGGTTTCCTCGGGATCCGCGATGAGGTCATAGAACTCGCGCCGGGGCGCCTCGATGTATTTGTAGCGGTCCTGCCGCAAGCTCCACAACGCACTGGTGCCGAAGTGATGGTGTCCGTAAAGGCTCTCGCTGTAAACCGCCCGGCCCGCTTTGCCCGCTTTCGGCCCAAGGAGCTCGAGCAAGCTTCGCCCCTGGAATTGCGGCGGTGGTTGCATGCCCAAGAATTGCAGCATGGTCGGCGCCACGTCGATCAGGCTTGCGGGTGTGTCCACGCGGGGGGGGAAATTTACGGTCCCGGTTGGCCAGTGGATGATCAGCGGCACCCATAGGGTGCTTTGATAAATGAAAAAGCCGTGCGATGTCTCACCGTGTTCGCCCAGACCCTCGCCATGATCGGAAGTCAAGGCGACTAAAACCTTTGGGTAGATCCCTTGCTGCAAGAGGAATTCCCGAAAGCGGCCTATTTGCTCGTCCACATACTGGAGTTCGCCGTCATACCCGCCGCCCAGCCGCGCACGGTCTGCCGCCGGGAGGTTGTACGGCGTGTGCAGATCGTAGAGATGAAGAAATACGAAGAAAGGGCGGTGGGAGTGCGTGCGCAGCCACTCGATGGCGGAGCGCACCACGTCTTCGCCCAGTCGCTTGATGTCGCCCACATCAGAGAATTTTTCCTGGTGCTGCGCGAAGACCGCGTTATAGACATCGAATCCCTGGTTCAGCCCAAAGCGCGAATCTAAGACAAACCCACCTACAAAAGCCGCGGTTTCATATCCGCGAGCCTTCAGCACCGCGGCCAAAGTGACGGCATGGGGTGGCAATTGTTCTCCGTTATCTTCAATGCCGTTGGCAAAAGAGTAGGTTGAAGTCAAGAGCGAGACGTGAGAGGGCAAGGTCAGCGGCACCTGCGCACTGACCGCTGAGAACAATGTGCCTCCGGCGGTCATGGCATCGATATGCGGGGTGGAGTGCCGGCGATACCCGTAACAGCTCAGGTGGTCTGCCCGGAGTGTATCAACAGAAATCAGGATGATCGATGGGTTTTCCGCGTTGGCGTCAGGAACCCAGGGAGCATTGGATGCCGCGAGCCCGTTCACCGTCAGAACGAGGATAATCAAAAGCCGGGGAAACATGGCAGCAGCAATTTATCACAAGTGGACCTAGCCATACCCAAGTCACTCCACCTTCAAGGGTGCGGCAACTGAGCCCATGCGTCCGCTAAGGTCGTCACGAACAACGAAACGGACGGAGTATTCCCCAGCAGCAAGATCCAGGGTGCCGGCGTAGGCAATCATACCTTTCTCACGAATCGCCGACACCTTCGTTGAGGTCAGATGAGTGTCAATTTTATCGCTTACGGCGCGACCCACGGGCTTGCCTTCCGGCGTCTTTGCCAGCGCTACAAACTCCAGGTCCACATGGTTTTTGCCAACGTCGTTAATCAGCGCCGGATCTGCCGCCACGTGCAACCTATAATTTACATGCTTCTTACCCGGCACCTTGCCGGGTTCGATGTTCTCCCACCGCATCACTACCGCCAGCGATGTGTAATCCAAAGGCGACTGCAAAGCCGACGCAACATCATTGTTACGGCTGGTGTCGGGATCGATAGTGGCATTCGTCACAAAGAAGCCGCCACGCGCACGCACTTCCGCGTGATCGCGCTGCACTTTCACCGCGAGCTTGCGCCAGCCGGGCTTGGTATTCGACCGATCAAGATAGTAGCCCAGCATGTAGTATTCGGCAGAATCGCTAACCGCCTCGAGAAATCCCTTCACCAGATCGTTGGAGTTGTAATAGGCGCGGCCTCCGGTCATGGAGGCAAACGTCTGGAAGGTCGTCTGGGTCTCCACCTGTCTCGAGGCCGTATTGCGCGCATAACTTTTCCCCGGGTTCCCCACAGAGGCGCCAGGCAGGGTCGCAGCTCGCAGCCCTCTGACATCCACAGGATAGAGGGCAATCTGTGCGGCGTTCAACAGTTGCCAGGTGTGTTCGTACATCGGCAATACATCGACGAGAGAATCGCGGCCAGCGGGAGCAAGCCGCATGGTGTTGTCGCTCACGCTGAAAGGGAATCCGCCGCTCGCCCAAATCAGCGATTTCCGGTCAGGCAATCCTGCTAACGCCTGGGCTATCTGTTGCATTCCCTGCAAGGTGTAGGTGATGGCAAGGCGTTGCTGGAACGATTTAAAATTCAGTGCATGGTCTTCCATCATGGTCTGAATTTTGCCGGCTTCGCTTTGCACGAGCGCCGAAATCCCTTGATTGGCAGCGGCGGCCTCTGACTCCCGGTTTTTGGATTTATCAGAGCCGGGGCCGGCATCCGGGCCGCCATCGGGGTTGGCCGTTCCGGTAAGGGCTTCCACATCCTCCTGGGTATCGACCATCTGGAACGGGTCGCCATTCGCCTTATGCAGTGCGGCGGCCAGAATGCGCGGGTCGGTAGTGAAGTCATGGATCACGTGAATGCCGCTGCGGGTGAGAGTGTAGAGGGCTGTCGGCTCGCGCTCGTCCACAGATTGAGTAAGATACTTGAGCAATTCCTTGCGCTCGCTCGCCTGATCCATAAAGGGCGTGTTTATGAAGTCGAGCACGATGAGGGTAATGCGCCCCGCGGTCTCCCCCCCCGTCATGGAATTCGTGAATACACCCGGATCTCGGGGACGCGACCAACGGTGTGCGTCGCTCGTGATTTCCTCGAATGCGGTAATCTCATGTACGACGCCGTTTTCCCGCACTGTGAAGTCTTCCTTCTTTAGTCCGCTGATGTGAGCGCCGGACTTGTCGGTCACCAGTGTGGGGATTAGCACCAGTTCCGTGCGCGAGGTGAATTTGACTTCAGAGTTCCCCCCCTTTTTTTCGTTGGGTGCAGCAAGGACAAGGATGGAACAAGCCAAAAAGGCGATTGCGCAGACGCAGAGGGAAGGCTTTCGAAGGGTCAACATTCCTATGCTCCTTTGGGATGGTGAGAAAAGAAAGATGCCTGGTCATTGGCGGTGCAGCAAGGCAGCGCACCATTGCCGCAGCCAAACAACCCAAACCGTCACTTTTGTCGCAAACCGCATATAGCACAAAATTGCTGCCAAGAAAACAAGCATTTAGGTGATTGCCATGTCGTGAGAGGCGTGAATGGCTGGGGATTTTTAAGAGTTGAAGATGTTGCGGCTGATCTTGGTATAGCCCTGATCGTCTGCCCACAAGGTCAGAGGGATGGCGGCGAGTTCGTCCACTTCGGGGATCGCCCGGCCGTTCTTGGTGAGGTCGACGGTTTTGATGTACGTCTTGCAGGTTTCGCAGGCTTCCACCCGGACGAGCTCAAAACTTGTGGCCGTATAGACGCACATTCGGTCATCGCGGGACTCTTCGCATGCCGGGCACGAGATGCGAAGATAATCCCACTCCGTATAGCAAAACGAGCAGACGAGCGACCGCTTGGCGCCCTCGCCTTCCGGCCGCAGAACACCTGCCAGGGGCTTCGACCCACAGAAGGGGCAGACGGGCCGCCGGACGGCGGGCTCAGGCACATTGGCGCGGTAGGCCAAGAACTCGGCGTAAGGCTGGAGAACCGCCAAAGCGGTGAACCGCCTGAGGCCCTCATCAGAAGACCCCTCTCCTGTCTCCGGCCGCACCGGCTCCGCCTGTCCCTGGTTTGTGCCGTCGCGTTCCATGCGGTCCCGCTCGTTCCGGCGCCAGAACCGCTTCAGAAGCTGCGCCCAATCGCCTGGATCGCTTTTTTCAAGGCGGGCAGCAAAATCGGCCATAGCCGACGGCCCTTCGTGCCCCAGGAACGAGAGAAGGGGCCGGAACCGCGGCATGAGAGTTTCAAGCTCACGGGGGCTCAGCTCCGGCGAGAGCTGTCCGCTCGAATAAGTTGTAGCGCCGGGCTTCAGCCCGGCACTTGATTCAGCCAGCCTCTCTGGTTTGGGGCGGAAGATGCCGGGCTGAAGCCCGGCGCTACAACTTTGGTCACTCGGCACGAAAGTCGATTGCAAGTGAGAAGATATGCCCTGTTGGAACGCCGCCAGTTTCGAGTAGAAGGTCAGAACCTGTGTGGCAAAAGGATATTGGCCGGCCAGCTCGCAGGCGCGCTCGATGCGCTGGTCCCATTTTCTTGAAGGGTCACCGAGGGGTTTCGTCATTTTTCCAGGGAGGATTTTTCCTTCACCTGTTCATACCAGAGGCGATGATGCATCCGGGCCCAGGAGGCAGAGACTTCACCGCGGATAATCGAAGTGAATCCGCCTCGTACCATTGCGGTGCCCATATAAACGTGGATGATGAAGCCGCCAATCGTCAGAAGCGCCGCCACGGCATGCACCAGAACCGCCGTATAGCGCAGCCAGTGCCAAGGGATATCATTCACTAACCACAGGGCGATGCCGGAGAGCAGAAGGGCGATGCCGCCAAAAAGCATCAACCAGAAGAATTGCTTCTGGCCGATGTTGAAGCGGCCGATCGGTGGCAAATTCTCGTCCTGGTTGCGAATGTAGTCACCCACGTGTTTCGCCCACTCACGATCGGCGGGGGTGGCGCGCATGTCCCCGCGCCAAAGGCAGTACATCCAGACCATGGAAGCCGTGAAGATCAACCCCACCCAAGGGTGCCAGAAGCGCGCTGTCGGTCCACCTCCGAACAACATCGCAAGCCAGAAAAGATAGGGGGACCAAAAAGCCAGACCGCTGAGGAGCAAATGGATGTAGGAGAGACCCGCAACCCAATGAAGGATGCGCTCGCCGAAAGTGTAGCGGAGGATGCGATCTTCCGAACCGCTCTGGGCACGAGTGTGAGGGAGGACGGTGGTGGTACTCATGGGCGCTCCTCCGTCTTGCTGTCAGGAACTATCTTCGGGCCGAACCGCAGATAATGAAGTGTAACGCCCAGGAGACCTCCCAACATGGCGAGATTACCTAACCACTTGAGGGGTTTCTTCCACAACCACACCGCCCACGAAATGGAGGGGTTGGCCGGCAACCCGCCGTACGCCTCGGGGTTTGTCGCATCGTGCAGAACGTAAATAACGCCCGTGCCTCCGACGCCCGGCGGATCATAAACGCCCGCCTTCTCGAAGCCAGAGTACATGCGCAGCTGGCGGGCCCGCTTCTCGGCGAGGTCCTTCATGTCGTCCTTGGAGCCGAAGTGGAGGCAGCCGGTCGGACACGCCTTAATGCAGGCCGGTTCCAGGCTCTGGCTTACGCGGTCCGCGCAGAGGGTGCACTTGTGCACCTTTTTGGTAGTGGGATTCAACTTCGGAACGTCGAAGGGACAGCCGGTAATGCAGTACCCGCAGCCGATGCATTTGTCCTGCTGGAAATCGACGATGCCGTTCGTGTATTGCACGATGGCGCCGTCGGCGGGGCAGGCTGCGAGGCATCCCGGGTCGGCGCAATGCATGCACTGATCCTTGCGCATCAGCCACATCATCGTGCCGTCTTCCTTGGGATACTCGTTGAATTTGATCAGGTTCCAGAAATTCCAGGCCGTGCTGGGCATGGTCTGGTAAGTATTGTCAAATGTCGTCGCCGCAAAAGGAAGATCGTTCCATTCCTGACAGGCGACCTCACACGCTTTGCAGCCGATGCAGGTGGTGGTGTCCACCAGCTTGCAGACCTGAAGGCCGCGCTGCGTGCCAGCGCCGGAAACGGGTCCGGCGTGTCCCGAGACTTTTTGAATCTGTAGCGTGGCCTGGCTCATAACGACCTCGGCGCAGTGACGAGTGAGAAGCCGCAGCGATACAAAAAACTGCCCGGCCCCTCATGCCTAATCCCTAACCCCCAACTCCTAATCCCGGTCTTACGCCCGCTCCAGTTTCACGAGGAATCCCTTAAACTCTGGCGTAAAGGCATTCGGATCGATGACCGTGGGTGAGAGCAGATTGGTAGGCGTGTGCGCTGTCCGGCCCTCATCCTCGGCAATGCCGCGAAAGCCCCAATGAATAGGGATACCAATCTGGTACGTCTTCTTGCCGTCGATCATCATGGGTTTGATTCGCCGCGTAACCATCGCCTTGGCGATGAATTCGCCGCGGGCGCTGGTCACTTTTACCTTCTCGCCACCCTTGATTCCCTTCTCGTCCGCGAGCTCAGCCGGAATCTCCACGAAGGGTTCGGGCACCAGCTCCACGTTCGCCGGATTGTTCTTGGTCCAGTAGTGATAGTGCTCCGTAAGCCGATAAGTAGTGCAGACCACGTTGAAGCCATCCGCTACGGTGCCGTACTTGTCCAAAGGCGTCTTCAGCTTCTTGACGATGGGATTGTGGGTTTGTCCGGGATGAAGGAGATTATTCACCGGACTCTCGATGGGCTCGTAGTGTTCCGGGAAGGGCCCGTCGGCGACGGCGCCGATGGGCACGAAGAGCCGGCCCACGCCCTCGGGATTCATGATGAAAGGCCCCAGGTGATCTTTGGGATTCGAATCGGGCTTGAAGTCGGGCACATCGTGGCCCGCCCACTTTTGGGCGGCCTCATTCCACCAGACCTGTCGGCGCGCGGGGTCCCAGGGCTTGCCCTCCAGATCACAGGAAGCTCGGTTGTAAAGCACTCGACGATTCACCGGCCAAGACCACGCCCAATTGGGGTAGATGCCGAGCCCGGAAGGATCTTCCGTGCCGCGCCGCGCGAGCTGGGGTCCGGCCTCCGTCCAGGAGCCGGAGTAGATCCAGTTGCCGCAACTCGTGGTGCCGTCGTCGCGCAGAAAAGCAAAGGAAGGAAGCTGCTGTCCGGCCTTCAGGGCCTGCTTTGTCTTGTCGTCCGTGAAATCAGCCAGTGCTTTGCCATTGATCTCTTTAGCGACTTCCGCAAGAGAGGGATTCAAAGGATCGGAATAGGACCAGGTGACGTTCAGAATCGGGTCCGGAAACTTGCCGCCCTCCTTCTTGTAGAGTTCGCGCACTTTGAGGAAAATTTGGGCCAGGATGGCCTGGTCGAGCCGGGCGTCTCCCGGCGGAGGCAACGCCGCATTCTTCCATTGCAGCCAGCGCGCGGAATTGGTAAACGAGCCGTCCTTTTCGGCGAAGCCCGCGCAGGGCAGCCGGTAGACCGTGGTCTGGATGCTCTTCATGTCCTCGGCCGTGGTGCCGGGCGCCTTCCAGAATTCGCTGGTCTCGTCCGGATAAATTTCCCCCACCACCAGCCAATCCGCCTTCTTGAGCGCCTCGATGTTCTTCCTGGAATCAGGGCCGATCATCACGCCGTTCATCCCGAAGGCGAAGAGGCCTTTGACGCTGCCTCGATACATGTTGTCCCAGATCTGAGTCCAGGAGTAGTTGCGGTCGGCCTTGGGAAGATAATCGAACGCCCAATCGTTTTCTTTGCGCGCTGCCGGACCGTACATCGCCTTGAGCAAGGAGACGGCGAACTTCGGTGTGTTCGCCCAGTAGTTCATCGACTGCCAGGGGCCAGGCTTGGAGGGCGTTGGGGTGATGCGCTTCAGATAGGCAGCAAGGTTCAGGTCAGCGGGATTGGGCATCTTCAGATAGCCCGGCAGCAGATCGAAGACTCCGGCCATGTCGGTGGCGCCTTGAATATTGGAGTGGCCGCGCAACGCATTGACCCCGCCCCCGGCACGTCCCACGTTGCCCAGGAGGAGTTGCAGCATCGCCGCGGCGCGGATGGTCTGCGTGCCGGAGGTATGCTGCGTCCATCCCACGGCGTAGATGATGGTACCGACCTTCGTCATGTCGCCACCGTTGCGGATGGAGGTGAAGAGGTCGGCGGCCTTTAGGAATTGCTGCTGCGGAATACCCGTGATCCGCTCCACCATCTCCGGCGTGTAGCGCGCATACTGCTGCCGGAGCAGTTGAAAGACGCACCTCGGATGCTGGAGGGTAAGATCGTAAGCCACGTGCTCGGGCAGCAAAGGCGGTGGCGCCGTGCCATGGGCATCCTGCCCATGACCGAGCACAGGCGGGACGTTCGTGGCACTTCCACTCAAGTCGCCGCCCTCGGCGTAATTCCAGGTCGACTTGTCGTAGACCTGGGTGGCAGCATCGAATCCCGAATAGAGCCCGTCTTCGGGAAGCTTGAAGCCGTCTTTGATGATGAAAGCGGCGTTCGTGAAGTCGACGAGATAGTCTTTGGCGATGCGGTTGTTTTCGAGGGCATGGCGGATCAACCCGCCCAGAAAAGCGATGTCCGTGCCGGTGCGGATCTGGAGGAAAAGGTCGGCGGTCGCAGCCGTTCGCGTGAACCGCGGATCGACCACGATCATCTTGGCGTTGCGGTTGCGCTTGGCCTCAATAGCCCATTTGAATCCGCAAGGATGATTTTCGGCGGGATTCCCGCCCTCGATCAACATCATGTCGGTGTTCTTGATGTCGATCCAGCCGTTGGTCATCGCCCCGCGTCCGAAGGTAGGTCCCAAACTTGAGACCGTGGGGCCGTGTCAAACCCTGGCCTGGTTTTCAACGTAGCACAGGCCCAGACTCCGCATGGATTTGACGACCAGGTAGTTGAACTCGTTGGTGTCGGTGCAGCCGCCCGTCCAGGCGATACCTTCGCAGCGATTCACGGTGCGGCCCTGGGCATCCTTCTCGATGAAGGTCTCATCGCGCGATTTCTTCACCCAGCGGCCGATTTCGTTGATGGCGTCATCCCAGGAAATGTCGTCCCAATGGTCGGAGCCGGGACGCCGCACCTGGGGCTTCAGCAATCGCCGGTCATTGAGGATGTCCTGTTGCAGTGACGAACCCTTGGGGCAGAGCGTCCCACGGTTGATGGGATGGTCGGGGTCGCCCTCGACGTGCACCACCTGGGGAGTCACGTTCTTGGCGCGATCGCCAATGGTGTAGATGATTACGCCGCAGCTCACCGAACAGTAAGGACAGGTGGATCGCGTCTCCGAGGCGCGCTCGATTTTGAGCGCCCGCATCTCGGCGTAAGCCGGCGCCAGGTCGAAGCCCAGCATCGAAGTCACAACGCCGCCCACTGTGCTGATCTTGAGAAAGTCTCTACGAGTGTGAGACACGCGGGACCTCCTGACGCTCCTGGAAACCAGGAGGAGCGATTAGAAATAGATTGCCCTTAGAAGCCCGCAATAGGATGCACGCGTTGCCAGGGATTGTCAAGCGCTCCGCAGTCTTACGGACGATCAACTGCAGGTTCTTATCTTCCGCTTGGGGACGTCCAGGGCTACGCTGCTTTCTACCATCATATTCCCCGGCGATCAGCTTGCGACACCACGACAGGAGCCGCTTTGGAAAGGCGTTATGGAGGTACGCGCAGGTTTAGGTAGTGACTCATTTTGATGTGCCACGGCCATCTTGGCCGTGCCCATTCACGGGCGGGACGCCCGTGGCACCTCAAAATGACTCACTACCCAGATTTACCAGGAATAGGCTAAGCCCATCGCGCTGTGGTAGCATCAAACCTCCGCCAGCCCGTCCGGCACGAGTCCTCCCGCCATCTGCAGGATTGAAAGCCCGACCGGCGCGGCCCGAGCCGCAGACCCTGGGTTTCGGAGCGAGGATTCATCACCGATCTCAATGCGAACGGCCTCTCGTGAGGAGGAATGCTCGTGACAGAAAACTTGGTAAGCGGAATCTTGCTGGTTCTGGCAGCAGGTTTCTTTCAAGGCACTTTCATACTACCCATGAAATACACCAGGGGCTGGAGTTGGGAAAACACCTGGCTGGGATTTAGCGTGACGGCCTATCTCGTGTGCCCATGGTTAGTGGCTCTGCTTACGGTCCCCCATCTCGGACAAGTCCTTTCTCATACCAGCACCGCAACCGAGGTGCGCACACTCCTCTGGGGGATCGCTTGGGGAATTGGCGCGGTCACGTTCGGTTTGGGCGTGGACTACCTGGGCATGGCGCTGGGCTTTGCGATCATCATTGGACTGGCGGCTGCAATCGGGACGCTGGTTCCCTTCCTGGTTCTTTCCCACGTAAACCCTGCTTCGGCTCAAGGAATAATCATCCTGGCAGGAACTGGGCTGGTGCTCGTCGGGGTTTCAGTGTGCTCGTGGGCAGGGAAACTGCGGGAGAACGCTTCGCCCAAGGACCCAGGAACCTCGGACCCTTCTCCTAAGAAGTCGTACGTGCTGGGAGTACTGATTTGCGTACTGTCCGGGGTTCTCTCCTGTTGCGGGAATCTCGCTTTCGCCTTTGGATCGGAGATGTCGACCGTCGCGATCAAGTTTGGAACCGATCCGCAATACGCCTCCAATCCGCTTTGGGCCCTGCTCACTTTTCCCTTGCTGATCTGCAACACGGTATTCTGCGCTTACCTGTTTGTGCGGGAGCGCAGCCTGCCGAAATTCCTCCTGCCTGGGACGGGCCGCAATTACCTGCTGTCCATCAGCATGGGAGCGATGTGGCTGGCCGGCTTCCTCCTTTATGGAATGGCAGCAGCGCGACTGGGCAAGATGGGCTCTTCAGTCGGCTGGGCTCTTATCATGTCCTCCATGGTCGTGGTTGCCAACCTCTGGGGCATCCTGACCGGTGAGTGGCGCAGTGCCGGGCGGAAGCCTTTTCAAACCATGATCATAGGACTCATAACCTTAATAGGGGCAATGTTCTTAGTTGGATCGGGACTTAAATGAAGTATTCCCGAAAATGAGTCAAATTACGGTCGATGGTTTTTTTATTGAACGGGGCCTCGGGGAGATGCGGGAAGATAAGGGTAGAGGGGCTTATTGAGGGGAAGCGGACAAAATGTCCCGCTGCCACGCCGCGCCTCCCTGACCCTCGCCGCACTCTCCCCAGCCTCCTGCCCACCTCCCACGCAGGGGGAATCCGATTTCAGATTGCAGATTCCAGATTCCACAGACACCCCGCAGGGGGGAATCCGATTTCAGATTGCAGATTCCAGATTCCACAGACACCCCGCAGGGGGGAATCCGATTTCAGATTGCAGATTCCAGATTCCACAGACACCCCGCAGGGGGGAATCCGATTCCAAATTCCAGATTCCAGATTCCACAGACGCCCCGAGGGGGGGGAATCCGCGGCGAGGCGATCTCGCCGCACCAAAATTGTCTTGAACCTCCACCTCCAGCGTTCCTTAGTGGAGTCCCAGGCCGAAATCTGGGATAATATTGCGTTCCTGAACAGCTTTGACTCCACCTTTTTCGGCACTTCGAATCTTCTCATTCCGCATCCCGGGAGCGCCCATGCAACGCATGCTACTGGCAAGTCTCTTCGTGCTATTCGGGTCCTTGACGGCTTTGGCGGGGGATTCCGTCCCGCTGCTGCTGCAAAATCCCACCCTCAGCAAGGAACAGATTGCCTTCAATTATGGTGGCGACATCTGGATTGTCAGCCGCGAGGGTGGCGACGCCGTGCGCCTGGTGACCGGCACCGGAACCCTGAGCCGTCCCATCTTCTCCCCGGACGGCACCATGGTAGCCTACTCTGGAGACTACGACGGCAACGATGACGTCTACGTCGTCCCCGCCGCGGGAGGCGAACCGCGCCGGCTCACTTTCCATCCGGCCTCGGACGTCGCCGTGGGTTGGACGCCCGACGGCAAGAGCGTGTTGTTTCGCACCACGCGGGGCAACTATTCGCGTTTCGAGCGGCTCTACACAGTGCCCGTCGCCGGCGGCTTCCCCGCGGCACTCCCCTTACCCATGGGGGTGGAAGGTTCTTACTCTCCCGACGGCTCGCACCTGGCATACGTCCCGCGCTGGAATCGCCGTCTGGGCGCACCCGACGCCTACATTGCCATCAAGCACTATCGCGGAGGTCTTACCTCACCCATTTGGATTGCCCATCTGGCGGATTCCAGCGTCACGCGCATTCCCCGCGAAAACTCCAACGATTTCGCTCCCCTGTGGATTGGCGAGCGCATTTATTTTCTTTCCGACCGCGAGGGCCCCGTCACGCTCTACTCCTACGACACGCAAACCCAGCAAGTGAAGATGCTTTTCAAAAATGACGGTTTCGATTTGAAGTCCGCCTCGGCCGGCCCGGGCGGCATTGTCTACGAGCAACTCGGCTCGATTCACATTTTCGATCCGCACTCCGGCCACTCGCGCGAAGTGCACATTCGCGTGTCGGGAGACATGCCCCAGGTGCGGCCGCATTTCGAACATTATAGCGACGGGCAATTTGCCAACGCTCGAATCTCTCCCACGGGCGCCCGCGCCTTGTTCGCGTGGCACGGCGATATCTTCACCGTGCCCGCGGAAAAAGGCGACGTGCGCAACCTGACCAACACCCCCGGCGTGGCGGAGCGCGACCCTAACTGGTCCCCGGATGGCAAATCCATCGCTTACTTTTCCGACGAGTCAGGGGAATACGCGCTGCATATTCGCGACCAGAACGGCTTGGGAGCGGTCAAGAAGATCGACCTGGGCAACCCGCCGTCATTCTTCTACTCACCCACCTGGTCGCCGGACAGCAAGAAGATTGCTTACAGCGACAAGCGGCTGAACCTCTGGTACGTCGACCTAGACCACCCAACGCCCGTCAAAGTGGATACGGACCGCTATGATTCGCCGCTCCACGAATTCGATGCCGTCTGGTCCCCTGACAACCAGTGGCTGGCTTACACCTTGCAGCTTCCCAATTACCTGCGCGCCGTCTTCGTTTATTCCCTGGCGACCCACAAGGCCACACAAGTCACCGACGGGATGAGCGACGCGCTTTATCCCAACTTCGATAAGAACGGCAAGTATCTCTATTTCACCGCCAGCACCAATATGGGATTGAGCACGGGTTGGCTCGATATGACCAGCGAGGATCGTCCCGTCACCCGCAGCGTCTACGTGGCGGTTCTGCGCAAGGACTTGCCTTCCCCGATTGCTCCGGAAAGCGACGAAGAAAAAGCCCCGGAAGCCAAGAAGGAGGTTGTAGGGGCCAGCAGCGCTGGCCCTGGGCCGAACGCCGTTCGGCCCTACATCCCGGACGATATGTTTGCTGAAGAAACCAGAATTTACGACCTTGCAATGCAGGGCCCGCCGTCGTCCGGCCCTGCGGCTTTACAACAGGAAACAGCCTCCAAGCCCGAGACCGCCGCGGACAAGGAGAAACCCAAGGAAGGCGAGAAGAAGCCGGAGCCCGTCAAGGTCCAGATCGATTTTGACGGCCTCAGCCAGCGCATCCTGGCCCTGCCGATTCCCGCCCGCAATTACGACGACCTCCTGGCGGGGAAAGAAGGGATCATTTTCTTGGGGGAAAGCCCCCTCGTCGATATCGAGCCGGGGCCGGGAGGGGGTTCGACCATTCAAAAATTCGACCTCAAAACCCGCAAGACGGAACACATTGTTGACAACGTGCAAGACTACCACCTCTCCTTTGACGGCGAGAAGATGCTCTACCTCAAAGGCGGCCAATGGTTCATCAATCCCGCGGAAAAACCGCCCGAGCCCGGAAAAGGGATGTTGAAAACCGGCGCCATGGAAGTACACGTGGTCCCGCGCGAAGAATGGAAGCAGATGTATCACGAGGTTTGGCGCATCGAGCGCGACTTCTTCTACGACCCGCACTACCATGGGCTCGATCTCCAGAAAGCCGAGCAGGCCTACGCGCCCTTCCTGGATGGCGTCGCCAGCCGCGCGGACCTGAACTATCTCTTCGCGGAGATGCTGTCAAACATTAATGTCCTGCACATGTACGTCGCGGGCGGCAAACATCCCGACATCTCCACGGTACAAGTGGGCCTGCTGGGGGCGGACTACAAAATCGAAAATGGCCGCTACCGCTTTGCCAAGATTTTCAACGGTGAGAATTGGAACCCGCAACTGCACGCGCCGCTTACCCAACCGGGGGTCAATGTAAAGGAGGGCGAATACCTTTTGGCGGTGAATGGGCGGGACCTCACCGCCGGCGACGAAATCTACAGCCTCTTCCAGGAGACCGCCGGCAAGCAGACGGTCCTCAAGGTCGGGCCTAATCCCAACGGCTCCGGCTCCCGCGACGTGACGGTGGTGCCGGTCGACGACGAAGCCGGCCTGCGCAATTTGGACTGGATCGAAGGCAACCGTCGCAAGGTGGAGGCGGCGAGCGGAGGCAAGCTGGCCTACGTCTATCTGCCCAATACGGCTGGGGCCGGATATACCAATTTCAATCGCTACTATTTCGCCCAGGTCGGCAAGCAAGGCGTGGTGCTGGACGAACGGTTCAATGGCGGCGGCCAGTTGGCGGATTACATCATCGATTATCTCCGCCGCCCCACCCTGAGCCTGATAATGACCCGCGAGGGTGACGTCGCTTCCGAACCGCAGGAAGCCATACCCGGCCCCAAGGCGATGATCATCAATGAATTCGCGGGTTCGGGCGGCGACGCCATGCCCTGGTACTTCCGCAAGGAGGGCGTCGGCCCCCTGGTGGGTATGCGCACCTGGGGAGGCCTGGTGGGCATCGGCGGCTATCCCCGGCTTATCGATGGCGGCAATGTCACCGCGCCGCGCTGGGCCATCTATGGCTTGGAAGGACAGTGGGAAGTGGAGAACCACGGGATTTCACCCGACGTGGAAGTCGAACTGGATCCCAAGCTGGTGCGCGAAGGCCACGACCCGCAACTGGAGCGCGCCGTGGAGGTGGTGCTGGATCTGCTGAAAAAGAATCCACCCCCCACGTACCCCAAACCAAAGTATCCCAATTACCACGACCAACTCCCCGAACCGGTGCGGTAGGGGCGGCATTAGGGCAGTAGGCAGGAGGCAGTGGGCAGTAGGCAGGAGGCAGGAGGCGGAAAGGAAAGTCAAAACGCAAAGTGCAAAAGGCAAAAGTGAAAGGGCGCATCTACAAGAACATTTGCCACAGACTGGCCCAGTCACCGAGGCGTGCAGTAATTTGAAATTATAGCCCTCTCCGAGGGGAGAGGGTGGACCGCTGCCGGCGTTTTCACCAGCCGGAGCGGGAAGGGGGCCCCACGTTTTGCACGTCGTGGGGGTGAGGGGTCAATTGTACAGGAGCGGGATGCAGCCAGCGGGGTCGGAAAAGAAAGTCAAAACGCAAAGCGCAAAACGCAAAATTGCCAACGGATGGCGCAGACCCCTGCCCTTTGGGGTCTGCGATGTCCCGCAGGGACACTCTTCCGGCAAGGCATTGGGGCACTTGCCATTGGAATTGCCCGGAGTCATGATAGTGTACGCAGTGATGTAAGGGGTCCGTTAACACCCCACATTTGGCAAAGAAAACCTCGGATTTATGAGCGACACCATCAAACGGCTCACCATCGAAGGCTTCAAGTCCATCCGCAAGTTGGAAGACTTTGAGCTCCGCTCCTTAAATGTGCTCATCGGGGCCAACGGAGCTGGCAAGAGCAATTTCGTGGAATTCCTCCGTCGGATGCGAGAACTGGCGCAGCAGAGACTCTGGGAGGTAATCAGAACAACCGGTGGAGCAGATGCGTATCTTCACCTTGGTCCGAAGGTAACAAAACAAATAGCAGGCAGCATATACTTTGCCGGCGGCTACGGTTACGAGTTCAATCTGCTGCCGACTTTGGAAAGTGGGTTTGTTTTTGGGAGTGAGACGATAGTTTTCGCCGACGAGACAGTCGGCTTTACAAGCTCTGCTTCCCTGAACGGCCCTCCCGCAAGGACTGTTTCTCTTGGCAAGGGGCATCTGGAGGCCAAGCTCAAGGACCGCTACAAAGAGGATTTCGGATGGAATAACTCCGCTCGAAAAGATGTGCCAGCGTGGATTTTGAACGGACTCTCAAATATGACGGTTTATCACTTCCACGACACCAGCATCACGGCGGGTGTTCGGCGGCAAATCGCGATTAATCAGAACGGCTATTTTTATCCCGACGGTAGCAACTTGGCCGCGTTCCTTTATCGCATCATGTACGAGAACCCGGCCAGTTACGAAAGGATTCGAGACGTCGTCAGGCTGGCGGCGCCGTTCTTCGACGACTTTCAACTTCGTACTAATCCCCTGGTACCTGCCATGATTCAGTTGGAGTGGAAACAAAAGAACTCGGATTATCCCTTTCTTTCCAACCAACTCTCTGACGGCACGCTTCGGTTCATTTGCCTTGCCACAGCGCTCCTCCAACCGTCGCCACCCGCAACGATGGTTTTCGACGAGCCGGAGCTTGGGCTTCACCCTTATGCCCTGACCCTATTAGCTAGTCTATTCGACGTGGCAAGCAGCCGCACGTCTCAACAAGTCATCGTCTCGACGCAATCGGCGCAATTGCTGAACGAGTTTGACCCGGAAGATGTGATCGTCGTCGAAAGGACGGAAGGCGAATCCATTTTCACGCGCTTGGACTCGAAGAAACTATCAGGATGGCTCG
>Ga0326727_10007097_pt1 | contig 30020 bp, 30 predicted proteins | sample MB2enrmetagenome_FD_207643 | JGI IMG/M metagenome (GOLD analysis project Ga0326727, IMG submission 207643) | Lab enriched peat soil microbial communities from McLean, Ithaca, NY, United States - MB29MY | ecosystem: Environmental > Terrestrial > Soil > Wetlands > Peat | place: USA: New York... | reverse complement strand
TGGCCGCGGGCTTCGGTGCGGGCTTGCCCAAGGGTTTCGGAGCGGGCTTCGCAGCAGGCTTCGGTGCGGGCTTGCCCATGGGTTTCGCAGCAGGCTTGGCCGCGGGCTTCGCAGCAGGTTTCGGCGCGGGCTTCGCAGCGGGCTTCGGAGCGGGCTTCGCAGCGGGCTTCGGAGCGGGCTTCGGAGCGGGCTTCGCAGCGGGCTTCGCAGCAGGCTTCGGCGCGGGCTTGCCCATGGGTTTCGGCGCGGGCTTCGCAGCGGGCTTCGGAGCGGGCTTCGCAGCGGGCTTCGCAGCGGGCTTCGCAGCGGGCTTCGCAGCGGGCTTGCCCATGGGTTTCGGAGCGGGCTTGGCCGCGGGCTTCGGTGCGGGCTTGGCCGCGGGCTTCGCAGCAGGTTTCGGAGCGGGCTTCGCAGCAGGTTTCGGCGCGGGCTTCGCAGCGGGCTTCGGAGCGGGCTTCGCAGCAGGTTTTGGCGCGGGCTTCGCAGCGGGCTTCGGAGCGGGCTTCGCAGCAGGTTTAGGCGCGGGCTTCGGAGCGGGCTTCGCAGCAGGTTTCGGCGCGGGCTTCGCAGCGGGCTTCGGAGCGGGCTTCGCAGCAGGTTTTGGCGCGGGCTTCGCAGCGGGCTTCGGAGCGGGCTTCGCAGCAGGTTTTGGCGCGGGCTTCGGAGCGGGCTTCGCAGCAGGTTTTGGCGCGGGCTTCGCAGCGGGCTTCGCAGCAGGCTTCGGTGCGGGCTTCGCAGCAGGTTTCGCAGCGGGCTTCGGTGCGGGCTTGCCCATGGGCTTCGGTGCGGGCTTCGGTGCGGGCTTGGCCGCGGGCTTCGGCGCGGGCTTCGCAGCAGGTTTCGGCGCGGGCTTCGCAGCAGGTTTCGGAGCGGGCTTCGCAGCAGGTTTCGGCGCGGGCTTCGCAGCGGGCTTCGCAGCGGGCTTGGCCGCGGGCTTCGGCGCGGGCTTGGCCGCGGGCTTCGCAGCAGGCTTCGGCGCGGGCTTCGCAGCGGGCTTCGGCGCGGGCTTGGCCGCGGGCTTCGCAGCAGGCTTCGGCGCGGGCTTCGCAGCGGGCTTCGCAGCGGGCTTGGCCGCGGGCTTCGGCGCGGGCTTCGGCGCGGGCTTGGCCGAGGGCTTCGCAGCAGGCTTCGGCGCGGGCTTCGCAGCGGGCTTCGCAGCGGGCTTCGCAGCGGGCTTTGCAGCGGGCTTTGCAGCGGGCTTTGCAGCGGGCTTTGCAGCGGGCTTCGCAGCAGGTTTCGGCGCGGGCTTGGCCGCGGGCTTCGCAGCAGGCTTGGCCGCGGGCTTCGCAGCAGGTGCGGGCTTCGCCGCGGGTTTAGGTGCAGGCTTGGCCGCGGGCTTCGCAGCGGGCTTCGGCGCGGGCTTCGCAGCGGGCTTCGCAGCGGGCTTCGCAGCAGGCTTGGCCGCGGGCTTCGCAGCAGGTGCGGGCTTCGCAGTGGGCTTGGCCGCGGGTTTCGGCGCTGGCTTGGCCGCGGGAGCGGGCTTTGCAGCAGGCTTCGGCGCGGGCTTCGCGGCAGGAGCGGGTTTTGCAGCAGGCGTCGCGGTGGGAGCGGGTTTTGCAGCAGGCGTCTCGGCAGGAGCCGGTTTGCCCGCGGATTTCTTTTCTTTCCCGGCCTTCTTTTTATCTTCCTTCTTCTTACCGGGTTTTGCAGCAGGCGTCTCGGCAGGAGCCGGTTTGGCCGCGGGTTTCGTTTCCTTCTCGGCCTTCTTTTTATCTTCCTTCTTCTTACCGAATGTTGGACTCACAATAATCACTTTGATAGTTTTGCGAAAAAACCCTATTTGACCTGTGATAAATATCACGGCATAGGGGCTCCGTGATCAAGTCATGTGTAAAACAAACCGGGATATTAATCTCCCCTTCCGAGGATATAACTCGAAAATAATGGCCCTATTTTTCGCGAAATGAACAGACTTTGCAAGCTTACCATTTCGGCTAGTATTTTTTCATTTCTAGTGACTTCGGGCCGTGTTTGATTACACGATTAACGAGGCCCCTCCTTCGCATTTTTCACCGACCTGACCCTGATGTTTCCTCCCATTCTGTGCCTACTAGAAAGTACACGCTTACGTCGGATTAGAAATAATCTCCCAGATTGTAAACCAATAATTGCTAGTGACAACCTTTAAGAAATCCATAAACACATGTTCGTGCAACCCAGCATTGCTGGTGAAACAGAAGGAGATAGAATCCATGAGCAAGACTACAAAACCCGCGGCCAAGGCTGTAGGTCCGGCTTCGGCAAAACTTATGGGCGACTTGTACAAGACCGCCGACTTCAAGGCGGAAAAGCACGTGCCCGTGATCGAACTTCCCGACGAGATCGTGGCGGGTGAGCCAGCCATGATAAAGATTACCGTTGGACAAGAGATCCCCCACCCGAACACGAGCGTCCACCACATCCGGTGGATCAAGGCAATCTTTATGGCAGAAGGGGCAAAATTCCCCACGGAACTCGGGTTCGCGGAATTCAACGCGCACGGCGAGGGCGCTGATGGTGCCGACACGAGTGGTATCTACACCGAGCCTCAAGCCATCTTCGTCCTGAAGACAGACAAACCCGGCAAGATCATAGCCACGAGCTACTGCAACATCCACGGCTACTGGGAATCGGACAAGGCCGTGACTCTCTAAGCATATTTCTCTTCTTTTTTCCCAATTATAGGTTTGCGATACGAGCAAGCTCGACCCGGATGAACGGCAGGAGCATTATTCCGAGAATCCACATGCGAGAGCCACGAAGGAGCACGGGGAGCAATTGCAGGCCCGCATCGTGGACGAGCTTGTGCTGCGAATCGAGCGTGTGCGTGAGGAGCGCTCGCAACTGGCATTCAAAGAGGTTTACCGCCTTGCCGATGCTGCTTTCAAGCCCCTGTATTCTCCCCTGCACATCAATAGGGCGGTGGAGGCCCTCGGCATGGATTCTAAGCACGACCTGCTCTCTTATGCTTGGTGGGCTCTGTTCCAAGGGTCCAAGCAGAAGGAGAAACAATAGGAAGAAAACGATAACCTTCTCTACATATAGGAAGCAATAATCGCCACGAAAACCACAGAAATATTCGATGGTGGTATGTTTCAAATCAAGGAGAAGAATAGGCACGCGAATTCTTCGAGATGGAACGATTTATCCGTGAAACTCACGACGAACAGCCTTCCAGCTTTTTATGGATGAACCTTGCTATTATCCCGTGATCACGGTCTATGGATGTCGGGAAAAAGAAATTCACCGATAGTACACCTTGGCTCGATTCAAATTTCTTGATTATAGAATTTAATGCGAAGATATCCCTTGTGCCAACGATCCCCAACGTAACATCTTTATGGCTATACCATGGAAAGTAGAGAAAAAAAGCATCCACAAAGTCAGCGACGCCTTTTTCCAGCGAAAAAGGGTGCGACCTGTCAAACTTGACTGAGAGCACGGATGCGATGTATCCGCGTATGGTGGAGATGTTGCAATTTATCGAAAAATTTACCAAGTGATTTTCCACCAACTTTTCAAGCCTTCTGGCAACGGTCTTGGATGCTAGGGCAATTGTATCTGCGATATCCGAGATTTCCATTCGGGGATTATTTAACAAGCAACTGATAATTTTAAGATCCGTTTTCGTGGGCTCGCTCATTGTTGCTTGAAACTTGATCGTTTCGATATCCAGCAAATTCTGGCCGAGTTGATCGGCTAAAAGATCAATTTTCTCCTCGGCTCCGGCCTTGATTCCCAATAAGTACCGTTTTTCGTTTCCAAGGCTTTCAATCCTGTCGATGATGTCTCCCAAAAGGCTAAGGCTGTTCTGTACTCGTTTGTCATTTTCATCATTTCTTTTTATGGTCAATAAATAGAATCGAGTGTAATCCAAAATAGACAAATTGACCACGGTAAAAAATCCCAGAAGCGTGCCGTTCAATTGCATTTTTTTTACTCTAACACTAACGCTTTTGGCAGACAGGCCCAATTCCTTTCCCAAGCTATTGTAAGACTGCCTGGCATTTCTGGACAGGTGCTTGAGTATTGTCATGTCAAGCTGATCCAATGTGGTCCTCTTCATTACATACAGGTAAAGAAGAAGACCAATTTGAACTTTCAATGTCCTTTTTTATTCCCAAACATGCAAATGAGGATAAATAGGCTAGTAAAGTATATATGGAATAACTATGGAATAACGACCCGCTGCAAGGACTTGAAGTTCCGCGGGCATTTTGTTTGAAAAACCGAATTCGGGTAAGACTAATGAGCGAGAATGCAATTTTGGCTGATTTAAAGAAAGCTGTTCTCGAAGGGGACGATAATTTGGCCCAACAGCTTTCCCAGAAAGCACTGGACCAAGGTATCGAGCCCATGACGATCGTAAAGGAAGGCATCGTGCCGGGCATTCAGGAAGCCGGAGAACTGTGGAAGAAAAACGAGTACTTTCACTCGGACATCATCCTGTGCGCCGAGGCGTTCCGCCTCGCAATGGAAATCGTGGAGCCGAAGATGGCGGCGGGCGAGAGGGGGGCCTCGGGCAAGGTGATCATCGGGACCGTCGCGGGGGACGTCCACAACCTGGGCAAGATGATGGTCATCGCGACCCTCCGTGGCGCCGGGTTCGAGGTCACCGACCTCGGGGTAGACGTGCCACAGGACACGTTTGTCCAGAAGATCCAGGAAATGTCCCCGGACATAATCGGCCTGGGCTGCTACATGACGAGCACCATGGTGGAGATGGGAGACATCATCAAGCGGCTCGAGAGCGAGGGCCTGAGGGACAGGGTGAAGGTGCTGATCGGGGGCGTGCCAACCACGCAGGAATTTGCGAACGAGATCGGGGCTGATGCGTGGGGCAAGGACGCGTTCGACGCGATCGAAAAAGCAAGAGCGCTCATGGGGGTGTAATGACAATGTCGCAACCGATTGTAGATGAACAAAAAGGTCTTGGACAACTATTTGGATCATCAGTAAAATATGTGACGATGGGGGCCCAGTGCCACGACCACACGGTTCATCTCGCAGAAATACCTGCCAAGAGGTTCTTTTCCGATGGCAAGTTCAACTGCGAGGCTGGGGCCCAAGTTGCAGGGTATTACAATCTTGATTCCATTGCAGCCGGTTTTGACGCGTATAATATCGAGATCGAAGCGCTGGGCGGCAAGATGGTCTATGGGGAAAACTCGATGCCGACCATCGATTTTAGGGACCCTCTTGTCAAGGGTCCCGAGGATCTGGCCAGGTTGAGAAAAAAGCACGTGGATTGGCACAATGATGGTAGGTTTCCGTTCGTTCTCCAAATGGACGAAGAAAACTTGAACTATGGGATGGGTACCAGCATGTTTTGCTCGCCATTTAGCATGGCATGCGGAATGCGGTCCTATCCCAAGCTGATAAGAGACATGCGGAAAGACCCCAAGTTCGCGCACGAACTGTTCGAATTCATTGTCGATGACGTCCTTATTCCATGGGTAACGGTGCAGAAAGAAGTGACGGGTAACATCAACGCTATTGGCGCGGACGCTTGGGCCTGTATCCCTAACCTGTCCATCGAGGAAATGAACCAATGGGTCGTTCCCTATAATAAGCGCTTGGCAGACATGGCAATTAAAAAGGGAGTTCTTGTTATGAACGTGAGCGGGGACTACAACGAGGAAAGGATGGAGAGATACAGCAAGGACATTCTCCATAAAAGCTTTGATGTCTTGATCGCGAGCCAAGGGGGGATTCCATCGATCTTCATGGCCATGGGCAGGACGCAAGACTATCCCCTTCAAGATGTCAAGGAATACACGGACAAGCTAAAAAGCCAGGGGAAGGCGCCAATGGTAACCATGGGGGTCAACGCTCGCTTGGTCCGCGATGGTCCGGTTGAACAAATCGTAGATTTTGTCAAGAGAGTCATCGACACGTTTGCCAGGGACACCACTCTATCGATGTTCATAGGCAATATCCCCGCGGACGCGCCGTCGGACCACATCCACGCTGCTGTGGCCGCCGCGCACACGTACGGCAAATACCCGATCGCAAACGACCTCGACACTATCGAATTCGAGATGCCCCATCGAGAATCCTTCAAGGAATGGCAGGCAGAACACGGTCTCACGTTGGAATAAAACGACAAACGAGGGATGATGAAACACTATGTCATTACCAAAGGTTGAAGTAAGAAGGGGGCTTGCCGGGCTGCTATGGATGCAGATGTCGCCCGTGAACCAGGTTCCCAAGTTCAAGGAACTGTACAAGGACAAGTCGTTCTCTATCCTGTACCAGCTAACAGACCAGCCCTATTGCGCCCTGATCACGGTGCAGAACGGGACGCTCGACATCAAGCACGTGAAAAATGACAAGGAAAGCGTGGCCAAGCTCCACCCTGACGCTTCTATGAAGTGTTCCACGGAGCTCTTCTTTGCCTTTAGCAGCAACAAGCTTTCCAAGGGGGCCGCGCTGGGCAAGATGCTTTCGGGAAAGCTGAAGATCAAGGGCACGAAACAGATGCAGGAGCTAGGGAAGATCATGGCTCTGTTGAAGTGATCCCGTGCAATTTTTACAATCTTTTCCATCTTTTTTTCTGGAATAAGGGAATGCACACGCTAAACGAGTGGGTAAAAGAGTGAACGAGATGAAAACATACACCAACGAGCAGAAAATATTTCGAGCTGGCACGCTGGAGATGGGTGGACAGCTCGGCGAGCGGCCCACGGTCCTGATCGGGTCGTTGTTTTACGAGGGGCACAAGGCGGTTCAGGACGCGAAGACGGGAGAATTTGACCACCAAGCCGTCGAAGGTGACATCCAACTCGTCTTGGAATGGTCGGACAAGACAGGCCTGCCGGCCATGTTTGACATCGTGGGATCGTACGCCCCGGCCTTGGAGCGCTACGTGGAATTCGTCTCGGGCCAGTGCCAGACCCCCTTCCTCGTCGACGGCACGGGAGACGCCTGCCGCGTCCAAACCATGAGACGTGCGAGCGAGTGGGGCCTGCTGGACCGGGCCATTCTCAACTCTATCGAGATCGCTACCTCGGATGCCACGCTGGCCGAGATTCGGGACATTGGCGTGAAACACAGCGTGTTGCTTGCCTTTGAAAGCCGGCACATGATGCCCGAGAAGAAGGTTGAACTCCTCGAAGGAGTGCCGGGCGAGTACAAGGGCCTCCTACAGAAGGCGGAGGAGGCGGGCATCGAGAGTATTATCATCGACGCCGCGGTGCTCGACGTGCCCAGTTTGGGCTTCTGTGCTCGCGCCCAGGAAATCATCAAGGAGACGTATGGGTTGCCCGTGGGCTGCGCACCGCCTAACGCGATTTTCGATTGGGAAAAGGGAGCTGCCGTGATGGGTAGGGATGGGCAGAAGTTGGCGAATGCCGCCGCGTGTGCCTTCCTGCGGGACCACGGCGCCGACTTCATCCTGTTCGGGCCGTGCAACAAGGCAGGCCAGGTCTTTCCCGAGGTCGCCCTCGTCGACTCGGTGCTCGAGTATTACCAGCGACGCGTCAACAAGGTGGCGATCCAGCCAGGCCCGCTCAGCAAGCTCGGTGGCAGCTGATCTCCTCATTTTTCTGATTCATTCACTATCCAACGTTCCAGCCCGGCAACCGCTTGGCGCTGCTTAGCCCGTGAGCTGGACGCAGCATCGACGGGGAAGGGAAACATGTTGCGGAAGGCCCGCCCCAGCAGCTCGGCATACTTGACCACATCAGGCCGGGCGGGGCTGTCGGCGAACAGGTCCCACGCCAGCACGCGGTCGTTCGGGCGCGGGCTCGCCGCGTTCGTGATCACGTAGCGCACCGACTGGCCCGACTGCACCACGACGCCGCGCTTGGCGAGTTGTTTGGCTGCCACGGCTTGGTACGTGTCGACCCTGTAGGCGCCGGGATCCTTCGACACGTGCGTCGTCACGACGAGGCTCTCCGGGTCGGCACTGCCATCCCGCACCGAGTCGATGTACCGGTCCAGCACGTCGTGCGCCGCGGGCACCAATGCCAAGAACTCTTCCCGGTCGTCTGCCGAGGCGAGGACCTTGATCACGTCCTTTTGCATGGCCTTCACGATCGGTGGCGAGTCGTGGCGACGCATCTCGATACCCCTGACCTTCACCTTGCCGCTCGTGAACACGCCCCAGTAGTGGTTCAGCGTCCCGACCTCCGGATCGATCACGGAGGGCAGGAAGACGATGAACTTGTAGATGCCGTCGGATTCGATGGGCAGCCGCGTGGCCCGCTCGATCTCGGCGCAGATCGTGTCCGCCTCGGCATCCAGCTCCGCGTTGCTGAGGCCGTGGCGGGGATCCTGCGCCCACAGCGAGTCGACGATGCCGTGGATCACGTGCAACCCGTGCTCCTGCACGACCCGCGTGGCCTGCAGGAGCATCTCCCGCGAGTAGGCGCACACCGCCTGGTGGGCCTCGACCCTGCCAAACCTGGCGTTCTTGAACCCGAGATAGCCGAATGACACGACGAGAACCCACTTCAGGGCCTCCTGCATGTGTTCGACCTTGGCGCCGAACTCATCCCCGAGCCGGCGTGCCATGTGCTTGTAGGCGATGCGCTTGTGCAGGGGCAGGGCGATGGCCTCTGGGATGAGCCCCCGTCGCTTGGTGCACACGTGGTAGCCGAGCCCGGGAATGACATTCTCGTCGGGCGGGCAGCACGCGCAGTTCACGGTCTCGGGGCTGATGTTGTACTTGTCCATGATCGTGGGATACATGGACGTGAAGTCGAGCGAGATCACGTGGTCGAACACGCCGGTCTCCGGCTCCAGGATGTGCCCGCCCCGGTCGGCCAGCAACAACGTGTTCCCGGTCTTGAAGGTCTCGGCGCTGCGCTTGACGTGCGGGATGAGGATGCCGAGGTCGTGGGCGATCTGGAATTGGATGGATTGCAACGCACCGCCGATCGTGATGCGGTTGAGGCGCTGGACCGGGACAGAACTCACCCGGGCCACCTCGATCAGGCCGGGGATGTTGCCGTCCTGGAAGTGGAGGGAGCCATACAGGTCGGCATCGACGTGGATCCTGCCGGACAGGTAGAATTGCGTCTGCGCGCGGCGCAGGATCTTGCCGTAGGAGAAGAACGACCCGTCGCCGTCGCCCTCCGCGTGGAAGCATTCCTTGGCCAGCGGCCGAGACGTGCGCGACAGCCGCAGCCGGCTGGCCAAGCCGAGCGCGGAGGCCCGGGCACACAGGTAGGGAAACACGGTTTCGTCCCCGCCGTGGGTCAGGATGATGTCGGGGTCGATGGCCCTGACGCTGTCCACCAGCCCGCGCACGAGGTCGGTCTCCTCAACCCCGCGGCCACGTTCCAGCTTGAACGCCTCGAACGACGGTGGTTTCAGCTTTCGCGGCGCGTACGACCCGTCGCACGGCCGGACGGCGACCTGCTTGATGGGATTATCGATGCGGGCGCGGTCCACCACGCAACCGGCGTCCGGCACCACGTCGATCCACGCGGCCCGCAGCGGTGGCAGGCTGTACACGAGCCGTTCCCTCGCGTCGAGCCGCTCGAAGCCGTCCAGCACGAGCCCGTCGCCGCGTGACGAGACATCGAACCGGGCGCGGGCAAACGGAAACAGGCCCGTCTCGTAGAGGTATTCCTGGAACACGGGAATGTCGATGTTGAACAGGTCGAAGGAGCCGGTGTCGAGCAAAGCCTTCGACAGGGCCTTGAACGACGGCGGGTCCCGCGCCCTGACCTCTAGAACGGGCGTGGTCCACGTGTCCTCGAGCCGCGCCCGCCGGTTGACCACGGTCGCGCTGCTCACCTGGTCGATGCGCCCCACCGATCGTGCCGCCTCGGCGGGGGAGGAATTGGCCACCACGCTCGAGGCCCGCGGGAGCATGTACATGGCTGGTTCGTAGCGCGTGGCCACGGCGTGCATGGTACCCTCGTGGTCCTTGATCCACAGCGTCACGCCCGTGGCGCTCGTGGCGATGTCGACGAGCCACCCGTCGATCGTGGTCATGGTTTCAACGCCTCGACGTGGAAACTTCGTATTTGCACGTTCACGAGCGCATTGCCGGGCGCGCCCATTTATAACGGCACAGAGGACGGAATTTCTGAAGCGAGCCCTGTCGCGGGAAAGTCGTGATTCCGTCGGTGCACGACGACATCAAATTCTATCCTTCCAATATCCTGATCGGCGATGTAATTAGCAAAAGCAACGATCACGATTTTGTCTTGATCGCAGTAATATAATATGCCAAAAGGGAATCGTCGAACGAGCCGACGCCTTACATTTTTCTCAAGAACCGGGTATGCAAGTGGATTTTCCTTGATCGCCCTGATCGCGGCCTTGATCTCTACCAAAAACTCAGCACCGAGTCCACTTGCCCGTGCTTCGTAATAATCGGCAGCCTCATTCAGTTCTTGCTCGGCATCGGGAAGGATAATCGCATCGATCATTTCAACCTCTTCCGGGCATCACGTAGTACAGCCTCAGAAGGCCTTCCAATCGTCTTGTCCTTCTTGTATTCCTCGTACCTCCGCTCTGCTTCCTCGATCCACGCTTGTTCGGCATCGGGATCAGGATCTTCTCCATCCAAGCTCTCGAGCAGGTGTTCCGCAAGGGTGGCTCGTTCGTTGGCGGGGAGCTGAAGTGCTTCTTTTTCTATCTTTTTACTCTTTGATGACACGAAGGGTGCCTCGTCGGGGAATGTCTTTGTCTCCATTACTACTACCTCAATATTCCAATCTTCAATATTTATCATTTCTCCGAGGAACTTATCCCAGCCACGGTCCTTGCATCCTGCTGGCTGATTGCTTCCTTTTTTTCCAGCTCCCGAACGCGCTTCAGCAGGGACACGAGCACGCTCATGAACACGTTCTCGGACATGATCGGGCGGGCCGCGAGACTCGACGCGTCGGCGTGCTGGCGGGCCATGGTCGCGATCTCGTCGAAATACTCCCGGTCCTCGGGAGACAGGCCCCTGCGAAACTCGGCCCAGCTCCCCAGTTCTTGGTTCAGGGCCAGCCTGTACGACGGCACGGTTCGTCCCATAATATCATCACCACTGCTTCTTCGCCAGGCGATCGCCGGTCACGAAGTCGTCCAGCGTGCGGGTCGCCAGCATCGCGTCCTGCCGGGCCCGGCCCTTCCTGCCCGGCACGTGCTTGGGGGCGGGTGGGTCGCTCCAGCACTGGATCGTGCGTTCGGGCAGGGCCGGGTGGCGCACGAGTACCCACTCGTTCACGCGCCGCCCGGACCGGGTCTCCCGCGGCTCGGACACGGCGAACATGCACGCGGCGACGTGGTAGAGCAGGTGGCCGCCCCTCGGCTTGAACACCGACCCGTCGGCGATGGGCGTCGAGGCGAGCAGGAACACCGGGGGCGTCCGCAGGCAGCGCTTCACGCCCGCGAGCATCTCCCGCAGGCCGTCGAAGTGCGAGCGATCGCGCGGGTCGAAGAGCGACGTGAGCCCCGACACGATGACGACGGGGCGGGCCTCCGCGGCGACCTTATCGGGCAGCAACCGCGCCACGTTCTCGACCGCCTGGTCCCACGTGAAGCCCCGGGCGATCTCGACGCGGTCCAGCACGCGGGCCGGCGTGAGCGCCTTTTCCATGGCCACGTGCGAGACGAAGTACGGGTCGAAGTCGTTGTTGAACTCCGCGTAGAACACGCGGCTCGCGTTCACGCCACCCTGCTCGGGCGGGAGGAGTGCCATGACCGCGGTCCGCATGAGCACGCGGGAAAGGAGGCGCTGCGGGCCCGCGATCAGGTGTAGCATGCCCGGCAGGATGCCACCGGTGGCCGGGAGGCCGGGCACTTTTTTCGCGGTTCCCTTGGCTTGGTCGAACGCCGGGGCGAGCAGGTCATCTAACTGCTTCGTGCCCGTTTGCAAGGCACCGAATGCGTGCGACGCGCGCAATGCCGCTTCGCTGTCCACGAGCGCGACGTTATCTAACGTGATTTCCATGGGGATCCATCGGGTCGGTTTCGGTCTATTGAACGATGAACCTTCCCCCGCGCGCCCATTTAAGAGCGGGCGGACCACGGAATTTGTGAAAGCCACGTGCCCGTGTCGCAGCAGCGAGCTCTTTTCGTCGGCACAGCGGATAAGGCGCGTGGATCCTTCTGGAATAGTGATCGAGTATTTAAACCCCGAGAAAAAGGAAATGATGGTGTCCGGGCAGTGCCCGGAGCCGGGACGTTAGCCTAATCGCTTTCTTTAGCCTTCTTCGCTGCTCTTTTCGTGGCTTTCTTCGCGCCCGCCTTCCGGGGCTTCTTGACCTTTTCCGGGAGCGTGGAGGTGTATTCCACTGACTTGGCGATGATCGAGGCAAGCTGTTCCCTGTCCTCGACGAGTTCAACAGGGAGCATAACGTAGTCTTTCATTGGCCTCCCCGCCATCGGCTCGAAGGGGACGATCTCGGCACGCTCGCTCAATTCTGCCCTGTCTTCCGGGGACAGGCGGATGAAGATGTCGTCGCCGAAGAGGCCGATAAACATGTTGCGATTGATGAAGTAACATGGGTACCCGAACATCTTACGGTGCTCGCATGGGATGCCTTTCATCATTTCAGCGAGATACTCGACCTGTCCTTGGGAGGCTTTTTTCCACTCCATGAGTCAGCGAGGCGGCAACCTCGTTAAAAATCCTTTCATGGTCGATAGGACCTGATTCGTCCCGGTTTTCCAGATACCACGCAAAAGTGATACTTGAATGCCCGCCAATTGGCCCATGGGCGCCGTGCCAAGAATTCGACTATTGCATTCCCGGCAGGTTTCAAAAGGCATTCTCCTGTTATTGGAGTAATTGACCTCCTCTTTGGAAGAGATGATGGTACCCTGTCTTTCCCGCAAGATCTGCACGATCTCATCCGAATCATCACCATGCTGATGTACAAGCGCAAAACTCGGGCAATTCGCAAGGAAGTGCTCGTTGCTTCCATTACCGAGTTATGTTCGGGCCAAAAGTGTTTCAATCCTGGCGATATCGGCAAGGCCCTGGAAGAATTGGAACAGGATGACATTATCGAGTTACAAGACGACGACATGGTTGAACTGACGCCAAGGGGGCTCAAGTTGAGCAGAGAATGGCGTCGTTTCTTGATGGATGACGAACCTGTTCTGGAGATAACTGCGGGGCTTACCGACGGCTCCATAACGAGCCTGATCGTCATCCTGTCTTCGGCATTGATCGGGAATCTTACCTTGCGAGCGACGTTATTTGCGGCCTTCCTCACCATCTCCGTGGTCGCGATCACCAATTTCTCGAGCTTTTTCCTAGGAGGAACCACCGAGGATTTTTCTGCACTCGTGACCCTCGAGACATTGCTTGAGGAAAGCCTCTCCGACATTCCCGACCTGAAAGAACGGACCATGTCGCTAAATTTACTAGGCCAGCTACTCGTGATGTTCAAGGGCGGCATCCGGCGTTCGAACGTACTTTCGGCTACCACATGCGGCGTCATGACCTTTGCGGCCGGCAGTATCCCTGTTATCGTGTTTTTAACCCTTGGTGTACCATTGAACTTTATCATCTCGCTCGGCATCGTCGCGGTGATCGTCGGCATCTTCCTCGTGAAATATCGATCGACGCGGAGCAAGGTGAACTGGAGAATCACGTTGCTTGAAACGCTGGTCATCATCGCCATCTCGGTCGTGATCTCCATAGTGCTCGGGCAAGCCTTCTGATAAAACCATTCCGGTGAATAAACATGGCAGGAAACCCTTTCCCAGATGAGGCGGACCCCTTCGCCAAGAGCATCAAGGCTGCGGAAGATCGATTGGCAAGGATGGAATCGAGATTACTGGTTTTAGGAAGGATATTCATCGTCTACGGCATCGCGATGTTTGCAGTCCTCGCATACAATCTATTCGCGCATTTCATTCCCCAAGATGATTTCCCCCTGATCGCCATACAAGCTCCCCTTTTCCTGGTTCTCGGGCTTGTACTGGCGTGGCGGTTCGATAAGAAGCGCCTGCCGCGACCGCGACTAGACGAGATTCGTTGAAGTCATTTTTTTTAGCTATCGGGCGTGTCTTGCCTTGATCTTCTGCCAAGCCGTTGCCGACACGAGGAACAGGAAGCCACCGAGGAGCACCACGATTCCCGCGAGCACGAGATCGTGGTAGGACACGCTATCGGCGAACAGCGCGGAGATCACCGCCCCGGCGGCCTGGCCTCCGACCTGCGCGATCGCTGCAAGCGAGAACCCCCTGCCCCGTAGCTTCTCGGGGGTGACCCGCGCCACGATGTAACTCGCGCCAACAAAGTATGGGTAGACCGGGAGGGCCCACGCGATGGCATAGACAACCGGATCACGCGAAAACGCGAAGACGAGGAACACTGCCAGATACCCGAAAACGCCATAATACATTGCGAAGAAAGGATGTGCTCTATCCGAGATCCGGCCGAGCAATCGGTACACCACGGTGCCTGCGAGGCATGAGATCGCCAGACTCAAACCGACGAGAATCGAAGCCCCCCCGGCAGAGATCACGAATGGCGCAAAATAGGGGAAGAACAATCCAAGTGCTACATTCAAGATGATCAAGTAAGCGAGTAGTTGCGAAAAGGAGATTCCGATGTTCGCCTTTATATCCCGAGCGGGGGCACGTACCTCGGGTCGCACGCGAACCGGTGCGGGCTCCGATTTGCCTGGCAGGAGCAGGTGATCGATCAAGGTGAATGGCCTCGTTAACACGAGAATGATGAGCGAGGCGCCCGATGTCACCATTGCCAATGCAAACAAGGACGCCGTGCCAGCCAGGAAAAACACTCCCCCTAGCAGTGCTCCCGTTGACAACCCGACCGATTCGAAGATGCCAAGAGTTGCCTGTGCATTGCCCTGTGTGGCTTCCGTGGCAAGGATGGACATGAACTTTCGGACGGCCGGGATATAGCCTACCCCGATCATGTTACAGGAGATCAGAACGACCAAGTAGATGACGGCGTTCGGCGAATCGAGCGTCATGATGTAGAATAACACGTACTCTACCGTCAAGGCCGCATACCCGACAAAAACGATGCCCTGGTACACCCGCGAGGATTTTCCCCTGTCCAGCGCGGCACCGAAGAGGAACATCGTAGAGATTTGCGCGATGCATGGGAACGCGAAGCTCAAACCGACGGCGAGTAGCGACGCGTGGGTGAACGAGAGCAAGCTCAGTGGCAGATATGACGTAATCGCAGATCTCGCAAAAACAAACAGGAAATACCCGAGGTTAAACCATGCCAACTTAGCCTGCATCGATCGACCACGTCACCGCGTATTAAGACAGGGGACAAGAAAGAAGAGCGGAAAATAGGCTAATAAGAAAAATACAGGAAAAAAATCTTGGATGAAAACCGTGCTAAATTGACAGGGGAATGAGATTATTGAAGAACCCGAGACGCAGGGTTCATGAGGTGGTGAAGAACGAATTCCTCTTTATGATTTCCAAGTAGGCCTCGATCTCGGACTCGACGCGCCCGTCATCCCACCCGAGGATGTCCTTCATGACCCCAGCGGCAGCCCGGGCCACGGCGGGCTGCAGGTCCGGGTGGACACGCCACGCGACCTCGAGCCTGCGCGATAGCACGTCGACGAGGTGGGCCGGGTCCTCGTGCCGCGTGACGTAGTCAACCTCGCCGAAGATCCACGGCGCGAGATCAGTAGGCAACTCCTCTATCAAGCGTGCCGCAAGGGAGGGCGTCTCCCGCAGGTCGTCGAGGATTTCGATCGCCCCGAACCCGTATTGCCCGTACAGGTGGGCGAGTTGGGTCTGGTCCGCCAAACCCGATGAACGGGTGTCTTCGACGACCGGGTCCGAGTCGAAAGCGACCTTGTCCATGGCGATCAGGAACCGTCGGCGGGCGATGTTCTTGGACCAATCGATTTTTTGGCCCTTGAGTTGAGTCTTGGCCAGTTTTCTTACGTGCTTATGCAATAGGTCCTCAGCCATGGCGCGGAAGATCGTGAGCTTGCCGCCGCAGACCGTGAACATGCCGTCTGTTCCGCGCACGACGAGATGTTTCCTGGAAACTTTGTCTTCAGACTCTGTTTTAGCACTTCGTCGTTCCACGACCAAGGGGCGGATGCCCGCGTAAGTGCCAATGATGTCCTCTTCAGCCAGTTTTGCCGAGGGAAATCGGAGGCGCACCGTAGACAGGAGATACTCCGCATCCTCCCGCGTGCACGTGGGTTCATCCAGCGGCCCCGTGTAATCCGTGTCAGTCGTCCCCACGATGACGTGGCTCCCGCGGTTGATCAGGAAGAGGAACCGGCCATCGATGTGGGATCTCAGGCCTAGGCAATGGTTGACAGGCAGGTCTGCCTGGCGAAAGATCATGTGCACGCCCTTTGTGCCCCGGATGATTTTGTCGGGGAGCCCCGCTGGCTTGGCTTGGAACAGCTCGTCAGTCCAGATGCCCGTGGCATTGACGATGAACTTGGCACGAATCGTGACATCGCCTGCATCGCCCGCCTCATCGTGGACGATCGCGCCGTTGACCTTCCCGGTGGCAGGATCCTTCTCGATGGAAACGACTCTCGCGTAGCTGATGGCGATGCACTTGTTCGAAAGCACTGCTTCCTTGATGTTCTCGACCGTGAGCCGGGCGTCATCCGTGCTGCAGTCGCATAACACGCCTATGCCTGCCAAACCATCTTGGGATAAAGCAGGCTCCAGCTTGGAGATGGTGGTCTTGTCCGTGATGCTCCGGCCTTTCTTCCAGTTCCTGTACCTGTCGATAAGGTCGTACAAGAAGATACCAGTCCGAATCATGCCAAATGAGTTTTCCTCCTTGTAGCAGGGCGCGGCCATCTCGAAGGGCCGTATGAGGCCAGGAAAATCCTTGCGGAGCCAGTCGCGTTCTGCTTCGGACTCGCGAACCAATCCGAATTCGCCATTGGCCAAGTATCGAAATCCTCCATGTATCATTTTCGAGGACCGGCTCGAAGTTCCAAATGCATAATCGTTTTTATCCACGAGAGCAACAGAGAATCCCCGCAGGGTGGCATCTCTTGCGATGCCCGCCCCGGTGATGCCCCCGCCGATGACGAGCAGGTCAAAGGTTGTCGAGGAAAGAGAGCTGAGGCGTTTTGAGCGGGAACTCGAACAAAAGTCGATGGTTGCGATATCAGTATTTTTTCCCATAATCATTCTTACCCCGCACATCTACCGAGATTTCTCGCACAACCCGTCTGCGGGATATACGCAGACGGGCGTATATCCAAATGCTCAGCGCATTTGGAGAAATCTATCTATTCTTTAATAATAGATTCCGGCCCAATTAACATTGCATAACACTTCTTTTGCTTAGCCTGTAGCTAAGTAGGAAGATTATATTCTGCCGCAGATGTTTGGATGTCAGTCCCAGGGATCCACTTCGGTCCCCTTATTTGAGACGTGGCAACTTGGCGAGTTATGCTATGGCGGGGTATGCTAATACCAGCATGGCATCCTGCCTAACACGGACGTGTTTTTCGAGGTGCGGGAGACGCCCGGGCCAGAGATCTAGCCATCAGTCATTTAATTGCTTGTAAAAATCCTTGTTCCTGTCATAGTATCTCCGAAAGACAGAGTAGTGCTTATCATAAATTGGAGCGAGTTCTTTTCGGGGCTGAATTACATCCAAAACGGGAATCAAGCCTTTGGCTTCCTTGAAGGTGATCGAGTTCAAGCCGACCGCGGCGATGATGGCAGCGCCGATTGCACCGCTGTCCTTTGCATATCTAACCGGCTGGATCTGTTTTTGAAGCACGTCGGCCATGATCTGGCACCACAACGTGGACGAGGCCCCGCCACCGACGAATCGAATGGGTTCGGTGATCGGGACGCGGGACTTGTGAAATCCCTCGATAATCCACCGGCTATGCATTGCGATGCCCTCGAGGATGGCCCTGAACATGTCCCGCCGGCCATTGTTCATGCTCAGGTTGAAGAAATCACCCCTGGCTCGCGTGTCCTCACGAGGGGCTCTATTTCCGTACATCCATGGCATGAAAATCAGGCCGTTGGCGCCTGGTGGCGATTGGCTCGCCATCTCGTCGAGTAATGTATATGGCGATATACCCTGCCGCTCTGCTTCCGCGATTTCGAGATCCGCGAGATGATCCTTCGCCCAAGCGAGGCACCCCCCCGATGTTTGCTCCAAGCCGATGAAAAAATAATGCCCCGGCATGGCGCTGACGATGGAGCCCTCGTAATTTTGGATGTTCGAAATGCGTTTATCAACGATCGTGACGACCCAACCGCTCGTGCCCACGTAAATATGCGAGTCATTTAACTCGACTGCACCGGAACCAACGGGCAAGCAAGTTGCATCAATGCCACCCATGTTCACGGGAATGCCGGGGATTAATCCCATTTCTCGTGCGGCTTCGGGTAGGAGCGGCCCAGCGATCTCCGAGGATAGCTTGATTTCAGGCAGGTGTTCAATAGAAACGCCAGCTTGCTTGCAAAGACCCTGATGCCAATTCATCCTGCCTTTCCTCGAATCAAATAGCCAAACCGTCGATGCGCTATCACCCGTGCAATAGAATTTGCCCGTGCACTTGAAAATCAAGTAATCCTTGCAATCAAGCATTTTATACAGTTTCTTGAATTGCTCCGGTCTGTTGTTCTTGAACCACGCGTACTTCCATAACGGATCCTTGGCAGAACCAGGGGCGCCTCCGGTAATGCGAAGGTACCTCGCTGTCTTGAAAAGGTTATAACCTGAAATCTTGATCAACCCGTCCCTCATCCCGGCCTCGAACTCCTTCACGGCCCTGCCATCGATCATGATATACGGATTGTCTAATGGATCCCCTTTATCGTCAACAAAAAGGGAGCACTGGCTCTGCGTAGAAAATGTAATGACATTGATGCTCTCGGGAGCAATTTCCGCGCTTTCCAGCACCTTTTTCGTGCCGTCGCATATCGCTTGCCACCAATCGTTTGCAACCTGCTCGGCACCATTTTTAATGCCTTCCGGATACAAGATGCCATATTCGGTGAGATGACTGCTCACGATCTCGATTTTATCACTGATTGATATGAGGATCGTTTTCGTTCCGGAGGTCCCGACGTCGTGCGCGATGACAAGTAGAGGTTTATTTGCCGTATTGATCATCTACGGTAATGATGCAGAGGAGGGTATTTAGCAATCAATCAGTTCAGTTTTCTCCCTCCCACGATAAAAATCCATACTATAATGCTATCAGATTCTCCCCGTTTTTCCCGATCATCCACTCCTCCAGAACGTCGTTCTCGTTCTTATGGATTTTACAAGGCCCCACTGGGTTCAATGGTGAGAAAAAAAGGGAAGATATCGACCTGCGTTCAGGTCCGCTTCGATTTCCGGACCTTGACGGTAACGATCATTGCACCCGAGGCCGCGACCGCCATGAAGACGATGGCTGGCTCGAAACCGGGGATACTGCTCGTCGATCCTGCGATGCCAGCCCAGTCATTCGCGAATGATTGCAAGTCGGTGATGGCCGTGTTTGACGCGGGCGAGATGCCACTGGATGTCGCGGCCGAGGCCGTGGACGTGGCCGGCACGCCGGAGCCGCTTAACCAGTTCGCAGCCGCATTAAAGACCTTCAAGAGCGCTCCGATCTGGTGCCATAGGAACCAGACATCAGCTTGGAACCTTTCGGTGATAAACATGGCGCGGCTCACGTTTGCAGTATCGCTCCAATTAACTGCCCATTGGTTAAGATCATAGTCAAATGCCATCAGCATGTACGGGCCCTTCGTCGCGAACAGGATGTGCTTCAAGTAGGTCCGGTTCACGCCGATGATCAGGGCGTGGTCGGCCTTCGCAAGGGTGATTTGGGTAACGTTGGTACTGCTGTTCTTGGTCTCCTCCTGGAGCACTGCAACGAACAGATCCCAGACGTTGCTGATACCAGCGATGGTCGCGTTGCTCAATCCAGCATTGTTCAAGATTTTGTGTACGAGTAATGTACTGGCATTCGTTCCCGTCAAGTTGATGGCCTTGTTGAAGATCCTTCCACCCGCATTCACGAGGCTCGCACCTATGATCGACGAGGTCACCGTGGTATTTGCGGCCCGGTACCACATCGTGGTCCAGCAGGTGACGTTGACATCCTTGATGTTGTCGAGATTCGTCACCGTTGTTTCATTGTAGTACACGAGGCTATAACCGTGGATCGTGGTCTTGGAACTGATGTAACTGGGGAGCCCGGTAGCGGCCATGGCGCCTTGGGAGGCGCACATGAGCAGGAAGATGGCCAAGATCCCGCCAGTTGCAAATAATGTTTTTTTCGAAAGCATAGCAATTTCCTCGAAATCTTGATGATTTCATTCTCAAACCGTATCGTGGCGAACTAGCGATCGAACCACCACGATGCGATAGATAAGATATGCAAAAATCGAGTATAAAACTCGGTGGGAATCATTTTTTGCAAGGTCTTCTGAAGCGGTACACCAATATCCACGAAAACTTGATCTATCGAACTACTTTATTCTCGTCATCTCCCGCTTTACCGCGTCCGCAACGTGAAATTCATGGTTCTCATTCAGCAAACGATCGCCCATTCAAATGGCATCCCGCTAGGTGGTATTGGGACTGGTTCAATCGAAATCTGGCCCGACGGGTACCTGCACGACTGGGAGATATTCAACCTAGGAATATGGGCTAACAAGCTCCCCGGGATCAAGCCAAAAAAACAACCGACGAACATGGATCCCGCCGGGCTCCAATTTTTCCTGCGCACCTGCGCCGATGGCGGCCAGCCGCAAGTCCGGCGGCTCGGCATGCGCACGGACGTGCACGATCTCTACAACGTGCCGTGGGCCAAGAGCGTCGAGGCCATCGAATACTCCGGCACGTTTCCAATCGCCTCGCTCAAGTACACGGACAACACGATCCCCGTGAGCGTGTCGGCCAAGTTCTTCTCGCCGTTCATCCCGCACGACATCCGCGCGAGCGGCACGCCCGGTTTCTACGCGTGGTTCACTATTGTCAACGATGGGCCTGTGGTTGTTGATGTCTCGCTCATGGGGATTCTTGCAAATCCACTTGCCATCGACGCCAAGGATCGCAAGCTCAAGAACACCATCGAAATCATGGGCGACACGACCGCGCTCGTCATGAGAACGTCTGCAATGGGCGGATTTCCAGCCACGCACGGGAGCCTAGCACTTTCTGTCACGGGTGGCGAGGTGAGCTGGATCGCCACAGAATTCTCGCAATACTTCAAGGGTAACAGGACTTTCTGGCCCGAGAACACCAACGTCTCCGCCCTGCACGTGTTCCGCGCCAAGGGACGTATGCCAAATCTCGGCGTCGGGCTTTCCCCGGTCAGGGGCCTTGCGAAATACTTTCCCAAAGGAAAAACTGAAGCCAAGAAGGCGGCACTCGTCGAAAAGTTACGCTCCTATGCCATGTTTCACGAACTCATGGAGATCTACGACGAAGCCGACCCGTCGAGGCTCAATTCCCCTGAAGGCAGGGACAAGTTGCTCATGAGCGCGACGGGCTTCCTCGCGCCGTTTTTCATCAACCACCGGCTCCAAGCATCGTGGGGCGATGGGGCGTTGTGCACATCCCTACGCCTCGAGCCAGGTGAAACCAAGGAAATCTGCTTCATGCTCGGATGGTTCTTCCCGAACCACATCAGCAGGCTCAAGGAAAACATTGGCCATGCCTATGCCAACTGGTTCGGCGATGCCGCGGACGTGATCAAGTACCTGAGCGAGAACGCGATGGATTTTAAGGCAGAGATCGAGAATTTCACCTCGACCCTCTTCGACACGACGCTAGATCCGGAGCTCGCCGACGCGTGGGCTGCCCAGCTCACGACCATCCCGAAATGCACGTGGTTCCTGAGAGACATGTCGTTCGGGGTGTGGGAAGGGCTCGGGTGCTGCGGCTTTCACACCACGGACATCACGTATCAAGGCTCGTTCAACCTGCTCGCCCTGTTCCCTGACTTGCAACTCCGGCAGATGCTCATGGGTGCCCGGTTCCAGCGCGCGGATGGCAGGGTGCCCCATTTCTTCACGCCCGACCTGTACCACGTCGACCGGGGGTTCGACCGGGTGGATATGAACTCCCAGTTCGTCCTGCTCTGCTGCCGCGACTACTTGTGGACGGCGGATAGAACGGCGCTTATGGAACTCTGGCCCCACATCGTACGCGCCATGGACAACAGCCAGCAACTCGATACAGACAATGACGGGCTCCCGGATCGCGACACGCGCCGTAACACGTACGACGGGTGGAACTTCTTCGGCACGCCGAGCTACATCGCCAGCCTCTGGATCGGGGCGCTCAAGGCGGCCGTCCATGTGGCTGAGGCGCTCGAGGAGACGTCCTACCAAGAAAAATGGCAGGCCCTGCTCGACAAGGCCGTCCCCGCGTTCGAACAAAAGCTCTGGAACGGCGAGTACTTCAGCCTCTGGGTAGACGGCGACCGCCGGGAGGACATGTGCATGACCGACCAGACCAGTGGAGAATGGTTCACCCGTCTCATCGGTCTTGGTAACAGCCTCCCCGCCGAGAAGGTCCAAGCCGCACTCCGCGCCGTGTTCAAGCACAACTTCTCGGCCGAGAATGGCCTCATCAACGCGTCCTACCCGCCCGGCAAACATCCCATGATGCCAGCCTCCCACAACGTGCAGGCCCTAGCTCCATGGACGGGCGTTGAATATGCGATCGGATCGATGATGATCGACCACGGCCTCGTCGACGAGGGCAAGGCGGTCGTCAAGAACATCCACGATCGTTATCTCCGGGCAGGCCGGTTCTGGAACCACGTCGAATGCGGGGATCACTATTATCGCGCTATGTGCTCGTGGGCCGTCCTGCTCGCAGCCACCGGGTTCAAGGTGGACCGGGAGGAAGAGAGTTACACGTTCGCGCCGATCGCTGCTGGCAGGGCACCGTTCGTGTCCTCCTCGGCATGGGGATCGTTCACGCTGGACGATGCCTCCTTCTCGCTCGAGGTCAAGTCGGGTAGCTTGGAGATCAAGCACCTTCACTTGATGCCAGCGGGCACCGTGGGTTCGGCCACGCTTGGTGGAGAGTCGGTATCCTTCACCCAGGTCAACGCTGAAAGGGGTGCGGTTTCCATCGACCTCGCGGCGCCCGTGACCCTGAAGGACGGCGACCGGCTCGAAATCGCCTTGGAATAATTTACTCCTCTTTATTTACATATGGTCGCGGATGATCAGTGGAAAAGAGTTACGGATCACCTTATCCCGCATTCTTAACGTGCAAGGATTTTTCTCCTCTCGACTACTACCACGGTAATGCCGGCGAGGAAGAAAATGCACGCTATCATTGCCGATGGAGCACCTTCCACTGTTGGTGGCGATGCAGCAACCAGCATCATGGGTAAGCAATAGGTGATGTTCCCGTATTCCTTGAAGAAAAGGTGCCCGCCAGCAATCGCGATCGGTACCCCTCCAATGATACCAACGTTAATTGTTAACGTGTAATTCCAAACCTCGGCACCCGTCGTCGCGTTCTCGCAAAACAGGTACATGGAGTTCATAGGCGCTCCGAACAGGTCATAGACGAGTCCACCCCCGATAGAAGGCGTGTAATCCCCATCCCCCCTCCAAAGCAGGTCGCCAGTCGACGCGTTCAGGCAAAACAAGTTGTTGATTCCGACGGCTCCTGTTTCAAGCGTGGCCGTGTACACTCGGCCATTCGCCACGGCGGGCTGGAAACACTCAAATTGTTGGGATTGTTGGGTGGAGATGGATTGAAAGTTAAAGCTCCAGACAAACGTGCCGGTCGTGGCGTTCAAGCATAGCAACTCGGGGATTGTGGGTGTCCCGATGTAGATGCACCCATCGGCCACGACCGGTGAATAATCGTACGTGTATGTCGTGTAGTTCCATAATCGCGAGCCTGTCGTGTCATTCAGGCAATAAACGTTTCCATCGTTATTTTCGACGAGCGCTCGCCCGTTATCGATGGCAGGCGATTCGTCAACTGGACCATTGGTGGTATAGTTCCAGATCTTCGTTCCATTCGAGAGGTTCAGGCAATACACGTTTGCGTCCCCGCTACCGATGAATACTTGCCCGTTAGCCACGGCGGGGGACGACGAGACCGGTCCACCGGTTACGTAATTCCAGATCAATTGGCCCGTGACCGCATCAAAACAGAGCACGCTGGCGTTGCCACTTCCAATAACGACACTATCTCCTGCGACCGCGGGCGCGCTGCCTGCGTCGTTCATTGCTTGATCCCAGATGGTTGCTCCCGTGGTCACGTTCAAGCAAAAGAGGTCCGTGCCAACCACGTACACGCGACCGCCCGAGATGGCAGGAGATGACCAATCCGAATCGCCAGTGTCGAATTGCCATGTTGGTTGGCTGCCTTGCACCGGGGTCGTCGTAACCGAGCTCGTGTGGGCAAGATCCCCTCCGTACATGGGCCAATCGTCGCCGGACTGGTTGCTGTTGGTGGTATTGCTTGAATCGCTAGACAGGAGCTTCGAGATGCTCGTTACGCGTGAGAAGCAGCCTTGGTTCCAAGAGACAACGGTCACGGATGAAAAGGTAAAGGTGATGGCGATCAGAAAACAAATTGCCTTGGTTCGGCAGGACCGGTTACGGCCCGATGCCCGGAATACGGTTTCGATCATAGAACACCCTCTCTTCCATTTATAAATACCAAGTAAATTATTTATTTATCTATAATTAACTTATTGTAGCCTTGGCGTGACGTAGCATTCACATATCAATCTCAAGATGTGGACGATTTTCGCACTTGTCAAAACCCCGAGCGTCATTCGGCCAAGCCAAGGTCGAGACGAGCGAGGTTTACATCGACTTCGAGGATCAAACGACAATTGCGGAAGGGAACCGGCTCGACATAACCTTCGAATAAACGGACTAAAACTTTTTTCCTTCTTTTCCTGCGAAACAACGGATTTGCCCACTCGACCGGGCAATTTTTCAAAAAAATAACCTTTATAGCACGGAACGGCGAGAATTGTTTACCATCAAACGAAGTCGATGCACATGAGCTCAGACCTGATTCCACCGAGCGTGGAAGAATTAGCGGAACTGGGGGTAGAGATCCCCGAGACCGGGAAGGTCATTCTCGATATCTCAGCCGAGTGGTGCCAGCCATGCAAGCAGCTCACCCCCGTTCTCGAAAAACTCGCAGAAGAGGGCGAGATTACCCTCGCCAAGGCCGATCTTGACGAGCACCATGATTTTTTCGATGCGCACAACGTGAATGCAGTGCCGACCATGGTCTTTTTCAAGGATGGCCAGCGGATCGGCGATATCCTGCTGGGCGGGGAAAATGATGTCCCCCTTCCTCTCGCGGACGTGCTGGCGGATGTCTTCGAATGCAATTACAAGTACCAGATCCTGCAGGACGGACAGCCAGTCGACGACCTCGGCCCGTTTTCCGTTCGGCTCACGCGATCCCCGGTCCAGAACGGGGTCATGGTCGGCTTCCGCAGCGAGGAGGAGCTGCGGGAGATCGTCGCCCGGATGTAACCGTATTTTTCTGCATTTTTTCAACACCCCGTTCATTCTTTCACTCCGTGAGCTTGGAAACTCCCGTGTTTGACCTGCATGGCATCTCGTACAGGCGCGACAATCAGGTCATCCTCGATAGCATCGACTGGACGGTCCAGCCCGGCGAGAACTGGGTCGTGTTCGGCCCGAACAGTGCTGGAAAGACCACGCTGCTCAAGATCATCACCGGATACACGTGGCCAACAAACGGTCAGGTTCAAGTTTTGGGTGAGGCATTCGGGCACACGGACATCACGCGACTGCGTAGGCGGATCGGGTGGGTGTCGAAATCCCTGGAATGGCTCGTGCACGGGGAAGACCCGGCCATCGAGATCGTGTTGGCGGGCGCGTTCGCGGGCACCGTGCTCTGGCAGGAGACAACGGATGCTGACGAGGCCAAGGCAAAAGACCTGCTGGCTACGTTCGGCCTCGATGGCGCCGCTGAGCGGCCGTACGGCGTGCTCTCACAAGGGGAGCAGGAAAAGGTGCTCATCGCCCGGGCACTGATGCCCAACCCGGCGTTGCTGATCCTCGACGAGCCCTGCGCGGGGCTCGACATCGCCAGCCGCGAACGGTTCTTGGCCGACGTGGCCGCGTTCTCGCGGGCATCGGGCGCCCCGTCCGTTATCATGGTCACACACCACGTCGAGGAGATCGATACCATGATGTTTAACCACGTGCTCGTGCTGAAGCAGGGCAGGGTCTTTACCATGGGCCAAGTCGACGAGATCTTCACGGGCGACCTGCTGTCGGCCCTGTTCGAGATGCCGGTGGATCTGGAGATGCATCACGGGCGATACTTCACGCGGTATTGAATTGGTGGTGAGGCGGTCCTTGAAAACGATAAAATTGATGGCGGATTACCATAGCTGGCCGCTGTGGTGGGACGAGGGCACCGATGAGATCGGGAACATCAATCCTGAATGGCTGGGCCTGGACCCGGCGCTGGTCGCAAGGCTGCACAGCTGGTCTGCGGCGTACGATTCCTTCCTCGACTGGAACGATCCGGGCAACACCAAGGAACCACCGCAGGAGATCCAGGACGCGTTTGAGAGCCAAGGATTGGCGCTCTGGCAGGCCCTGCAGCTTGAGCTGGAAGGGAGGTACATGGTTGTCTATTTCAGCGAAAAACTCAAGCGTGTCGTGAAGACCGCTGCGGATTACGAAAGTTTGTAAATATTGTTAAATTCAACAAAAAAAGAAGTGAAAACTGCTTAAGACTCCGACCCGGGCTCCTCGTGCTCCTTCTTGAAGAGTACCTTGAGTGTTTCGGGGTCGAACGTCTCCATCTGTTCGACTTGGGCGATGATGTCGTCAAACTTGGCCTTTTTCTTCTCGAGGTGCTCGACGCGATTCTGCATCCCCGCCAGGTGCTGGGAGATCATGAACCGGATGCCGTGGAGGAAATCGAGTGCGTCTTCCTTGGTCGAAACGCGGTCGAGCATGTGACTGCCCCAGGGGCCCTTTCTCATGCCAAATCCACCAGCCCATGGCGGCCGGTCCATGAACCCTGGAGGTCCCGGTGGGAATGGCCCGCCGTGATGTGGTCCTTGGCCCCAACCCTGATAAGGATGGTGATGCTCGCCATGGCCGTGATGCGGCTGGCCGCATCCATATTTTTTTTGTGAAGAGCCGTGTTCCTCTTGCTGTCCTTCTTCTGGTGTTTCATCGGTTTCGTTTTGCATTGGTATCACTCTGAAAGTGGATCATCGCAAATATTACTCGCACGATTGGATATATGATCAAGTTGGACATATATAACAATGTCGGATTAGCGGCAAAAACGACCTCGCGAGCGATAAGTACTTCCGAGAAGTTTTTTTTCCATCCTACCGTTGAGTGAAGGACAACACTCTTCTCTCGCAGGCCGCCAGAAAAGAACATGAAATGATGCGAGAAAACAGAAAAATATCCTACGCTTCTGAATCCGGATCCTTGAGTTCTTTCTTGACAAGCGCTTTGACCACTTCAACATCGTAAGGATCCATCTGCTCGATCTCGGCGAGGATCTCGTCGAACTTGGCCTTGGTCTGCTCCAATCTCTCGATCCGTTTGTGAAGTCGTTCGAGATACTGGGAAATCATGTATCTTAAACCGTGAAAGTAATCGATCGCGTCGTCCTTGGATGCTGGGATGCGTTCCAGCATTCCGTTCATGCGAGCCCGCCGCATAAACGGGTTGCCATAGGTATCTGGAGGCGCCATCTCCGAGAGCATGGTGAACTGGCTAGCCCACGACTCCTTGAGCCGCTCGACGTAGGCGTTACCCTCGTTGGTGACGATGTAATATTTTTGGTTGCGGCCGTTCTCCACGGCGTCCCGAGTGGCAACATAACCGCCCTGTTCGAGCTCCTCGAGTGTACGTATCAGGTTGCCTCGGGGAATGCTGTATTGTTCCTGCAACTGGTAGCCCGTGATGCCTTCCGGCTTGTCGGCGAGCAGCATGAGCACCATGAGGTGCTTAATCTCCGTGAAGGATTCTCGGGTCATGAAAAACGGTGGCGGCCGTCCACCATGCGGCGGCGGGCCGTAGTGCGGAAATGGTCCAGGAAAATCCGGTCGCTCGGGCCGACCCCACCCTGGATGGTGATGGTGCCTACCTGGACCGTGGTGCGGCGGCCCCTGCTCTGGTGGGAAAGGGTCGTTCTCGTCCGGTTGTCCTTTGAAATCTGGCTCGACTTCCGAGACCGGCTCGTCATTTTCGGGGTCATTTGGCATCGGTTTCAACTCAATGATCGGTTCTCCACCAGTTACAGACTTAAAATCGCGGTTCGTCCATTTAAAAACGCTTGATATTTGGTCTAGAACGGGTTTATCATGTGGTCTACCACGTCTTTGATGATACCCATGAGGCGATAGGGCCATGGAAGTCGATTCCATTCTTCCTGTAATTGTTGGCTCTTGAGGCTTGGCACGGCATACACTTGAGATTTAACAATGCTTGGAGCGGTCGTCATTTTTTTTCATCATATAATCATATGTTCGCTTTGGACAGGTATCAGGGCGCATTTCCTGAATATAAGGATCATGTCCGTCGTGGACATGTCCAAGTATAGTTAATTTCAGACATCCAAGGCCTCGACTCCAATTTGGCCGTGTCGGGAAACCTTGAATTTTCGCGCCACCATAGGTTCTCTATGTTCGATTTCTCGACCTTCCAAGAGCAGATTTTCCCCGATTGGGCGGCCCAGTTCAAGGTCGGCCAAGGCGTGGGCGAGTACTCGTTTAATAAAGGCGGCAGGGTTGATTCCTATGGTAGCGCCGATATGTTCATTATGCGCTACGCCTTAGATGGGCTTGAAAACCTCGACGACGGGATAAGGGACGCGTGGGCGGCCACGATCAACTCCTTCCAAGATCCCACGACGGGCAAGTTTCGCAAGACCTACACGCCGCACTTCTGGGAGCACACGACCGCGTACTGTACCGCCGCCCTGAAACTCGCCGACCGGGCCCCTGTGCATCCCATGGCATGGAAGGACCGCATCATCAAAGACGAGAAGTCGATGGAGGCGTGGACCAAGCAGTGGCACGTGGCTCCTTGGAGCTTGATTTGGAGTGGATCTCACGTGTGGAGTGGCGTCCCTGCCGCCTTGGCCATGACCGGCGAGGGCACTGAAGCCTTCTTCAATTGGTATTTCAAGTGGTTCGATGCCCACGTGGATCCCCGCAGCGGCTTCTGGCGGCGCGGCTGGCTGCATCGTCTGGCCGGTAACAAAGTCACCGGCAACGACATGTTCGGGGCTTTCCATATGTATTACGTCTACGAGTACCTTGGCAAGCAATGGCCCCTTCCCGAGAAGGTCGTGGACTGGACATTGAAATTGCAGCTGGAGAATGGCTTATGGGGCAAGAGCCCCGCCCCGTACTGTCGTGACTTGGACGGCATCTATTGTCTCACACGCAGCTCGCGAAACGCCGGCGGGTATCGCGCCGATGACGTGCGTGCCGCGGTCGAGAAATTTCTCGTGACGGCTGAGAAGCGGCTGAACGATCGCGAGTTCGTCTTCTCGCATTACACTAACACCCATTACCTCTCAGGAGCACCCGTCGCCATCGCCGAGTGCCAGAAATTCTACCCCGATCTCGTCTCGACGCCAAAGCCATGGCCTGTCTCCTTGGATAAGGCTTGTTACATTTGATTTTTAACCTCACCGCCGAGAAGTCCCCTTCTTTTAAGAAGGGGATGAAAGGCGACACGATTTTCAGAAATTCCGTGGTGTTCCATGCTATAAAAATCACGCAGGGGGCTTTACGCGAACGTGATTCTGACCAAGAAAGTCGGGATATATCCCACGCAAGAGCAAGAGAAGGTCTTGCTCGATCTATCCGAGAAATGCCGGCTCATCTATAACTTCGGCCTTGCAGAGCGGATCACGAACTGGGAAGAGAATCGAGGCAAGCCGAAAGAAGAACGCATTTGCATCACGTATATAAAGAAACAGAACGATCTTCCGGCGATCAAGAAACGATATCCTGACTATGGATGGAATTACTCGAAAGTCTATCAAGGCGTGTTGCGGAAGCTTGATGCCAACTACAAATCCTTCTACGCGCTCTGGAAAAACGGCAACACGGATGCACGGCCGCCTACCTTCCGCGGCAAGCACCACTTCATGACGA